>MDSY01084493.1_pt1 | contig 13200 bp, 17 predicted proteins | sample 811131 | NCBI WGS metagenome assembly MDSY01 (sample SAMN05326643, study PRJNA326480) | marine metagenome | isolation source: seawater | place: Atlantic Ocean: South West | collected 2010
TAAAATAACGGCTTTATTCCAGCGTGGTCTCGTGATAGCCACAGTTCGTTATCCATGACTCTATAGTAGGCAAAACCGTGCATGGAATCGATTTCATCGATAAATTTTAATCCAAACGTGTCAAGTCCCCATGCCAAGAGTTCAGTGTCACACCCAGTTATTCCTGTAAAACCTTTGCCTTTATATTTTTCCTTAAGCGAATAATAGTTGAATATTTCGCCATTGTATACTAACCAATTTCCGGCAGGTGTCTTCCATGGTTGTGCAGATAGTTTTGGATCGCTCATTATGGAAAGTAAATTATGACCTAGCGTCAATTTGTATTTTGGATCCCACCAAACTTTGTGCCCGTCTGGTCCACGATGTCTACACATTTGTATGTAATTGTTTATATACGTTGGATCATGCTCGGTGATACCATATATGCCACACATTATAGTCCTAACTTATTTTTAAATCTTTTGAAGACAGTTCCGTCTCTTATTTCTTTTTCACTCCAAAGTTTATAACCTAAATCGTACACCCATTGTGTCCTATCAGGATATTCTGGAGTTTCTATTTTAGTAAGATCTTTATTTGCTACAGGCCAAGAAAGGGCCAAATCTGATGTATTAAAGGTAGGGATTCCACGAATGCAAGAATCGACGCCGGCAGTAGAATTGTGAGTAACAACAGCATGTAAATTAGTTATTGCTTCTTGAAAATGAAATCTATAGTACTTTTTTTCATCTCCTTGGAAAAATTTTTGTCCAATTACTACTTCTACATCATTAGGAAATTCTTTAATTCTATCTTCCATAGCAACCACATGGTTTGGATGTGGACGCACTACAAATTTTCTCTTTGTCAGAGGCCGCAAAATTTTATATACATCATTGAACCATTGTATAGGGTCCAATTCGTTCATACTCCAATTGTCCTTTGGTTGCAGTACAAACATGATTGGATCGTCAGGATTGCTTTTGCGCCATGGCTTGTGGTTAACTTTGAACAAAGAACTTAACATTTCCCATCTATCGCTTGGTGAATTATCACTTAAGAAATTACCATTGTTCATTGGTGAATACAATGACACTCGCCAATGATGATCCGGTCCATGTACATTGCCAAAACTGCTTAACAGTCCACCATCAAATGTTATTATATAGATGCCTTTTTTCTTTGCCCTTTCCACTAAGTCTAATCTTCTACCCTTTGTATGATGCCTTTGGTTTGTCCCGCCATATCCAAACATGCAACCGATCGGAGCAGTTGGTTCCATTTCGTTTTCCTTCCAGCCGCCTGTGAGATGTTCATTTACGATTATTGGTTCATCACCACAAGCTTTTACACCTTCGGCCATGTGTTTTAGTAGATCCCAACTTGCGCCTCGTCTCCTGTCTTTCACAGTTCTACGAAATATCTCAACTTTCATCTAAAATGCTCCAAGCATAACCATTTGTTAATTCTTCTGCGGTAAACTGTCCATAGGCCATTGAGTAATATAAAGGTTCACGGTCAACATATTTTGGTGATTCAATTTTTGAAAAATCTGTCTCAGATATAGGGGCACATGCATTATGAGGGTCTGTGAAGCACGGTATGCCTTTTGTTGTTGCCTCTAATGTAATATTACTGTTGTAAGTTACTATTGCATATGCTTCGTTCCAATCGATTGGTCCACTAGGTTTCGTATTGTCTTTTCCTGTTACAATGTAGCCTCCATCTTTGTCGGTGCCGATAATTGGATTGTATCCTTTGTTTTTAACTATAATTGGTCTATCGGTATTCTGTTTCAACGTTTTCAAAGTGTTTTCCAACCAGTGCTCCTGATTGAAAAATTTTGTCATTGCGTTAGACGGAGGACAAATTATTATGTTTTTTCCGTTTTTTTTCCATGGTTTTATTGGCCAAGGAAATGTTTTTTCAAATCTATCATGCGGTCTTTTTTCAAGCCAATGTTTTAAATGGTCATTTTTAACAACTTTCACAAAGTAGGGATGATTTCTAGTTTCGCCCCAGTATGGTCTATCTATGTAATAAAAATCAATTTTATTTTGTTCTGCCCATCTGTAAACAAGATGTGTGCCTCTCAGCACTCCAAAAAGAATTACTTTTGTTGCATCTTTTGTTTTCAAGATATCCAATGGTGATAACTTCTTGCAGTTTTGGAAACCTTGTACTGCCCAGTCGATGTATTTCTCAGTTAGTTGACGGTTAGTTTTACTTGCGTATATCATTAGATAGTCTTTTCAAATCTTCGTTGACCATTAATGTTATCATTTCTTTGAATGAAGTTTTTGGCTTCCATCCTAAATTTTTTTCTGCCTTAGCATATGATCCGTGTAGACTATGTACTTCAGCAGGACGCTTAAATCTAGGATCAGAGTCAACAAATTTTTCCCAGTGTTCGATACCAACAGCTTCAAATGCATGGGTCAACAGTTGTCTAATAGAGTGTTGTATACCTGTGCATACGACGTAATCTCCTGGTTCGGACTGTTGAACCATTTTGTACATGGCTTCAACATAATCACCAGCAAAGCCCCAATCTCGTTTGGCATCAAGATTACCTAATGTTAATTTTTTTTCTATACCCAATTTTATTTTTGCCACACCATCCGTTACTTTCCTAGTTACAAATTCCTTCCCACGTATAGGTGATTCGTGATTAAACAATATACCATTTGAGGCATGTAAGCTATAACTTTCTCGAAAGTTAACAGTCATCCAATAGGCATATAACTTTGATACACCATATGGAGATCTTGGGTGAAAAGGTGTTTGTTCATCTTGCACTCCGTTGGTGTTTGCATTTCCATACAGTTCGCTTGTGCTGGCTTGATAAAATTTTGTTGTTGGATTATGTCCAATTATTGCATTCAAAATGTTGAGCACACCCATTGCATTTACTTCACTGGTTGTTTTATTCAGCTCCCAGCTGGCTCCAACAAAACTCTGGGCCGCGAGATTATAAAATTCGTTTGGTCTAATTGATTTTATCAGATGATTCATATTTGAATCATCAGTTATATCACCGGTTAGTAATTCGATATCATTTTCTATGCCTAAAAAAGCCAAATTCTCGAGATTAGGATTGCTATATCTTTTTACCAATCCATATACTTTATAATCATTGTTTAGTAAATGTTTTGCAAGATAAGGACCATCCTGTCCTGTCATGCCTGTTACAAATGCAATTTTTTTCATCTATGTTTTTAATTATGATGTATTATGACTGTGGAGCATTTTTCCAGTAATCAATGTTCCAAACATTTGCTGGAGATTGGTCTGTAATTTGTCGTAAATCATTTCTCGCACTAGTTCCTTTAGTTTTTCTTTTGCCTTTCATGTGATCAATATATAATCCTAGTTCACTGTTTACAAAAACGTGATGTCCTTTTACACCTTTCCAATATCCAATATCGTTTACCTCTATATTCTTTGTAGCCCTAAATTTTTTTACTAAGTGCCAAAATACATAAGAGTCATGCCATTCGGCTATTTCAAAGATAGTATCTTTAGTGTATAAAGATTCCCAAGTATTAATGAAGTTTAATATTTCAGGATGGTTAAGATTGTAGCAAACAAATCCACATTCAGGATAACGTCCACCATCATTTAATTTAGGATTTTCTCTACCAAGGTAAGTTAGCATTGTGTTTTTTAGGCAAAGTCCCTCAATAAAATTACTTGGTACTGGTCTAAAAGTGTAGGTATCTGCGTCCAACCAAATTACATAATCGTATTCTTTCGAATTGCGAACTGCATTTATCACACAAAAAACTTTATTAGAAAATCTAACTGCGTCCCACAGAAAGCCTGGCTTGTCCTTGGTTTGACCATGTGCCATTTTATTATCTAAATGACGTGTCTTGAATTCATTTAATTTTGGCTCAACTGTATTTAGATCTAGCCAGGTAATTCTACTATAGTTGCAATCAGGTATGGCCTCCTCTGCATACACAACCAAATCAATAGTGCTTGGCAAATTTTCAGCCATAGACTCAATTCCTTTTTTACCATATATTTGCCAATTGCCTGGCTTGTATGATGTAATAACTTTAATCTTCATTTTTTCATATTTAAGTAGCACACAAAACAGTCTATAAATATTTTTATGAAAAATTTAATCATTCAATATTACATAGACACAAAATTGTATGATAAGCCTAACTTTAACGGAATATCTTCTAATATTGTTGAAAAATATTCTAAGCACAGCTTCCAAAAATATTGTAAAAAATTTGGGCATGATTTTTTAAGAATCGAAAAACCAGTTTTTAATTACATGCATCCAACATGGGAAAGATTTGATCTTTGGTTCAATAAAGATTGGTTGAATACATACGATCAAGTATTGTATGTCGATACCGATGTGTTTGCACTTGACCATGCGCCTGATATTTTTAAAAAATATCCCAACTTGAATTCATTTAAATCACCTACATATTCAAAGTATAGGGCAAATAATAAAGCTAGTATCAAGTCAAAATTTCAATCAACAATACTCGCAAACTGTGACTACAAAAAAGTAAGTGATATATTTTTTCAAACCGGAGTATGGATTCTAACAAAAAATGCTAGGGATATTATGATGCCTTTTATTGAACGCTATATGGAGTTTGATGGCAAATGTGATGATGGACAATTTCTTAATTGGGCGGTAATAGAAAGTGGCGTGCCTTATCAGGATATGGATCCAAGATTCAATGTAAAAAATAATGGTCTTAAGAAAGGCTTCGATTATAATCAAACTTATTTTTTACATTCTGCTGGTGGAAATAAGTATCTTCCAAATTCGAAAATACATTCATTTTTAAAAAATACGTTTCCAGAAGTTATTCTAAGCAACTAAGAAGATCAGGTATATCTATTTTAAAATTTATTAGATCTGTAAAACGTTTTACACCTTTTGGCTTTTTGCCATTTTCCTTAGCTATGGGTATAGTCTGTGCCAAATACATCTCGTGTTTGAGGCCTAAGTGATGCGAGAGTATTGGATAAACCTTTTTATGAATCATTTTTGGATCTTGTATTTCAATTACTTTAGTTCCTGGTTTACACCATAGTAGATTTACTAAACCTGCACCGTGGGCCGCCACAATATGGGTAGCTTCTGCGAATGTCTGCATTTGTTTTTTAATACTTAAATTTTCAAGTGATACAGTTTCCCAACCTTTCAAAGCTAATATAAGTTCATCTGAATTAGTAATTTTACGTGTCTTTGCACCTGGACGTAGAACAACTATTTTACGACTGGGCTTGATTGATTTAAGGCCATGAAGACCTTTAAAATGCCGTAACCATACAGGCAGATGTGGATTCGTAACTCCGTCCTTTGAATTGCTTAGGCTAGGCACTAAAAGATGCTTGAACTGCCATGTTTCATTTTTTGGCATCACAATTATTTTTACGTCAGGAAAAAGTGCCTTTAATATTTTTTCTAAATAAGGACTTGGATTTGCCAAGATATAACAGTATCTAGCAAAATTTGTGGACCATCTTTTCTCTATGAGGCGAAATTTGCTAATCACATCTATCCATATATGCCATGGATTATTTGCACTTTCTTCATCAATCGGAAGCCACACATAGGTATACTTTTCTCCAAATTCTTGCGTGATAGGTGGCAAGTCAACATTTACACTTTCTCCCCATTCGGTCCATAGTTTATGTGTTTTGTTAGGTTTAAATTTATTTCGTGAGGTGAGGTTCCATACGTAATGTGTAATCAATTTATTTTCCATTGTTGCTAACAATGGACAACTATGCACTCGACAATTATAAAATTCAGCAACAAATGTTGGTAAACTGGTGAAATGGGGATCTATATTATCATGATACGGAACAGTGTAGTTGTAGCTGTCGTCAATCATTTCCCAACGATCTAAAAAATATTTGATGGAATCAATGTTTTTCATGTTTGCTTTTTGCCAATAACTACAATATAATTATACACTTATTAGTTACATGAGCAGATTATTATCAAATGGTTGTAGTTTTCTCACTCCAAGAAATAAAGACGGAGTTAAAACCTTTACCACGGACATCATTGCCGAGCAGTACAATTTACAATTATATAACCTAGCCATGGGGGGACGAGGAAACAGCAGAATAAGTTTTACAACAAAGGCATGGATTGAACAGAACGGTCATAGTGACATATTTGTTATTATTGGTTGGTCAAGTTCATATAGGAATGACTACGTTACAAATGATGGTTGGAAAAAAGGCAGAATACCTGGTTTTGATTTGACATGGCGCACATGGAAAACACTAGATCATATAAATTTTTTAAGGAAAAATCCAGGATGGGATATTGAAAACAATGCTATTACAAATTTTATAGACCACGTATTCGACATGCAGAATTATTTTCACCTAAAGAAAATTCCATACGTAATGTACAACTCTCTGCCTAACGACATACAATCTAGCTTTCAAGAGACTAAAGCTATTAAGAAGGCAATCGATTTGAAAAGATTTTTTAGACCAGATACAAGTCATTTACAGTTCATTACAGAAAGAAAACTTATCGTCAGTCCTAAAGATCCACACCCATCCACCGAAGGACACTTTGAGTGGGCAAACCAATTAAGAAACTATATAGATGCTAACAATTTACGCACCATTACATAATCCTAAAAGCAAAGCATTTGAAGTTTTCAAAGGCATTGAAAAGTCCTGGCCGGAAAAAACATTGATCAAAGACAATAGTAAAGAATCAGAACCTGAACCTAATTCAATGTTTTGGGGATTTGTGAGTAACAATCTCGAAATGATACAAAAATTAGAATCAAGAAAACACAACTACTGGTTTACAGATACCCCTTACTTTGGAAGATTTGATAACAACAATTTATTGAAAAACAATCATTATTGGCGAATTTGTAAGAATAAAATCCATGCAAAGTTTATTCCAGATTGTAAATCAGATCGATTTGACCAATTTAAAATTAATATCAAAGCACCTGATATGAAAGGATCACATATACTAGTGTGTCCTAGCTCGGCCACAGTCAATAATTATATTGGTTATCCTAATTGGACAGAAGACACCGTTAATCTCCTCAAAAAAATTACTGATCGTCCTATTAGAATACGTGAGAAACCAAGAGGCAGAGGTACATCTGGCCCTAGTGTTGCAAAGACTCCGTTATCCGAGGATCTGCGAGATTCGTGGGCATGTGTAACTAGTTGTTCGATAAGTGCTGTTGAAGCAGTGTGTTTAGGAAAGCCTGTTTTTTGCCATGAAAAAAGTTTTGCATCACCGATGGGTAACTTACATCTTGAGGATATTGAAACACCTGCCTATCTTGATCCAGAACCGTGGCTATACAGCTTGGCTTATCAACAATACACACCAGAAGAATTTGAAAATGGAAAAGTAATTGAGTTTTTACTTGCACAAGGATTAATGTAATGCCAAAATTAAAGCAATTTGACAACAAAAATTTCTCCATCGACATCGGGAAAACTAAAATATTTTTTGCAAACAACCCCAGTCAAAAAACCTATATCAAGAATAGAATGGATAGGATGTTAAGCAAAGAACCAGAAACAATTGACTGGATTAACAAGTTTGAAAAAAATAGTTTGTTTTTTGACGTAGGTGCAAATGTTGGAATATACACATTGTACGCCGCCATAATTAAAGGGTCTGCGGTGTATGCATTTGAACCTCATGCTTCTAGTTATAAAAACTTATTAGATAGTATTAATATGAATAACCTGCAGAATGTCAAGGCTTTTCCTATAGCACTTGGCGATAAGTTAAGCCTATCGGATATTGATGTTAAAAATATGCATGAAGGAGTTGCTGAAAATGTTGTAGGCAAAAAAGGAGATTTTTACCATGGCTGTGTTGAATTTAGTTTGGACTTCATGGTGCAAAGAAAATTATTATTACAACCGGATTATGTAAAAATAGATGTTGACGGTTATGAAAACAAAGTTATAGAAGGGGCTGTAAATACGTTAAAAAACTGCAAAGGTTGCCTTGTTGAAATAAACAACGTCAATAAAAATTGTGTTGCAATGCTTACTGATTTAGGCTTAAGGTTAAAAGGTCAGCATAAAAGAAACGATAGAGAGTTTAATTATATTTTTGAAAATGATTGAGAAGATTGGTAATTTATGGGTGCCTTCGCACGATGCACAAATTGAAGATTGGCGTGAAAAAGGATCTCCTTTTTTGCAGGATAGAAGTTTAAAAAGATTTTTGACTCATTGTAAAAATAAAAAATTTATGTTTAACAGTGTTTTAGATATTGGTGCATGGTGCGGCACATTTAGCATTGACATGCGAAGATATGCAAAAAAAATTTATTGTTATGAACCTAATGCCATAAATTTTGAATGTCTCGTCCGTAATTGTAAAAAATTTAAGAATGTCAAATGCTTTAATTACGCCATAGGAGATGAAATAAAAGATGTCAAATTAACTAATGATAGTAGCACACAAAATACCAGAGTCTTACTAGAAGAAGGAGACATTTCTATGCACACAGTTGATAGTCTAAAATTAAATGATGTCGACATGATTAAAATTGATGTAGAAGGTCTTGAAATGAAAGTACTAGAAGGAGCTATTGAAACCTTAGCGAAAGTAAAATTTCTAATGATCGAGCTCAATAATAATAGTAAAAAATACGGAAGTAGTAATAAAAAAATACAAAAAAGATTATTCAAAATGGGCTTTAGAGGTTTTGTTAAAATTTGGCCAGATATGATCTATTATAATAAAAATGTACCAGTATTTGACTAATCTCAGTAAAAATTTTACACCTAACAATGTTCTGGATCTCGGAGCATGGAATGGATTTTGGACAGAAAAGGTTAAGGAAATTTGGCCAAGTGCCAAATATACGTGCATAGAGGCCGGTGAAAAATATCGAAAGCATCTTGACAAAGTTGCCACTAAGACTCATATAGCAGTGCTTGGGAACGAATCTAAAAAAGTAAAAATGTATCTTAGAAAAATTAAAAATAGGTACAGAGAAAAAATTACCTACACAAAAGGTGCTTCGATTTTCAACACAATTAGTAACGAATATGAAATAAGGCAAATGCAAACACTGAGTGATATTGTAGGACCTGACGCACAATTCGATCTCATAAAACAAGATGTGCAAGGTGCCGAAATATTGATTATGCAAGGTTCTCCAAAAATCTTTCAGAGAGCAAAATACATCATCCAAGAAGTAAACACTTTTCGTAATAAGGAACATCCTGATATTCCTTGCGTCGAATCTATGGATAACCATATGGCTCAATTAGGTTTTGACAAGAGTGAGGAAATAGCTAGCCACGATGGACAAAATCAGATTGATAAAATTTATTGGAGAGGATAAAAACATTTCTTGGATCTATACTTCATTATGAATAGATTGAATGTGATTCTATTTGTATTCTGATTACTTTCATAAGAGTGCCAAGTTTTGCCTTGGACTCCACAAAATATAAAGGTGGAGTTTGGATTCCATTCTGCTTCTTTAACAAAACTTTTGTCTGAGCTATTGGCGTACATTTTAGTTCCAACATTTTTCTCAGGAGTGATATAAGTCACGGCACTCCAAGTTTTTTCCAGTCCTTCTTGATGTATGTCAAACTTGTATGGCAATGGCGGTGTAATGCTGATGTGTGCATTGACTCCGATTTTGTCATATTCCCTATATTCTGGATATTTTACATGTAGTCCTTTCACATTTTGATATAGCTCTTGGCATATATCAAGCGTTTCGTCATAAAAATTAATTTTATAATCTTTAAATTCATTGGGGTGTATGTGTATTAATTTGTCTGTTCCAAAGTTAAGATTCGCTACGCATTCACTTTGTAACTTTTTAAATATTTCTGATGAGAGGGTATTATTGATTATTTGATGTGGCCATGGTGCATCTATTATATCAGCAGTCAAACATTTCTCTATAAATTTTTTACCTTCGCTCACTTCAAACTCTCCACTATTTTATCGAATTCGGCAACTGACATCTTAAACTGTACAAAAGGCCTTCGTATATAAATTTTTGATTTTTCAATAATCTTAATATCCTTACTCTTAGTTATTATGAATGTGTTGTGTGCATATTTGATTGGTTTACCTGCAAGATTTATATCTGGCGAGCTTCCCCTATCTGCTCTTTCTCTGAAAAGCCATAAGGCTATCACAGGCTCTGTAAGGTCTATGTGCTTAATATCTTCTTTGAAGTCAAATTCCAGGTCAAATTCATTCTGGAAATTTTTCCAAGTGTGATGTTGTAAATTATTTTGATTTTCATACAATGCATCATAAACTTCGGGTGCTACAAGCCTACTTGCAATTATATGTGGCACCGGCTCTTTTTTAAGTTGATGCTTGACTAGTCTTTCCCAATACATTATGAACTGAAAAGGTTGATCAGTTCTTTCTTCCAATCGTCCCCATATTCACAATCTCTATATCCATCGAACCATGGTCCGCCTTCTGTGTAGTGTAGGATTTTAGGTGTTCCGTCATTTGGTTCTTTGTACCAACCGACCAACCAATTGTACTCGTGTGGCAAAGATCCTATTTCGTTGTCTTCTAACCAATTGAACCTGTGCAAAAATTTTGGAGATTCGGTGTTTAATAATTCTGGCGTAAGGATTTTGTTTTTAGGGTGTTCACAGTTCCACAGTACCATACTAGACCAATTTTTTCTCGGATACACAGTTTGCACTTGCCCATCCATTTTAGTTGTTTCTTTTGGCGTATAATCATGCTGAACACATACCACTGCTTTCGAATTGTCACAGTACTTTACAAGTTCATGTGAAGGAATTTTCCATAAAAAGTCACAGTCACAAAATACTGCCCACCCTTTGAAGTCATTTAGATAAGGAATAAAAAATCTTGTGAATGTAAATTCGGTTGAAGCAAGTTTATCAACAGGACGTGTGTAAAGTCCTTGATCACGCATTTGTTTTTGTTTTAATGGGATTACTTCTGCTGAAGGATCTCTTCTCTTAATACTATGTTCACAAACTTGATAAGCTATATCTTCTCTACTATCATGTCCTACGTATATTTTCATTTTTTAAAAGTGTGTGTATGTCACGCCAATTATTTACTTTGGGAATATCAGGATGAGAAAAGTCTTGGTTATATGTGTGATTAATCAGTATGGGTCTAAGTCCAAAATTCAATCCTGCCATGGCATTTTTTGGTTTGTCTTCGATAAAATATAAATTTGTATTATGAAATTCTGCCAGTGCAGAATCTTTGTCAGCACCTGTATCTAGTATGTGATAGTTTCGAAATGTTTCTGTTCCAAAAAGCTCTGCTAACCGTCTTTTCCGCAACGCTTGTGCTGGTAAATCACTGGTCTGGCTAGTTATAGGTATAAAAGTCCAACCCTCAGCATGTAGTAATTTTACCCATGTTTGTGAATCTGGCATAGGACACTGAGTGCCTATCCATGCACTTTTGTTAAATTCTCGGATTTCTTTTCTTATCTCTGGAATGGATAATCCGAACCTTTCGGCCATTTCGTAAGTGTTTTCTTTATTCGGTAGTAGTTTGTAAGGATAAATTTTTTCTCCCTTATCATTGAAGTAACACCTTTGTAACATCCACTCAGTGAAATGGTTTTCCCATTCTAGGAGAACACCGTCGACGTCGGTTAATATTATTCTATTTGATGTCGGCATCTTCCATACCAGCGACACGAAGTTTTACAATGTTTGTAATCTGCCATTGTTTCTGATCTAGTCCCTTGGTTATGCCTAACCACTGATTTCGAAGTAGTGCAAATTCGTTTATTATTTTTTCCATGTCTACTACATCTTGCTCGCCGTCAGTATATTTTTCCGCATCTCTGCTTGATAGAGCTCTATTGTAATTTTCTAAAAATTTTTTGAACGATTTTGATCTGGTCCTTCTTAGTTCAATATTAAGATAGTTAAGTATTGCTTCTATTTGCTGTAATTGATTGAACCGTTGTTCCACAATACCAGGTAAAGCGGCTGATGCTTTTTCAAGGTTACCGTATATTCTTATTTCTTTTTTTGCATGTTGTAATTCTTGATCAAAAAAATTTATACAGTCTGGAATCTTATCTAAGTTTCTACTTACTTCGCTATACCAATTAGTTGTCATCGTACCGATCATCATAGTCTTCTTCATATTCCTCGAACACAGTTGATACCGCATCTTCAAGCTTTGGATCAAATTCTCCTATTGCTTTTATTTCGTCATGTTCAACACCTATGTCGTCAAGGCATTTTACAAAGTCTATAGCGGCATCTTGTTTTTGTTTTTCAGGAACATAATGAACAATTGAATTCCATAATCTCTCGATATCTTCTTGTGTCATCTCTACCATTAGTCTTCCTTAGGTTGGTCGTCTATGCTTAATTTATCAAAATCCGACATAAGCATGTCTAATTTGGACCCAACCCAAGCTTTTCTAAACTCTAGATGTTCTTTGCCTGTAGAATCAATGTATTTTAATCTGTTTCCTTGCTGTGTTAATATGCCCTTTTTCTCAAATAGATCAACTAGTCCGCTGTACGGATCCATACCAGTATCGTAAGGGATCTTCACTTGAACACTTTCAAAAGGTTTTGCATATCTTGTTTTCATCACTTTGCAGGCCGCTCTTATGCCTCTCACATCTGATATCTTGTTTCCCTTTTCATCTTCTTTAAGTTTAAGCTTCTTCATAGCTATTACTATAGAACTTGCATATATAAAGCCTTGTCCACCCGATATCTTGTCATCTGGGTCAAACATATCCTGTGATGCGTATGTATGGTTGGTTGCCACAAGTCCCACGTTCCAGCTTCCAAACATGTTCACGCAGTTTCTTACAAGTGCTGTCAATGCCTTAGGCTTTCTTCCTAGGTCGCCTTTCATTTCTCCTTTTTCAAACTGATCAACATCTGTTGGAGTTAGCAACATACCCAAGCTGTCGATAACAAATAAAACTTTTGGTGCGCCTTCTTTATTATCTGCATGTTCGTCCTTATAAGATTTCATGAACTCCGATACTGTTTTAGCAACGTCGTCGATCATCGACAAACTTAATTTCAGCAGTTTATCTTCGGATGTGTCCACTTTCAATGCTTGTAACCATTGTTCATCGAGTGCATTCTCAGAATCGATCAATATCACGAATATACCTTGATCCTGAGCATTTTTAATAATGTTGCCTGATGCTATGTAAGATTTACCTGCACCAGACTCACCGGCAAGTA
>MDSY01075353.1_pt1 | contig 13198 bp, 16 predicted proteins | sample 811131 | NCBI WGS metagenome assembly MDSY01 (sample SAMN05326643, study PRJNA326480) | marine metagenome | isolation source: seawater | place: Atlantic Ocean: South West | collected 2010
ATACAAAACCTTTCCAAGTCTGAATTAATTCATTTCCATTCAGTACAAACCTATTGAATATATCCGAATCTTCTTTTGATTGTGGAGCGTATAATGGGTCATGACCACCTATTGATTGGAAGTCTTCTTTGTATATCGCCCACGGAGCAAAGATTCCATTTGTTATCGGTTTGTTTTCAGATTTTAATTCACTAACACATTGTAGTAATCCTAACTCATCAAACTCTTCAGGTTCTATACCAAAGTCTTTCAATACTTTTTCTGGCCCATCAGGATGTAGTGGTGGTTCAATCCGTGTTGCACTTACAACCTTACCTCGTTCCAAATGTTTCAAAACTTCCTCATCCATACCCGGACAAGCGTACATATCAGCGTGGTATATCATTACGATGTCATTACTTGCCATATCCACTAATGTATCATAAAGTATTGTGTGTCCCAATCTTTCAGGCCCATTGTTTCTATGAATCTTTACATTAGGGTCGATTAAACAAATACTATTCATCCAATCCCAAGTACCATCATCAGAGAAATCATCGGCCATACATATCTCATGTCTATATCCTAAATTTCTTCGAATACTTTTGTAAGACCATTTTAAATATTTTAGATTGTTTCTACTTGGTTGTATAAAACTTATAACTTTATCCATCAAAAACCTCTTTCATATATTCTATAAATATCGACTCACTATAGTGTAATTCATAATTTTTTATGGCGGTTTTGGAACAATGGTCATAGAAATCTGAATCCCTACTTAATCTATCTGCCAACTCCCTTGCCTTCTCTACATCATATAGGTCAACCGATAAGTCAGGTTGACATAATCTCTGTGTGTCTGAATCCTTGTAACCGATACAAGGTATTCCCAAGAATGCCGTATTTAAACAAAATGTACCAGCGGTTATTGCTGGCATCAAATGTACCGCGTACTTGTACTCTGATAATTTGTAAATCCAATCCGTGAATTGAATATGTGGTAGTATGGATAATTTTGGTAGTTGGTCATGTAAATCTACATTTCTCATCTTCGGCATATCAATTTTATTATCGTAAATATCTGCTATAAGATATGAGTCAAATCCACCATACCAATCAGAACAATTACCACCAATCATCGTTTTATTTTGTTTTTTTGTTTTACGGGCATCTATTATTTCATCTTCAATCATTAGTGTTGGAATTGTATGAGTGGGTATAGATGGTGCGACTCCACCATAGTATTTATAATCGGTAATATTTTCACTCAGTATTCCATCAACAGCATTCAAGATATTGATATGGTTTATCTGATGTTGTAATCCCATTGTTTGATGTATCCAAGAAGTTGCTTCTTGCATAAACCATACCTTTTTTCCTACTTTACGACCAAACTCCACGATATCAAATGTAAGTAAAAAATCCCTAAGTTGTGGTGTTTTACTAATCAACAATATGACATGGTCGTAATCAGTAGAACCATTATAATTCGGTAATTGTGGTATTGGAAAATGGTCAGCTTTAAGTGCACACATTTGTGCGAACTCTGTCCTCATATGTCTATAGTCACGAGGTACTTTTCCAGTGTGACCTAACTCACTTAGAAACAGAATTTTCATATAACTCCTCGTATGCCCTTTTAATAAAATAACTGGCGTTTCTTTCCAATGGATTCGCAGGTATCGCGTTAAAATGATAAACCCAAGCCTGTTCGTATAGATTTTCCATCCCATCACCCCACCAAGAATTACCAAAGTTTAATAAATTCTTACTCACCATGTGATGAAGATTATATGTTTGAGGTAGTAATTTTATCTCAATACCTTTGGTCTGTACCAAATAATTTATTGGTGTTTGGTCGGTACTCAATCCTGCCTTTTGTTTCTCTCTAAGTGTCACAGAATTTTCAAAATAGAATTCCAATACCTCATCGAAAAAATCTTTATGATTTTTATTTACAATTTGAAATCCACCATTAAAATACATACCTCTTTCTACTTGAAAATTATCAAATAAATCCTTGTAATGTCTAAGACTTCTACCTGTCCATTCCCAACATCCATTGTCCAATACTGCAGAGTATTTGTGGTCTGTCATTTCAAAAAAGTTTGGTGTGTTTGGATTGATTACTGTATCACAATCCACCATTAATACTTGGTCATAATCTATGTTATTAGATTCAAGTATCTTGAATAGATGATATCTTTGCCATGGTATTGTCATCTCATCCCAACTATATAATGCCTTATCCCACACTAATACTTGATGATTATGTTTGTCAGCCCAATGTCTCCATGATTTGATAGAATAATCATATGAATGATGTCTTCCTCGTCCCGCATCTATAGCTGGTATAAAAATTATATTTTTCATCTCACTCCTTTATGTGACTTCGTATCTCGTTTGAAATATTGATTGTCTCGTGAATCCCCATCTATGTAATTGAATTTAGTTTTGTTCTTCCAAGCAACATAATTGAAACTTAATTGGTCTCTTTTACTTCCATATTTTATTTCAGTCCACCAATCTTCCATAACTTTTATACAATCTTCTTCATTATGTCTTCTCAGTATAACCATACCAGTAATCAAACCATTATGAGAGGGATAACCCTCATCTTGATAACCCTTAACTTGGTCATACATCAATTTAGGGTCGTCTTTAAAGTTTTGGTTAGGGTCATTCTTACCAAGTTGCATTATAGCGTTAAATTCATCATAAATACAATCCCTCGGATCCATTCTATTTTGATTATGGTCAAAAAAGGCTATATTTGAATCTGATAGGTATTTTTCAATCAATTCATTTACATTGCCACAAACATACATATTTCCATCAATAAAAATACTATATTCATAATCTTTCAAATAACGATGTGGTAATACCTTAAACTTTTTAGCGTTTCTTGTATGGTCGGTATATAATGGTATACTATTTTTCTCACTAAAACATTTGAAATCCCAATCGTGAGGTAAAGATGGTTCTATCAAATCATCATAATTACCAAATATTGTTGTGTACAATATTTTACTCATATCTTACACCGACTGCCAAACTTGTTGCGTATTCATTCGGATATTTTGTTTCCCATGGCATATTACCACAAGGTTCAACAAAAAATTTGAGTCCTTGTTGTTGGAGTTGTTGAACTCCGATGTAAGGACCTGTACAGACGACATTTGATGATTTAGGCCATAATGGTTTACACTCAGGAAAATAATCATGTAATAACACCATACCATTCGGATTCAATATATTTAATGCCTCAGGTACTTCTCTCATGACCACATCGTAATCATGATTCCCATCTAAGAATACCAAGTCATATTTCTCTTTTGTATTTTTCATAAACTCAACAGAATCACTCTTTACAAATTCAACCTTATCTTCCAAACCAATTAGTTCAAGACATTTCTTTGGTGTGTATTTCGACTTGAATACTGAAAAGTTCTTACCATTGAAATCATGTGGAACTTCACTATCGGTGTGATTAGTATCAACATCATTTACATCTCTAATATCAACCGTAGTAATTTTACCATTAGGGTTGTCTTTTATTCCTAACGCTAAATGTGTCGTTGAACAACCAAGATGAGTACCAACTTCAAGTATATTATTGAGTTGAAATCCCCTTGTTAAATAATATATTGCTCTTTGGTCACCAGGATTTACACCACCAGTAAATTCAGGTAACTCCATCAATTCCCTCTGTTCTTTGATACTCTCCCAATCTTTATCAGTATCTTCTAAAATCCACACCGATTTTAATAATTCACTTAACTGACTCATGTTATAAATCCCTTAAAAATTTAATTTTCTTTTGTTCTAATAGTTCTTTCATCATCTTCTCATCAAATGTCCAAACATGCTTTGCCGCCTTTGGTTGTGATGACATATGTGCTGTCGTTTCAAAATAATGGTTAGTTTTTGCGTTATCAAAATTATGGATACAAACTTCTCCGTACTTTTCTATAAAATATAGTATGGACATGATGCCTGTAGCAGGTTTATAAAATGGTTTATCTACCAACTTTTTCCACTTATTCCTAACAAACTCTGATTGAGTCATAGTATTTGCTAATTCTAAATTATCTACTTGATTTACTGAGTTAAGAACTTTTCCATATTCAACACCATTAGCCATATAACTTATCATAAGAGCACATTTTAATTCTTTACTGATATTTTGTCTAATTTTAAATTCTTTTTGAAAATCAAATGGAACTGCTGCTTGGTTCAAAGGTAAAGTCCTATTCATTGCCCAAATATCTGTTTTGGTTCCCAAATTTTCTTCGAATGTTTCTAATCTAAATCGATTAATTCTTACTACAACTTCAAACTCATCGATAAGTTTACCGAATTTATCTCCTTTATCAAATTCAGCATTACCAATCAATATAATTTTCATATTAAACCTTTTTTCTAATTACAAAATAATATCTTTTACCTTGTAAAACACTATGTGCCTTATCTTGTATATTTTTATTATTTATAACCTCGACTATCTCATATTTTTCTTGTATCAAATCTCTGTACTCATGAAGAGTTGCTGCGAAAGGGTCGGTCTCACACATTTTATGGTCTGTATGTGTACTATATTCGATAACACAAATACCATTTTCTTTCAAACAAGACATCCAAGTATCTAAACATTCCTTTGGTTTTATCGAATGGTCAAATGAATTTGAATAAATAATATCAACATTACCAACCCACTCATCCTTGACATCATGAAAATCCCATTCAATAGTATTTGGAAATTGAGTAGCCGTATGACTTATCTCTGTACCAATGACTTCTAAATCTTTGATATCTTTGAAATAATCTAAGATATATTCTTGTTCTAAACCTCTTCGTGTTCCATGACATAAGATAGTTTTTGGTGTAACATTACAATTATCTTGAATGTATTTCATGACATTCTTTAATGATGCAGGGTCAACCCAAGTTCTATCTAATTTTCTTACATTAGCTTCAATCTGTTTTTTCTTATATTCTTCATAGTCTTTATACTTATAAATTTCCATTATCCAGTCCCCATCCATGTTGCCCCATTTGGTGTATAATGATGATGTACACAAATGGTTGAATCATACAATATCTTTTTGTTATTTTGTTCAACTTGTTCGTTTGCCCAATATCTATCTTCCTTACCACTCAACCTTTCATCAAACTTATTATTCCTTAGATATTCTGTTTTAAATATTGAAAACGCATTATGAAAGAAATATCTTTCTTCTAAATCACAATAATAATTTAGTGAACTTGTATCTTTGAAATTTGACCACATATATCTTCTTGATATTTTCTTTCCATCCCAAATCGGTAATTGTTTACCCCAAACTCCCACGATATCACCATCTAACTTTTGTTGTATAGATTTACTATCAAAGGATTTTATTTCACAATGTGCCGATAAAATCAAAAGATATGGATTACTTGCCTCCTCAACTCCAATATTTAGTGAACGGCCAGGTGTATAATTATTTTTTGATATTTGTATTTCTTTCACATCAACAAAATCAAATGTCTTTACTATTTTCAAAGAGTTATCTGTGGATTCGTTGTCAACTATAACCAACTCGATGTCTTCACCAAGATTATCAATGACAGACTGAATGGCATATCCTATGTACCTCTCCTCATTTCTATTTCTAATGAGTACTGAAAATTTATCCATTAACTTTTTTTAATAAGGTCATTCAATACCTCTACCTTATAAATTATATCATTTAATGTCTTTAATGAAACTGCTTGGTCGGCATCACTAATAGATTCAGTTGGATTTGGATGTGATTCTATTATCAAACCATCTGCTCCAGCTGAAATCGCTGCCATCGATATGGGTAATACAAAGTTTCTATAACCTGTGGCGTGACTTGGGTCGTAGATAATTGGTATATCACATAATTCCTTTAGTGCTGGTATCATCATTAGGTCAGGTGCCCATCTGATAGACGGAAACACATGACGATAGGATGGAGCTCCTACCACACCTCTCAAACATATAGCAACTTTTTCATTACCTCTTACTAATATCCTTTCCACTGCTCCAAGTATTTCATCAATAGTTCCCCAAGTTCCTCGTTTCAATAAGATTGGAATATCTAACTCACCTAAGGCGTCTAATAATGTATAATTTTGAAAGTTACGAGTCCCTACTTGAACAATATCTATACAATCCATACTCAATTCATTTATTTGATTAGAGTCCATAATTTCTGAAACTATTGGTAGTCCGGTTTCTTCACTTGCTATTCTTAAAAATTTGAGTCCATCTTCTCTTAATCCCTCTTTCCAACCATCGGTTCCGACTTCCTCTGTTATTGGATATGTACAAGGTTTGTATGCTCCACCTCTAAGTGCATTTACACCTGAGTTTTTCATTTGGTGTGCCCAATCAACAATCATTTCCTCTGATTCAACCGAACAAGGACCTGAAATGATGTATGGATTGTGGTCAAATTTCCATCTATTCGGTTTTAAGGATATGTCTAATTTTTTTGCGTCGACTAAGGACTGAATGTAATCATTCATTTTTTACTCTCTATATTAATTTCTGCTTGTTTCAAATCTTCTTCACTATGTATGTTAGTACAATTATCCAAATAACTTCCTACCCTACGACTCATCATTCCACTCTCTACAAATTGTTTTTGGGTTACTCTGACCGCTCCGTTTCGAGTTCCACTTGAATCAACTGTAACTAAGTCGTCATATTTATTGGTTACGGCGTATTCTAACAACTCATCGGCGTTTGTCTGTCTATCAGGATGGTCAGGTTGAATTCCTACGACATGAGTCACTTCACGAAAAAGGTTCTCGTAATTTTTTTTAAATTCATTGGTGACATTGACATAAACATCTGCCACTTCCCTTTCACCCATATAACTTTCATCTCTGTCAAATATAAAAACATTATCATACTTTTTGGTCAACTCTTTGACCTCATCAGATTCAGTAGTAATAACTATATGTTTAATCAGTTCTGACTCTTTAGCATAATCTAACGCATGTTCTACAAGAGTTTTACCTGCTATAACTCTTAAATTTTTTTTCTTCAATCGTGTTGAATCTGTTTTTGCTGGTATTATTGCCAATCCACGAATATCATTTATATACATTATACACCCCTCAATTTATTAACTGCCCAATGATAGGCCTTTGTCTGTCCTTCAATCGTCATCCCACCAATATGTGGTGTGATTACTACATTGTTATTTGGATTCATTGAGAATTTTACTAATTTACTATTTTGAATATCACCGAACTCATCTTTAATTACATCTGTTCCGTAACCTTTCAAGTGACCACATTTAATTGATTCTATAATTGCTTCCTCATCCACCAATTCACCTCTAGCTGTATTTATCAAATAACTTCCTTCTTTCATATAAGATAAAAATTCTTCGTCCACCATACCACGAGTTTCATCTGTAACATGCATGTGTAAAAAAATCACATCTGACTCATCTAATAAAGTATTCAAATCAACTCCGAGGTCTTTTTCGACATGAACATATGGGTCGTAAACAAATGTATCAACTCCCCAACCATCAAATAACCGACACATAATTTTACCAAGTCTACCATAACCAATCACACCGATGGTCTTACCTTTAATTTGATGTCCAACATATGGTTCGTAATCCCAATTACCATCCTTGACCGAATGAAATGATGTCGGTATAAATCTTAGTAGAGACATCATCAAACCAAATGCCAATTCAGATGTTGATGGTAAATCATTTATTAGTTCTAAATCATTCTTATGAGAAACTACCTCAATATTATTTTGTTCACAATAATCCAAATCTATATGATTCAAACCTGTTGAGGCTGTGTTTATACCTATAACACTTGAACCTTTAAGAATATCCCTATCTAAAATAAAATTTTGTTTATTTGGATTCGTAAATAAATAGTCAGCATTTGTTTCTATCAATAATTTTTTGAGCTCGTCTTTTGTTACATCAGGCTCATAATATAAATCAGTTATATTTTCCATAGACTCAAGTGATTCATACACACCATCGAGATGTTTTAGAGGAGTTATAACTAATAATTTCAACTTAGATAATCCCTACAAATTACAAAATCAGTTTTATCATCCAAGGCTGTTTCAGTTTTATGTGGTAATAATTTTAATTCTCTTAGGTGCCATTTTGCTAACATATGATTTGATATTCCTTGAAATGTAGGACATCCATTTAGTAGATATGGGTTAATATCATTATACAAATTTCCAAAATCATCCATGTTCTTACTATTTGAAAAGAAAAATAAATCTCCAACCTCATGATTACTCATTGGATGAGGCCATCCCCACGGTTGTCCACCTTTGGATGTACCTGGTATGTAAAACTTATCAACATCGAAATCAGAAAATATTACATCGGTCTTCCAAACCAAATCAAATCTAGCCTGTATGACAAAATCATATTTGAAATTATATAATTGTTCATGTTCCCTTTTTAATCCCATAGCCTTTTTAATACTATACCATTTACTGTAATGTGCCTGTACTCTGTTTGACGAAACGGGTATTATGTTGGTAAAAATCTTTTGTTCTTGAGTTTCATATCCAACGGGTGAGTATTTACTCACTAAATCATTTTTCATATCAACATCCCAAGTATGAAAGAAAACATCAACATCATTTTTATCTAAAAGATGTTCTTTTGTTTTTTCATAACAAGTATTGAGAACAACATCCTCCCCACCTTTTTTATCATATGATTTACCCTTAAGACTACCAACCAAACCTGTTAACAATAAGGCTACCTTCATATCATTATGTCCTTTAACCCCTCATCTCTCTTAAGATTTATACAATATGCCGTATCTCTATTAGGTTGGTGTGGTTTTCTATCATTGATTAATATTCTATCACCACCACCAAAACCCATAATCAATTGGTCATAAACTATTCCAGCGAATTGTAATTGTTCTTCTGTGGCCTTTCTAGCACTTTCTTTTCTACCAGTAGTGATTACTATATAATAACCTTTAGTATCCCATTCACACAACTTCTCGTGTACACCTGGTAAAACATTTAAAACTAAGTTAGGATTCTGTACCTCTATTGGATTCGAGTGCTCAACAAGAGTACCATCTAAATCACAAAAAATTGTTTTAGGTTTCACTTAAACTCCTTAATTTATCTTTAATTTTTTCTTTAATTTTCGTATCTATATTAGGTTTAATATCTAAGAATTGATTATCTGATAATACATAGTGACCACATATTTCAATCAACTCTTTTTTGTTGCTCGTTGGTTCAAACTCACTATCCACCCATTTTTCCCATCTTTTAGAATCGTAACATATTTGAAAATAATCTTCTATATCATCACCCATTTCGTCAAGATAACATTTAGTTTCTATTTGACCGAATTCAGGTGCTATATTGATTGAGTCTAAACCTAAATCAAATCGATTTCTGTAATCTTTTGTAGTCAAATAATCTCCATTATGTTCCTTAGATTTCAATCCGTACTCCTTACATACTTTAATCATCTTTTCTAATCTTTGTGGGTTAAACTTACCTGTGTTTATTTGTTTTCCTAAATCTAAACCTACACCTGATTGAACTACGGCATATTCTATATTAGAAAAGAATGGTTTTTTAGATAAAGATTTCAATAATATTTTAAGTTCACTCGTGGTAAATTTTCTGATTGCTTCTTCAGTTCCTACCTCAAATTTTACATCAGGATTATTATTGTAAATGTGACTCATAGTGGTAATTGTTTCTTCCAAACCATCATCAAATTTCTGATATCTTTTCCACGGGTCTATGTGTATGATATCAAAGTATGATGAATCATGAAGGTAGGATTCATATCCGTCATCATCTTTAAATCCTTGTCCAGCTCCACCGTGGTCTCTTTCAATCGGTGCTCGACCATTAACATAAGTTGAAAATTCACCCGTTGTCCAATTATTTACATATCCACCTTGATAATCGACTTGTCTTCGCGATGGGATAAATCCAAAATCACCATTAAATTCAATTACCGCATCAACTACATTTTTACTCATCGGCCCTATCCAATATTTCATTTTGTCTCCTCAGTTAACATGACTCTACCTAAATAGTAAAGTAGATGACAATACGGATAATGATGTAAACCCGCTATATTTAAAAATATGAGTGCAGTAATAACTTTGACTTTCTTCCAATCCAAATGGTGGGTCTCAACATATTCCTGTAGGATTTTTTCACATTCTATATTGGTGTTTTTTCTATGGAAATCATAGTAAACGGTATTTAATTCCCTATTGTAGTTATAAAAATTTTTATTTATGAAGTCATGTGAAATTATCAAACCATGATATAACTTTGCTAAATCATAATACAAATCTCCATACTCATACACTCCATCAAAATTTTGTCTCCAATCTAATAATGAGAATGGTAGACCATCATTCGTACTATTTACCAAAATATTTTCGAAATGCAAGTCTCCATGAAATGTAGATGGAACTCCATTTGACAACCAACTCATATCTACCTTTTCAAACACATCTAATAACGGTGGTAACTTGTTGTCGTTTACTATTTCATCAACATCCTTATTGTGAAATTTTTCATAGTATAAATTAAGTCTTTCAAATGTTTTAGTGTTATAAAATACTTCACACCCATGTTGGAATTCTTTTTCTTCTGAATGAGTCAATTGTATCGGTTTCCAAAAACCATCTAACCAAGATAAAAGATATTCAAATCTTTTGCCTGTAACTTTATTAGAAAAAACTTCACCTTCAATAAAATCATAAGTGTAGAAATTATCCGAACTATCAATAATACTTGGAATATAGTTACCTAAATATTTGGTTCTCTCAACTCTATCGGATATAAACTTAGTATCGGTGGAAAATTTAATTGTCTTTTTGTTTGCGAACCAAATAGCTTCGTTGTCTTTTTCAAGTATATTTGGTTGATGTTCAGATTTTAATTGTTTTTTTGCTTGGGATAAAGATTGCTCATTGCCAGTATCGTACCAAGTAAATTTTGTCGAGTTGAAATTAATTTTAGACTGTAACATTTTTTCAATACCAAAACTTTCACCCATTGTTAGGGATTCTTCTGATTCCATATATTTCCAAAAGTCTTCATAATCCTTTATGCCACATATTCCTATATAAGAAAAGTCTTTTGAATCCTTGACCTTGTCGTTCAACCTGATAACATTTCCATCACCATCAAGTACAAGTGAACGATAATCTGTACCAGCTTCTATTGGAGAATAACCCAACCAATTGTAAGTTATTTCATCAAAATATAATTGTTCTTCAAATATGGTGTCGTTGGATACAAACACAAATGGACATTGTAGGTATTCTTTACAAGTATTTACGGTTAATCCTAAACCTGTGCCTTCTCCTACATAATTTTTTATTTTTACAAAGGTAAAGTTTCGTTCAGGATAAACTATTTCAAAAAATTGTTTTACATAATCACCACCATATCCGAGGGCGACTACAATTTCAACATTAGGATGAAACTTTTCAACGATGTGAGATAGTACAGGTTTATTATCGATAGCAATTAACCCCTTGTTCAAGTTATGACTTTGGTCACTTACACGAGAACCGATTCCTGCTGTTGGTAATAAAACCTTGTAATTATACATTTACCATCCTTCTTCAAATGGATATTTTTCTGACGATGGTTTACTATCTTTACTATTGACATAAATCCATTTCACATCAGGTAATATCTCTTTTCTAATTTGTTTTCTTTGGTCTTTGTATGGACAAATTGAAGCTATAACAACATTCTTTCCTTGTATCCACAAGACTCTGGCAATCCTAGCAAGTCTATCGTTTTGTTTCCTTCTACTTTCTTCACTAAAATCTAAATCATCCCAAACCGATTCTCTAAAATCGTCAGCATCCAATATTATTTTATTTGGGACATCAAATTTTAGGGCTATATTCGTCTTTCCACTTCCACTATTTCCATGAAACCACCACACTTGACCCGGTCTATCGTCAGGTATGACTCTATGTATTGCACCCACTTTATTTCCTTTCTATTCTCTACCATAGTCGTCTTCTAAACGAACTATGTCATCTTCTCCAAAATAAGTACCAACTTGAACTTCAATAAACTTAAGGTCTTCATCCTCTCTATTTTCAACTCTGTGTTTGGTTCCCACTGGTACATTTACAACTTCACCTACCTTGTACACTGCTTCTGCATCATCTAAGGTAACAACCGCCTGTCCTTCTACCACCACCCAAACCTCACTTCTTTTATGGTGATACTGATAACTTGGTCTACCGCCTTTTTTTATAACAATCTCTTTTACCTTACAATAATCAGTATCGAGTAAATTTTCAAATGTTCCCCAAGGTCTTTCTTCTTTATAGTTCATACATAAATCTCCTTATGATTAAAATTCCCACCAAGTGGAAATTGTCTTTGAATAGATACACACTTGGAATACCTTACTATACATTGTGTCGTTCCACATTGTATTCCTACATTCACATTCGCCTTCGATTTGATGTATAGTTGAATTCTTAAATCCATATGTCTAAAATTTAAACCTTTTTTAAAACTAAAACCTAAATCTTTGATTGGTTTATGACTCCAATAAAAATATGGATAATCATTTTCTTTTAATAAAGTACTTAATTTTTCTGAGTGTTCTTCCAAAGTTTTTTCTTTGAATGTTTTGTCATCTTGTCCGAATCTATCTGATATCATCAAACAACCATACTCTTCTCCACCCATTATATCTTTGATTATAGCATTACCAAGAGTTTCTTCTTCAGGTGTCCAATATAATTCAGGTAAATAATCTTCCATCTCGTTATCTTCAAACTGCCAAAACTTTAATATTTGTTTTATCAAAGGTATATCTGTTTTATCTTTATTCCAAACACGATAATGGTCATGAAATATATCACCCTTGACTTCATCACAGAATCCATCGATGTAGGGATTGTTTTTAAAGATTGATTCAACAACTTGATTATCTCTTCCCCATAATTTTTGGTATAAGTTATTCGATGGGACAAACACTCCACAATTAGGATATTTTTCTTTTAGTAAACGAGGCATAGCCGATATTATTCCATAGTCTCCTATCCCATGACATCCTCTCATAATTACAAATTCTTGTTCTTGTAAGTATTCGTCAGGTATTCTCATACCTTCAGATTCTTCAAAACCAAGAGTCTTTACCTCACCAACAGGTAAAAC
>MDSY01051672.1_pt1 | contig 13192 bp, 13 predicted proteins | sample 811131 | NCBI WGS metagenome assembly MDSY01 (sample SAMN05326643, study PRJNA326480) | marine metagenome | isolation source: seawater | place: Atlantic Ocean: South West | collected 2010
TTATTCTTTCAAATAAATTTCATATTTACATGATTAAATCTTTTTAGTATGAACCACAAAAAAAAACAAATTAAGACTGAAGACGGATCAATTACTTATCGTATTGAAGCCCTGAAAGAAAATTATCACTCTTTACATGGGGCAGTTACAGAATCTCGCTTTGTCTATTTAACGGAGGGCTTTAACTTTTGGACTCAAAAAAATAAAGATAGTGAATGTAATATTTTAGAACTGGGATATGGAACTGGTTTAATGTCTTATTTGAGTTTTTTAGAATCTGATAAATTCAGAAAGTATATAAATTATACTTCTCTTGAGCCATACCCTTTGAAATTAGAGGAAGTTTACTTACTTAAATACGATCAGTTTTTTAATAACTCAAGAGATTTAATGACCTTTAATAAATTTTCTACTTTATCATGGGAAGTGGTTCAAGAAATATCCCCCTATTTTAAAATCATAAAAAATGAAATTTGTTTTGAAGATTTTAAATCAAAGAAATTTTTTGATTTAATTTATTATGATGCATTTGGAGCTCATGCACAACCAGAGTTATGGGAACCAAAGCTGATGAAAAAATGTTATAGTTTATTAAAACCAGGTGGAGTTTGGGTTAGCTACTGCGCTAAAGGAAGCGTTAGAAGAGGGCTAAAAGATTCAGGCTTCAGTGTTTTTCGATTACCAGGCCCACCAGGGAAGAGGGAAATGTTAAGGGCTGTAAAAGAGTAATTGTTTATTTTTGAAAAAAATTTTATGAAAATACTAATTACTGGTGCTACTGGTTTGCTTGGCCATTCATTTATTAACATTGCTTTATCTCAAGGAATTCAAATAAATTTTTTAACTACCAAAAAATCTAAGATAAATTGTTTAAATAAAGCTAAAGGTTTTTATTGGAATCCCTCTAATGGAGATTTGGATACTGATTGTTTTTTAGATGTAGATATAATTATACACCTGGCTGGTGCAAGTATTTCAAAACCATGGACCTACTCATACAGAAAATTAATTTTTTCTAGTCGTGTAGATTCTACACGTTTATTGTTTTCAAGTTTGAAGCAAATTGGATCTAAGCATAAGGTCAAACAAATTATTTCAGCTTCTGCTGTAGGAATTTATCCTTCAGATTTTGAAAAAAAATTTTCTGAAACAGCCAAAGTTTATCCAAACTCCTTCATGGAAGAAGTTGTAATTGCATGGGAAAATGAAGTTGATTCCTTCGCTTCAATAAATATTAAAGTGGCTAAAATGAGAATCGGATTAGTCTTAAGTAATAATGGCGGTGTTTTAGGTCCTTTGAAGATTCCTACGGCTTTTGGTCTTGGGGCAGCATTTGGAAGTGGAAAACAAGGTCAATCATGGATTCATATTTCAGATGTTACAGGTGTTTTTTTAAAGGCATGTAATGAACAATGGGAAGGAGTATATAATACAGTTGCTCCAAATCCAGTTAGCCAAACAGATTTCATTGAAGCCTTATCAAAAGCATTAAAACGCCCTTATTTCTTACCTCCAATTCCTGGGATATTGTTGAAAATTTTAGTTGGGAAAATGAGTAGTTTGGTTCTAGATAGTCATTGGATTAGTGCTCAAAAGGTAATAGATAAGAAATATAAATTTCTATATCCTGAAATAAATACAGCTATGATAAATATTATAGATAATTCTTTAGAGTGACATTTTGACATTTTTTGATTGTGGCAAAACTTTTGTAAAACATTATGAAATAAATTAGATTTAAATGGCTAAAAAAGCAGCTCCCAAGAAGGTGTTAAAGAAAAAAGAGATCAATCTTAAATTAGATGTTAAATTAAAAGAGCTTAATCTTGCTGTAAAAGAAGAAAAAGACAAGCATCTTAGACTTTTTGCTGAATTTGAAAATTATAAGAAGCGAACCTCCAAAGAGCGTATCGAACTTTATAAAACAGCAAACCAAGAGGTAATTACCGCACTAATTCCAATTTTAGATGACTTTAGTAGAGCCAATCAGCAAATGGAGAAAGAGAATGGTTCAGTTGATCAAGAAGGGATTAATTTAATTTACAATAAGTTTCATGAGGTTTTGAAAAATAATGGTTTAAAACCAACACAGGCAAAAATTGGAGACGAATTTGACGCTGAGTTACATGAAGCTATAACTCAAATCCCATCACCTAGCGAAGATGAAAAAGGTAAAATTATTGATATTGTTGAGATTGGTTACCAATTAGGTGATCGAATCATTCGTTATCCTAAAGTGGTTGTAGGCCTATAACTATGAAAGAAGACTATTATCAAATATTAGGAGTTTCTAAGAATGCAAGTGCAGCTGAAATAAAAAAGGCTTATAGAAAAAAAGCTATTGAATTTCATCCTGACAAAAATCCTAACGACAAAGCAGCGGAAGCTAAATTTAAAAAAGCAGCCCAAGCATATGAAATATTAGGAAACCAAGAGAAACGAAGCCAATACGATCAATATGGTCATGCTGCATTTGAAGGGGGTCAAGGCTTTGGTCAAGGTGGGATGAATATGGATGATATATTTAGTCAATTTGGAGATATTTTTGGTAGTGCTTTCGGGGGTGGTTTTGGAGGAGGACAAACTAGGTCAAAAGGCTCTGACATGCGGATAAGAGTCAAGCTAACTTTAGAAGAAATTGCCACTGGTGTAGAAAAAAAGATTAAAGTCCCCAGAAAAGTACAAGCAAAAGGGGTTCAGTACGGAATTTGTTCTGTTTGTAATGGAAAAGGTCAAGTAATGAAAATTGCTAATACAATTTTAGGAAGGATGCAAACAGCAGCTGCCTGTTCAAATTGTGGAGGAACTGGAAAAATCTTACTTAATCGTCCATCTGGCTCAGATGCTCAAGGAATGATTAGAAAAGAAGAAACCGTATCAATAAAAATACCATCAGGTGTTGAAGAAGGAATGCAGTTAAAAGTTAGCGGAAAAGGAAATGAAGCCACGGCTAACGGTATCTCAGGAGATCTATTAGTCTTGATAGAAGAATTGCCTAATAATTTGTTTGTACGGGAAGGAAATCATCTCCATTATGACTTATATATCAGTATTTCTGAAGCTGTACTGGGAATATCTAAAGACTTAACTCTACTTGATGGTAAAGCAAGAATTAAGCTTGAATCAGGAATTCAATCTGGCAAAACACTTCGATTAAGAGGCAAAGGTTTGCCGAGTATTAACAGTTATGGAAATGGAGATTTGTTGGTTCATATAAATGTTTGGACACCAAAAACTTTAAATAAAGAACAGCGACAATTTTTTGAAAAAATGCAGTCAGATACTAATTTTATTCCTCATCCAGAAAAATCAGATAAGTCCTTTTTTGAAAAAGTAAAGGATATGTTTGCTTAAAATAGTCAGATTTAAAAAAAAATAATATATTTGAATTAATACTAATTATCTAATTGGTATTATTTTTCTTTTTCATAGCAATTTTTTCCCATCCTTTCACAGGGGTGGGTTTTGTTTTTATAGTAACTTTGTAATATGAAGGTTATTAATAAAATATTGGATTTCTTCAATTATAATTTTACTATAGGCGATTCTATTTCTTTTTCACCTAGGTCAATTTTGATTGTCATTTTAGTCTTCATTGTAACTTCACTTCTGCTAAAGCTTTTAAGAAAAATAATATATCGTACCCTTTCTAATGATGCTAAAATAAAGTTTAGAAGTGTCTTTTCTTTTATTAATTATTTTATTTACATTATAGTTATACTAATTACTTTCCAAAATATTGGTGTTAATTTAACTGCAATTTTTGCAGCTTCAGCAGCGTTGTTAGTTGGAGTAGGTTTAGCTTTACAAACCTTTATTCAAGATATTATTTCTGGAATTTTTATACTTGTAGATCAATCGGTTCATGTGGGAGATATAATCGAAGTAGAGGGACAGATTGGGAGAGTTGAAAATATAAAACTTCGAACTACAAGAGCAGTTACTCGTGAAAATAAAGTATTGATAATTCCAAATCATAAATTTTTAATTTCAACTCTTTTTAATTGGACTGAAAATGGTGTGATTACTAAAGAAAGCGTCGCAGTTGGTGTCGCATATAACACTGACATAGATAAAGTCACTGAACTATTATTGGCTTTGGCTGGAGAGAATAAAAAAATTATTGAAAAACCTAAACCATTTGTAGTATTTGAAGACTTTGGAGATAACGCCTTGAATTTTCAACTTTTTTTTGCACTTCAGAGCAGTTTTGAATCAAATATTGTTAAAAGTGAAATACGATATGCAATTTTTAAAGCCTTTAAGAATGAAAAAATTGAAATTCCTTTCCCTCAACGTACGATTAGTTTTTTAAATCCACCAAAATCACTACAATGATTCGAATACTACTCATTGAAGATGAAGAACCAATTCGTAGAGTTTTGTCACGTATATTAAGTGAAGAAAATGCTCAGTACGAAATTGCAGAGGCTGTGGATGGAAAGAAAGGCCTTGACTTGCTAGATAAAGAATCTTTTGATTTAGTCCTTTGCGATATCAAGATGCCTAAAATGGATGGTATTGAAGTGCTCCAAAGTGCAAAGAATAATAAAATCAATACCCCATTTATTATGCTAACTGGTCATGGGAATGTCGAGACAGCTGTTGAAGCTATGAAGCAAGGTGCTTATGACTTTATTTCTAAACCTCCAGATCTAAACCGATTGCTTACTGCAGTCAGGCACGCATTAGAAAATAAGTCTTTACGATCGGAAAATAAAAAGCTAAAAAGTAAAGTAGCACAAAAATTTAAAATAATTGGCCAAACTAAGCCTATAATAGAAATGAAAGAAATGATTTCTAAAGTGGCTACGACTGATGCTCGAATTTTAATAACTGGAGAAAATGGAACTGGAAAGGAACTTGTTGCTAATCAATTACATCTTCAGAGTAATCGAAATTCAGAGAATTTTATAGAAGTAAATTGTGCTGCTATACCTACTGAATTGATTGAAAGTGAGCTTTTTGGCCACATTAAAGGAGCTTTTACCTCTGCTGTGAGAGATCGTTCAGGAAAATTTGAAGCTGCTAATAAGGGTACGCTTTTTTTAGATGAAATTGCAGATATGAGTTTAGCAGCACAGTCAAAAGTTTTACGGGCCTTACAAGAGCAAAAAATACAACGTGTTGGAACCGAAAAGGATATTTCTGTTGATGTTAGGGTAATTGCAGCAACTAATAAAGATCTAAGGAATGAAATTGCTGAGGGAAGATTTAGAGAAGATTTATATCATAGACTTGCTGTGATTATTATTCATGTTCCTTCTCTAGCTAGTCGAAAGAAAGATATACCAATCTTAACCGAATATTTTGTGAATTTAATTTTCAAAGAGCAGGGTATTGAAATTAAAAATTTCACTGAAGAAGCACTAATTAAACTTGATAAATATCCATGGACCGGCAATGTTCGTGAACTTCGGAATGTTATCGAACGTTTAATGATACTTGGTGATAATCCTGTGACGGTAGAGAATATAATTCAGTTTGCTTCAAAATAAATATTAATGAGAATTCTTTTCTTTTCTTTTTTTTTACTCCTAAACCTTCAACTTCTTTCTGGGCAAAAGAAGGTTCATGAACAAAAAATAAAAAAAATTTTCACTCAAGCACTAACTAAAGGAAAAGCCTATGACTGGCTAGATCATTTATCTAATCAGATAGGTGGTAGACTTTCTGGATCGCTAAGTGCTGAGCGCGCTGTTAAATGGGGAAATCAAGAACTTTTAGAATTAAATCTTGATCGTGTTTATTTGGAGAATGTAATGGTTCCAAAATGGGTTCGAGGAACCTTTGAATACGCAAGTATCATTACTGGACCGGGTATGAGTATAAATGTTCCAATTTGTGCTTTAGGAGGTTCAATTGCAACACCAGCCGTTGGTTTACGAGCAAAGGTAATTGAAGTATACGATTTTGAAGAACTTGAAGTTTTAGGTGAAAAAAACGTCAGAGGTAAATTTGTATTTTATAATCGTGCAATGCCAGCTGATTTGATAAATACCTTTGAAGCTTATAAAAAAACTGTAGATCAGCGACTAATTGGTGCTGCAAGAGCAGCTAGACTTGGTGCTGTTGGTGTTATAGTTCGTTCTTTAAATTTACGAATGGATGACTACCCTCACACAGGAAACATGCGTTACGGAGACCTTCCAAACAAAATGAGAATTCCAGCTTCCGCTATAAGTACTAATGGTGCTCAATTACTCAGCTCTATGTTGTCACTTAACGATGATCTTTATTTTTATCTAAAACAAGATTGTAAGAACTACCCTGACGTCCCTTCGCATAATGTGATTGGTGAGATTAAGGGAAGTGAATTTCCTGATGAGATTATATTAGTTGGAGGACATCTTGATTCATGGGATCTTGGGGATGGTGCTCATGATGATGGTGCAGGAATTGTTCAATCTATGGAAGTTTTAAATCTTTTTAAGCAAATGGATTACCAACCCAAAAGAACTATAAGAGTGGTATTATATATGAATGAAGAAAATGGTTTACGAGGAGGTACAACTTATGCTGAAAATATTAAAAGAAAAAACGAGAATCATATTTTTGCTTTAGAGTCAGACGCAGGTGGATTTTCACCAAGAGGTTTTGCTTTTGAAGCTAATGAGAAACAGTTTGAAAAAATTAAATCATGGAAACCCTATTTTAGTCCTTATATGATCGATTTTTTTAGCTTAGGAGGAAGTGGGGCAGATATAGGACCTTTAAGAAACGGTGAAACGGTACTTTCAGGATTACGCCCAGATTCACAAAGATATTTTGATTATCACCATGCTGCCAATGACACCTTTGAGGCAATTAATAAAAGAGAACTCGAGTTGGGAGCAGCTGCTATGACAAGTTTAATATATTTAGTTGATCAATATGGTTTTTAAACCTAGTAGTTAATGGTTCGATCGCTTAAAAAATACACTAAAGAATTTCGTTATAATCTCAATCTTTCCTATCCCGTAATAATAGGTCTTCTTGGGCATACAGTTGTTCAACTTGTTGATAATATAATGGTTGGTCAGTTAGGTACAGCTGAGTTAGCTGCAGTTTCTTTAGGTAATAGTTTTTTCTTTATAGCTATGGCCTTGGGAATAGGTTTTTCTACAGCAATTACCCCTTTAATTGCCGAGACTGACGGAATGAAAGATATAATCAAAGGAAGAAATGTTTTCATTCATGGTTTAATTCTCTGCATATTTTTAGGTTTTTTCCTTTCATTTTGTGTCTTGTTTAGTAAACCTTTATTATTTGAAATGGGACAACCTGATGAAGTTGTTGTTTTAGCTTATCCTTATTTGAAATGGGTAGGTATTTCGTTAATTCCTTTGATTTGTTTTCAAGGATTTAAACAATTTTCTGAAGGTCTTTCTCACACGCATCCTGCAATGTATGCTACTTTAATTGGGAATATTATCAATATTATTTTAAATTATTTTTTAATTTTTGGATATTGGATTTTTCCAAAGATGGGAGTTGAAGGAGCAGCTATTGGAACTCTTTTTTCTCGCTTATTCATGTTGCTTTTCATAGCAGTCTATGTTCGTTTTAATAAACGTTTTAAAGCCTATGTAAAAAACATCAAGTTTAAAACAGCTGATTGGCAATTATTCAAAAAAATAATTAGTTTAGGATTTCCCTCAGCCTTGCAGATGTTTTTTGAAGTCCTATTTTTTACTGTAGCTATATGGCTTTCTGGTTTTTTAGGAACAAATTCACAGGCGGCTAATCAAATAGCATTAAATCTTTCAACGATGACCTATATGTTTGCAATGGGTCTTGGTGTAACTGCTATGATTCGTGTAGGAAATCAGAAAGGCAGGCAAGACTTTATATCTTTAAAACGAATAGCTTATTCAATTTTTTTACTAATTTTTATTTTCGATATTATTTTTTGTCTTTTTTTCCTATTTACCAGTGATTATCTCCCTTGGATATACTTAAATAGTGACAATCCTCTACAATTTGGCGATATTCAGGAAGTAGTCTCTATAGCCTCTTCATTGTTAATAGTATCAGCCTTTTTTCAAATTTCAGACGGAATTCAAGCTGTTGTTTTAGGTGCACTTAGAGGGCTTCAAGATGTAAATATTCCCGCATTGATAACCTTTTTCTCATATGGAGTATTTGGAATTCCTGTTTCTTACTACTTAGCTTTAAAAACTAATTTTGGAGCATTTGGTATATGGATTGGGCTGCTCTCAGGTTTAACTTCCTCTGCTTTACTTCTTTTTTGGCGATTTCAGCATTTAACTAGAAAGTTAATTTTAAATTCGTAATATGGAATTACCTAAATTTTTAATTGCTGATAATTCAACCTTAAAGGATGACTTATTTATTGTGCATACAGAATATCCTAGATTCATTTTAAATGTTTCCAATGATGAAGTTCATTGGTTAGAAGAATTTGAAAAAGAAGATCAGACTGCTTTAGCGGGCGAGTCAGAAGCTTTAATTGAATCAGCATTCTCTTTTTATGATGCTGAAATGGAATCTTTAGAGTGAGGTTATGGAACAGATTTTAGATGGGGATAGGGCTTTTTTTTTGTGGCTCAATAACCTTGGAAGTCCCAATTATGACTTGTTTTGGATGATGATGACCCATCGCGCATCTAATATAGTTGTCTACCTTATGCTTCTGATATTTATTGGATATAAAAATTCTTGGAAAATGGCAGGCTATTTATTACTTATTACAGGGCTTTTAATCTTGTGTACAGATCAGCTTACAAATCTTTTTAAAGTTCAAGTTGGACGCTTAAGGCCTTGTTACGATCCTGAGATTCAATCTTTAGTGAGATTGGTAAAACCGACTTGTGGAGGGAAGTTTAGTTTCTTTTCAGGACATGCCTCAAATTCTTTTGCGCTAGCGATCTTCTTTGGTAATTTTACAAAATCATTAAGCAAGTCCTTGCCTTTTGTTTTACTTTTTATAGCTACTCTAATTGCATATAGTCGGATATATATTGGGGTTCATTTTCCATTAGATATTTTTTGTGGGGCCATTGTTGGTAGTACTATCGGTTTTCTTTTTTATAAAGGATTGGGTAAGATTAATTCTAAGTTTTTAAATTAAATTCAAATTGAGTTCTTTGAATATATTCTTTTCCAGCTTTAATTAAGGTTGAATGAAAGTTTAAAATATTAGGAGTATTTGAAAACTTTTGAGTTTCAAAGCAAATAGCATCAAAATGAAGTGGAGTAAAAACAACCAGACCAGGGTTGGTCCGTAAATATTTTCATTTCAATACCACTTTTAGCATGGTTCAGATTTCCGATTTCCCCCTTCTAAGAGATAAATAACAAAATAATCGTCTAAACGATTTTTTCTAACTGCTCTGGCCACTATGCAATAATACGCCCTGATCATTTTCTATAGAAACACTTTTTCCATCAATCATAATTGGGTTTTCTAACCTACCCGCATATCTAACGATCACTGCACCCCGCGACCACTAATCATTTAAATAATCTTATGGTTTTTCCAATCCTTGGTGACATTAATAGTGTTTCCATTTTTATCTTTTATACAGAGTTCATGGAGAATAGCCCCATAAGAGAGAAAAAACTGCCTTAAGTATTTCTTTGTCAAGGGTAAAAGTCTCCAATTTTTAATGTTCATCTTTTAAGAGTTCAGGGTATTGTTTTTGAAATTTAAGTAATCTAGGGACAGATACTTGCTGTACATAGGGATTATTAGGATTGTTTTTTTCATAATCCTGATGATACTCCTCGGCATAATAAAATTTATCCAAGGGTTTAATTTCAGTAACAATTTCCTTTGAAAAATATCTTCCTTCTTCCAGAAATTGGATATAATCCTGAATAATTTCCCTTTCATGATCAGAAGTATAAAATGCTATAGATCTGTATTGAGATCCATAATCAGGACCTTGGCGATTAGCAGTTGTAGGGTCATGGGATCCAAAGAAAACCTGTACTAGATTCTCGAAGCTTACCACTTTAGGATCATAAACCACCTCAACAGCTTCTGCATGTCCTGTTCTACCAGTTCCTATTTGTTTATAATTGGGGTTTTTAGTTAATCCTCCAGCATATCCAGAATATGTTTCGTTTACTCCCTTGACACTCTCGTAGATAGCCTCTACACACCAAAAACAGCCAGATGCAAAGTATGCCTTTTTCATTCCTTGTACCTTAGTAATTGGTGTCCAAACTGCTTCAGATGAATTTACTGGTGTTGTACCTGAAATACAGGTCTGCATTGTGGTTACAAACAATAGTGAAATAATCATTTTCATATTATAATTTTAAATTCTTAATAGAGTAAATTTTATATCAGATTTACTGTTTTAAAAGAGTCACTAAATAATCACCTACTTCAGAAGTAGAGTAAGATTTCATATTTTTTTCAACTAAGTCCTCAGTAACTTTTCCATCAGCTAGAGACTGATCTACTGCTTTACGAATAGCTGCACCTTCTTTTTTTAAGTCAAAACTCATTTCAAACATCATAGCTGCTGATAAAATTGTTGCTAATGGGTTCGCAATCCCTAATCCTGTAGCCTGAGGAAAAGACCCGTGAATAGGCTCATAAAGTGCATTCTGTGTGCCTACAGATGCTGACGGCATTAAGCCCATAGAACCCGAAATTACGGAAGCTTCATCTGTTAATATATCTCCAAATAAATTTTCTGTAATTAACACATCGTAGCTATTTGGCCACTGAACCAAACGCATTGCAACTGCATCAACGAATTCATAAGCAACTTCTACTTCAGGATAATCTTTTTCCAAAGCTTGAACTGTTTCTCTCCATAGTCGCGAACTTTCTAAAACATTTGCTTTGTCAACACAGCAGAGTTTTTTAGATCTAGTCATTGCTAATTCAAAACCTTTAATAGCTAAACGTTTTATTTCTTTTCTTGTATATGTACATGTATCAAAAGCAGTTTCGCCATTATCTTTTCTTCCTCTTTCTCCAAAATAGATTCCTCCAGTTAGTTCGCGAAGGAAAATCAAGTCAGTACCTTCAATACGTTCCTGTTTCAAGGGAGATTTATCTATCAAGGAAGGAAATGTAAAAGTAGGTCTTACATTGGCGAATAAGCCTAGTTTTTTTCGCATTTTAAGAAGTCCTTGTTCAGGACGAACTTTTGCAGAAGGATCGTTATCAAAACGTGGATGTCCTATAGCTCCAAAAAGTACTGCATCTGCAGCTAAGCAAACTTCATGTGTTTCATCAGGATATGGATCTCCTATAGCTTCTATTGCTGCAGCGCCAGTTAAAGCAGGTGTCCATTCTATAACATGATTAAATCTTTCAGCGATAACATTTGAAACTTTTACTGCTTGTTCTATAACTTCAGGACCAATTCCATCTCCAGCTAGAAGGGCAATTTTTAAATGCATATTACTATTTTACGGGTGAATGATATTTAACATTTTTTCAGTTGCTTTTATGGCTGAAACAGTTTGATCTGAATCTAAGCCTCGAGTAGCAAATTCTCTCTTGCTTTTTCTCCAAATTATAGTAGTTTCACAAAGGGCATCTGAGTTACTACCAGGAGGAATTCGAACAGCATAATCAATTAATTTTGGTAAATCAATTTTCTGTCCTTTAAATACCTTGTGTAATGCATTCCAAAATGCGTCATATTGACCATCACCAGACGCATTTTCTTCAAAATTTTTATTTTCTATTTGAAGACAAACACTTGTAGTAGGCTTCAAACCTTTCGAGTGAGTTAACACGTACGATTTTATTTTAACTTTATCAGGAATGGTATTTCCCAAAACATCAGAGATTATAAAAGGAAGATCCTCTGCGGTAACACGTTCTTTTCTGTCACCTAAATCAATAATACGTTTAGTAACTTTTTTTAAATCTTCATTGTTTAAAGTGAGACCAAGTTCTTGAAGATTTTTTTGGATATTTGCCTTTCCAGAGGTCTTACCAAGGGCATATTTTCGTTTTCTGCCAAAGCGTTCCGGCAGTAAGTCATTAAAATATAAATTATTCTTATGATCTCCATCGGCATGAATACCGGCGGTTTGAGTAAAAACATTTTCTCCTACAATTGGCTTATTAGCTGGAATTCTGAACCCTGTAAACGTAGCTACTATTTGACTTACTTTATGAAGTGCATCCTCTTTAATATTTATTTTAATATCAGGCAGGAAGTCATTTATTACTGCCACAACACTTGCTAATGGAGCATTTCCAGCTCTTTCTCCCATACCATTTACAGTAATATGGAGCCCACTGACTCCTGCCTTGAGTGCTTCCATAGAGTTTGCTACGCTTAAATCATAATCATTATGGCCATGAAAATCAAAATGTATATTTGGATAACGCTTTATAATTAAATTAAGATAATTAGATGTTTTTTCAGGAGTTAGCACCCCTAATGTATCAGGTAATAGCACTCTCGAAACAGGCTGTTTAGAAATAAAATCTAAATATTGAAAAACGTAATCTTGAGAATGTGCCATACCGTTGCTCCAATCCTCTAAATATACGTTTGTCTTGAACCCTTCGTCTAGAGCGAGATTGATGCTGTTTTCAATATTATTAAAATGCTGCTTAGGGTTTTGTTTTAATTGAAATTTTAAATGATTTAAAGAGCCTTTAGTCAGTAAGTTTTGAACTTTGGCTCCAGTATCTTTCATCCATTTTATAGAAGTTCCATTATCTACAAATGTAAGTACTTCAATTCGATCAATACAATTATTTGCAACTCCCCAAGAAGTGATTTCTTTTACAGCACTAAATTCCCCATCTGATACTCTTGCAGAAGCAATTTCTATTCGATCGATATTTAATTCTTTTAGTAAAAGTTTGGCAAGTGTTAGTTTTTCCAAAACAGAAAAAGACACTCCAGAAGTTTGTTCCCCGTCACGCAGGGTTGTATCCATAATTTCAATTATCTTACTCATACGCTCGTTAATTATAGCTAAAGTGGTGTATTTGCAGCAAAACTTGATATTTCAGCTTTGAGATTATTTAAATAATCAATGTCGTCATAACCATAAAGCATATTTTCTTTTTTATAAGAATTTATGTAAAAAGATTCTGATTTTCCTGAATTACTAATTATAATTTCTTGATTAGGAAGGTCTACGATTAATTCTGTTTTTGGATTTTCCTCAACTGCTTTAAAAATTATTTTTAAAAAATCTGGAGAGATTTGTACAGGCAAAACCCCAACATTCAAACAATTATTTTTAAAAA
>MDSY01054600.1_pt1 | contig 13190 bp, 13 predicted proteins | sample 811131 | NCBI WGS metagenome assembly MDSY01 (sample SAMN05326643, study PRJNA326480) | marine metagenome | isolation source: seawater | place: Atlantic Ocean: South West | collected 2010
AAGGAAATATTAAAGCAAAAAAAGTAGGGCTTTGTGTTGCTGGAAGCACAAACATTCTAGCTGAGATGTTAAACATGAGATTACCAGTGGAAACTCATTTATTACAAGCTTGTGTATCAGAACCAATTAAACCAATATTAGATCATGTTGTTACTTTTGGTGCTGGCCATTTTTATGTAAGTCAATCAGACAAGGGAGAAATGGTTATGGGAGGGGACTTAGATGGATATAACAGTTATGCTCAAAGAGGAAACTTGCCAACTCTTCAACATGTTTTAACCGAGGGAATTGCAATGTTGCCGTTTCTTAGTAAATTAAAAATGCTTAGAACATGGGGTGGAATAATGGATATGTCTATGGATGGTTCTCCAATTATAGACAAAACACATATTGAAGGATTGTATTTAAATTGTGGTTGGTGCTATGGTGGCTTCAAAGCAACTCCAGCATCAGGTTGGACTTTTGCTCATACAATAGCACAAGATAAACCACATAAATTAAATGAAGGATATAATTTAAATAGATTCAGTACTGGACATTTAATTGATGAAAAAGGTCTTGGCACAAAAACTTGGATTTCATAAATGCTATATATTAAATGTCCTCACTGTGGATTAAGATCTCAAAATGAATTTTCTTATGGAGGAGATGCAACAGTTAAAAGGCCAGAATTAAATAAAGAAATTTCAGACCTAGAGTGGGATAACTTTGTCTATTTAAGAAAAAGCCCAAGAGGAAAACACTTAGAATTATGGCAGCATATTTCTGGATGTAGGCAATGGTTTAAAGTTGAAAGAGACACATTAACTCATGAAATATTTAGAACATTAAAAGCAAATGAAGAAAAATAAAATGTCTGAGAATTTTCGATTAGAAAAAGGTGGTTTGATTAATAGAAGTAAAAAAATTTCTTTTAAATTTAATGGTAAAAATTATTCTGGATATGAAGGAGATACTCTAGCTTCAGCTTTAATTGCAAATGGAGTTCATTTAATTGGAAGAAGCTTTAAATATCATAGACCTAGAGGATTTTTTGGAGCAGGTGTAGATGAACCTTATGCAATGGTTCAATTAATTAGAGATAACGAGTCAATTCCCAATGTAAGAGCTACAGAACAAGAACTTTTTGAAGGTTTAGAGGCAAAAAGTCTAAATTGCTGGCCAAATGTAAATTTTGATATTGGGGCAATTAATAATTTTTTAAACAAATTTTTTCCAGCAGGGTTTTATTATAAAACCTTTATGTGGCCGAAAAGTTTTTGGTACAATGTTTATGAACCATTTATAAGAAAAGCAGCAGGATTTGGTGTTGTATCTACCGATCATGATAAAGAAAGATATGAACATAAGTACGAATATTGCGATCTTTTAGTTACTGGTTCAGGTCCCTCCGGTCTTGCAAGTGCATATGCTGCGGCGAAAAATGGAGCTAGAGTAATTTTAGCAGAGGATAAACCAAGATTTGGCGGAAGTTTATTAACAAGTGAAGCGAGTATAGGAAACCAAACTGGAAAAGAGTGGACAGAAAATATAATATCTGAACTTAAATTATTGCCTAATGTAACAGTAAAAAATAGATCACAAGTTTTTGGTTACTATGATCATAATATGCTTGTAATGTCAGAAAGAATAAGTGAACACTTACCAACTACAAACAAATTTACTCCAAAACAAAGGCTTTGGTATATAAGAGCAAAAGAAGTTATTATTTCTTCAGGATCAATTGAAAGACCTTTAGTTTTTGGAAACAATGATACTCCTGGAGTAATACTTTCATCTGCAGCAAAAGAATATTTAAAAATCTATGGCGTTTTAGTTGGTAAAAGACCTTTAGTATTTACTAATAATGATAGTGGTTATGAAACAGCAATAGAGTTTAAAAAAAATGGAGTTGATTCTATAATTTTAGATACCAGAAAAGATCCTAGGTCTGAGATTGTTAATGAAGCGAAAAGTTTAAGTATAGATATAAAATTTTCTTATGTTGTTGTTGCGGCCAAAGGGTATAAAAAAGTAAAATCAGCTGATATTGCTAAAATTTCTGATGATAAAAAAAAATTGAGCCAAATTGAAAATATTGATTGTGATTGTATCTGTGTTTCAGGTTTTTGGACGCCAACAATTCATTTAGCTTCACAATCAGGTAATAAAACTAAATTTAATCAAGATATCGATGCATTTATTCCAGACCAATCAAAACAAAATGAAACAGTTTTAGGATCTGCTAATGGTATTTTCACGTTAGAAGAAACTTTAAAAACTTCATTTGAAAAAGGATCTGAACTATCTAAAAAAATAACTAAAAAGGATAATAAAATTTCATTACCTTCTGTAGTAGAAAAAAAATATTCAAGTCATGACAAATTTTGGTGCGTGCCAATGCCTGAAAGAAAAAATTATAAAAGATTTTTAGATTTTCAAAATGATGTTGTGGTGTCAGATATAGAACTTGCTTTAAGAGAAGGTTATAGATCTATCGAACATGTAAAAAGATATACAACTTTAGGCATGGCAACAGACCAGGGCAAAACAAGCAACTTAAATGGATTACAGCTTGTATCTGATGTTGAAAATAAGGTTGTACCACAAGTAGGGCATACAACTTTTAGACCTCCTTATAGCCCAGTTTCAATAGGAGCTATTGTTGGAAGAGAAATAGGAAAACATTCAAAACCAACACGAAAATCACCAATGCATTTATGGCATGAAAAAAATAATGCTGTTTTTGTTGATGCAGGTGTTTGGTTGCGTCCTAGATATTACAAACAAGGAAATGAAAATTTATTTGAAGCCTCAAAGAGAGAGGCTACAAATGTTAGAAAAAATGTTGGAGTATGCGATGTAACGACGTTAGGTAAAATTGATATAAAAGGTCCAGATTGTGCTGAATTTTTGAATAGAGTTTACACAAATGCTTGGCTTAAGTTGCCAGTCGGTAAAGCTAGATATGGCGTGATGTTAAGAGAAGATGGCATTGTAATGGACGACGGGACAACCACTAGAATTTCTGAAAATCATTACCATATGACTACTACTACTGCTCAAGCAGCAAATGTTTTATCTCATTTAGAATATTATTTACAATTAGTATGGCCAGAATTGAATGTAAATGTAGTTTCATCTACAGAACAATGGGCAGGAGCCGCAATAGCTGGACCAAAATCTAGAAATGTATTACAGAAATTATTTCCAGATTTAGATGTTTCAAATTCAGGTTTGCCATTCATGGGATATGTGGAAGGTAATTTATTTGGAGTTAATGCAAAAATTTATAGAATTTCATTTTCAGGTGAACTTGCTTATGAAGTAAACGTAGAGTCAGATAATGGTAATTTTATGTGGGAAAAAATAATGGAGATTGGAAAAGAATTTAATATTCAACCTTATGGAACAGAGGCATTGTCAACTTTAAGAATTGAAATGGGACACGTTGCAGGTTCTGAATTGGATGGACGTACAATTCCATATGATAACTCATTAGAAGGATTAGTAAGTAAAAAAAAAGATTTTATTGGAAAAAGATCTTTAAGCAAAGTAGCTTACATTGCAACAGATAGACAGAAAGTAGTTGGAGTTGTTCCATTAGATAAAAAAACTAATATTCCAGAAGGATCATATATAGTGAAAGATGCAAAAGCAAAAATTCCGATTCCTAAATTAGGTCATGTGTCTGCATCATGTTGGAGCGTAGAATATGACAATCCTTTTTCACTTGCAATAATAAAAGATGGAAAAAATATGATTGGACAAAAACTTTATGCTTTGTCTCCTTTAAAAAATAAAACTATACCAGTTGAAATTGTTTCATCACATTACGTTGATCCAAAAGGCGAAAGGGTTAGATCATGACATCAGTATCAGCCTTAAATTACGTTCATAAACCAGGTCTTTTCGGAAATCATGAAAATAAAAATGAAGAAAATTTACTAAAAATTTCAGAAATTAAGAATTTACTTATACTTCAAATAGTTCAATATAGGAACTCTACATTTTCATTTGAAAATCTTAATATAGATAATTTAAATTTAAAAAATGAACCCTTAAATGTAATCTCTAATAATGATACAAGAATTTTATGGAATGGTCCAAAAAATTGGCTTCTAGTATCAAAAAAAAAAAGTTTACTTAAAAATGTTTCAGAAACTTTTAAAGAAACAGATTTTGCTGTAACAGACTTATCTCATTCACGAGCTATAATTCAATTGGAAGGTCAAGATGCAAAAGAAGTTTTGAAAAAAGGGTGTCCTTTTAATTTCAATATTTTAAATAAAAATAATTCAATAAACTCTACGTATAACGGAATAGCATTTACTGCAGATATGTTTGATAATAATCCTTGTAAATTAAGGCTATTTGCTCTTAGAAGTTTTGGAGAGTCTTTGCATCACTCAATAACAGATGCATCTTTAGAGTTTGGTTTTAAAGCAATTTAATAAGCTTATTTTATTCAGAAGTTTTAAGCTTAGTTTTTTGTATCAATATTACAAATATTATTGGTACAAATAAAGTAAGTACAGTCACAGTTATTAAAAGCAATCCTAATTCCGAATAATCGGCAGTAGTTAATATAGCATTAGTTACTTTATCTTTAACTTCTCTTGTAATTGTAAAAATTTCATTTAGATATTTAGTTCCTAATGAACTTGCTGAAAGAGCTAAATTAGTAAAAGATGCAAATACTGCAAAAAAGGTTGCTTTTAAATGCGAAGGGGCATTTTTTGCTATCCAAGCTAACAAAGGAATCATCGAAATTTGTCCCAAGGGCGATTCAAGCGCTGTATTTATAATTGCAATGAATTTAGCATCAACTATTCCGTTCGTTAGTGAAGAAGTCCAATTGTGGAAACCATAATACATTCCTACACTTGGTAAAAATAATATAGCTCCCGCAATTGATAAAATAATTATTATTTTAGCAATAGAATTTTTTGCCATAAACGGTCTAAGTAAAATAATTCCAGCAAGAGTTAAAATTGAAGCTAACAAAGATAAAACAGAAAAAAACTGTTCGTTAAAATTTAATTCATCAATTTCAAACCAAATAAGCCCTGGACCAGGTCCAGGCATCGCTCTAAAAACAAAAATTATTATCGCAGTACCAACTACTGTTAATCTAATATCTTTAGGAAGTTCTTTAACTAATTTATTCATTAAAAATAAAATTATTGTCATTGAGCCTAAAAATACAATTTCTTGTGCAAAAGGAACTTTAAATGAACCAATGCTTAAAGTGAAAATAACAAAAACTAAACTTCCTCCTAAGATCCACCAATTAACTTTAGTTTTTTGTAGAGGAATATAGTCTTCATTACCAGTTAAACCTTGTTCTATTAATTTTTTTCTTTTTGATTTTTTAATATATGAAGCAAGAAATATACCTAACACTGATACAAATGGTATTATTAGAGCATATAAATATATAGAGCCGTATAAACTTATTTTTTCCGTCTGTTCTAATAGATCAACACCTTTAAATAAAATTACATTAGCTAAAGCCACTAAAACTGTTCCACCGATAATTGCAAATCTACCAAGAGTTTGCATTGTAGTGTGCATTGATTTGATTTCATCTTGTGGAAATTTAATACCTTTGTCATCAACTATAGGGACAGCTTCAACCGTCATAGCATCAGCGACTACATCTTGAACAACATAACCAATTGGAGCTAACAAAACACTTATAACAAACCAAGTTTCAATTTTTAAAATTGATGACATCCATTCAGTATGAATGATAAGTCCATACATAATTAATAGACTTAGACCAATTAAACTAGCACCAACAAAAACCATATAGTTTTTTTTATTCCAAATTAAATCTACTAAATGACCCATGGGCATTTTTAATGCCCATGGAATACCTGCCCAAAATCCAAGCCCTGCTAAAAAGGCCGCAGACAAATTTAAATAATCTTTAACAAAAAATGTACCAACTATCCCTGTTAATCCTGAAATTCCAGCCGCCATATAAATCATTAAAGGTGGAAGATAGGACCATTTAAATTGCCTACCTAAATCAATCAATGTTTCATCTAAAAATTTTAAAATTTTATTCATAACTAATGTTATTATTTTATAATTTTAAATTATAATAACAAGAATTTGGATCCTCTTTGTAATGAGCAAATGGTTTACAACTTTTAAAACCAAATTTTTTAAATAGTTTTCTAGCCGGAGCAAAAAAGTCTCCAGCACCAGTCTCAGCACTAAGTTTTTTTATGCCAATTTGTTTGGCTTGATCAATTAAATGAGAAATTATTTTTTCTCCCATACCGTTATTTCTAAATTTATCTGCTACTCTAATAGATTTAAATTCTCCATGTTCTTTATCTAAAAATTTTAGAGCTCCACATCCAACTAATTTATCTCTTTCCCATAAACTCCAAAATCTAATACTAGAGGTTTTTAATCCAGGAATATCCAAAACATGAGCACTACCTTTAGGAGAAACAGATCTTAATTCAATAAAATGTTTTCTCAAAAGTTCATTTACAAGTGGATGATCGAAGTTATTTTCTATTGATTTCATTATTCTGAAAAACATATAATCTAAAATAAAATTAAGCCAACAACTAATTAAAATTATGTGTGGAAGATATGTAATTACAAATGCAGTAACTAAAACAAATAAATTGGTCAAAACTGCTATCCAAGTTGAAGATAACGAGAACTATAATGCACATCCATATCAAAGTTTACCAGTTATAAAGAAGTATAAAAATGGTAATACCTTAGAAAAATTAAAATGGGGAATATTGCCTTCGTGGTCAAAAAAAAAGGATTTCAAACCTCTTATAAATGCTAGACTAGAAACTATTGATGAAAAAATATCTTTTAAAAAATTAATAAAACTTCATAGATGTATAGGAGTCGCCGATGGATTCTATGAGTGGAAAAGAGAAGAAAAAAATAAAACCCCATATTATTTTTTAAGAGAAGATAAAAGAATAATGTATATAGCTGGAATTTATGAAAATAACGAATTTTGTTTAATAACCGAAGAATCAAACAACAAAGTTAAGGAAATACACAATAGACAACCAGTAATATTGAACGAAGTAGATGTAAATAGATACCTTAATTTAGAACTTTCGGGATCAGATTTTTTGAGAGAACGTAATAAAACACAACTTACTTATTATGAAATTTCGAAAAATGTTAATAAACCAACAAATAATAGCATTTCTCTCATTCAAAAAAAAGAATCCAAATAATTATTTTTCAATTATTGTTAAATGTCCCATTTTTCTATTTTTTTTTATTTCTTTTTTTAGATAATCAAAAAAAAATTCATTATTATTAAAACTTTTTTCTCTATAATAAATAATTTCTTCTCCAATAATATTAGTCATCTTTGCATTATATATTTTTTTTGTTTCAATTTTTTTTAAACCACATACAGCACGAATATGATTTTCAAATTGACTTACATTATGTGAATTAATTGTTAAATGTCCTGAATTATGAACTCTTGGTGCAATTTCATTTACATATAAATTGTTATTTTTATCTACAAAAAATTCTACACATAAAGTTCCAATAAAATCTAATTCTTCAGCAACTATCATTGCCCAGTCTAAAGACTTTTTTTTAATTGACTCAGGAATATCAGCTGGGATTTTTGAACTTTTTAAAATTTGATCTTCATGAATATTTTCAATTGGTTCATAAATTTCATATTTTTGGTGGCCGAACCTAGTGATTATAACTGATATTTCTTTTTTAAGATTTATTAACTTTTCTAAAATATATTCTTTAGTAAAATCAATATTATCATTTAAATCTTTAGCACTATTTAATTTATATTGTCCTTTGCCGTCATAACCAAGAGTACAAGTTTTTAACAATCCTGGGATCAATTTTTGATTCAACTTAATATCTTCAAAATTTTTTATTAGTGCAAATGTTGTTGTTTGAATATTATTTTTATTTAAAAATTCTTTTTCAGTTATTCTATTTTGAATTAATTTATTAATTTCTGGTTTTGGTAAAATAGGTTTGTATTCATTAATTTTTTTTAATAAATTAAATGGAATATTTTCGAATTCGTATGTTACCAAATCAACATTATTAACAAACTCATTTTGCAAATTTTGATCATTATAATCTCCAAAAATAAATCTGTCTGAAAAGTTTTTTGCTGGAGCATTTATATCATCGCTTAATATTACAGTTTTTATTTCAATTTTTTTTGCAGCTTGAGCCAACAAACTACCTAATTGTCCACCACCTATTATTCCAAGAGTTGTTCTAGGCATTTATTTAGGTTTTTTTTTTACAGATTTTGATTGTTTAGATCGCCAATTATAAAGGTTATTTTTAATTTTATTATCAAAAATAGAGATAATTGCAGCCGCAAACAGTCCAGCATTAATTGCTCCATCTTTTCCTATTGCTACAGTTCCAACAGGTATTCCTTTTGGCATTTGAGCAATTGATAGTAAGCTATCTAGTCCTTTAAGTTTTTTACTTTCAATTGGTACACCAATAACAGGGATTTTGGTTAACGATGCTATCATTCCTGGTAAATGTGCTGAACCGCCAGCACCAGCTATGATTACGGAAATATTTCTATTTTCAGCAGATTTTGCATAATTAAACATTCTTAATGGAGTTCGATGAGCTGAAACTATATTTGTTTCAAAATTTACATCCAGTATTCTCAATACTTTTTCGCACAATTTCATAGTAGAATAATCTGATTTACTTCCCATTACTATTGATACTTTATGACTAATTTTTTTCATTTTTGTGATTTTGAACAATTTATTTAGAATACCATATACTTTACATTTTAACTAGTCGACAAATTAAATTATAATTATAATGTCTCAATATATGAATTATCGAATTGATAATCTCCAATATTGCAATTGGTCTAGAAAAGTATTTCAAATTAATAAAGATGCAGGACTAGACGCAGTTCACGTCACGCTTGTTTATCACGAAGACTATGATGAATTTTTGATAAAATTGAATGACTGGTATAAATTATTTGATGATAATTCAGATCTTATTTTTTTAGGTAAAGATTATAACGATATTAGCAAAGCTAAATCTGAAAATAAGACTGCAATTTTTTTTGGTTTTCAAAACTGTTCTCCAATAGAAGATAATATTAAATTAGTTGAAAAAGTTCACGAACATGGATGTAGATTTATGCAACTCACTTATAATAACCAATCACTTTTAGCTACAGGTTGTTATGAAAAAATTGATAGTGGAGTTACAAATTTCGGAAGACAAGCAATTAAAGAAATGAATAGAGTTGGTATAGTTATTGATATGTCTCACTCAGCTGAAAAAAGCACAATGGATGCAATTGAAATAAGTGAAAAACCTATAGCAATAACTCATGCAAATCCATCATTTTGGCATAATGCAAAAAGAAATAAATCTGAGACACTTCTAAAAAATTTGTCAGAAAGCGGGGGAATGCTTGGTCTATCATTATATTCGCATCATTTAAAAGATGGTTCAGAATGTAAGTTAGAAAGTTTTTGCGAAATGGTTGCTAAAACAGCAGATGTTATGAGTTATAAAAATATAGGTATAGGATCTGATTTGTGTCTTAATCAACCAAATAGTGTTGTTGAATGGATGAGAAATGGAACATGGGCAAAAGTAAAAAATTATGGAGAAGGAAAAAAAAATAAACCTGGATTTCCAAAACAACCCAAATGGTTTTTGGATGCTAGAGGATTTAAAAATTTAGAAAAAGGTTTAAAAAAAGTTGGATTTAATAATGAGGAGATTAATGGAATTTTAGGAAATAATTGGTTTAATTTTTATAAGGGTATCAATTAATGGAAGTAAAATTAAGAGATCCAAAAAGTTTAATGAAGCTTTCTAAACTTGGCTCATTTCATCAATCTAGGCTATCTTTTTTAAGATCATTTTTAGAAGAATTCAAAGATTGGGATTATAATAGGGATTTGTTTCAATTAAATGAAAAAGGATTTGGAACAGCAGTATATTCCTTTACTAAGAATAAAAGAACTTATTCACTTGTGTGTTTTGCAAATGAAATAAATGATCAGGAAAGATCAGATAGAGTTATAGCGACTAAATGGGATGCTGCTTTTGCGTTACATGATGGAATTCCATCAAAACAAGATTTAGAAAGATTATATAGCAATGTCCCAAAACAAGAAATTGGAAGACTATCTTATAAAGAACTAGCACTTTCAAGAGCAAACAAATCAGTAAGAGTATTTGAACATGTAATAGAGTCACTTTCAAATGGCAAACAACCAGATATTAAAACACTTTCAAATGTAGGATATTTATACAGAACTACAGCAGTTTATGGCTCTGGAAAATTTGGCTTAGCTGATAGATTTAGAATAAAAAACAGAGAAGAAATATATGGTCCTTTTAGACTTGAGATGATGCTGGTTTATTTGGTAAGACAATTTACATTTGATCAAGTAAATCATATAGCCAAAAACAAAAATCCTAAACTAGCAGTAGAACTCAATACGGAAATATGTAGAAATCTAGGAATTGGAAATTCAACTGGATTAGGAATGGCACCATTCATAATTAATCATCCTATACTCTTAAACAATTGGATAATGGCAAGAGAGACAGCGTTAAAAAAGATAAGAGAAATTAAAAAAGTATCTAATTCGGAATTTGAATTTTTTTATAAATGTTTAGTTAAATCTTTAGACAATGTAAAAAGCTGGAATACGAAAAGTGATTTTCAAAATAAAAAAATTAATAATTTAGTTAATGATTTAAAAAAATTTATTAATTTTCTTAAAAAAGAATTTAATTTTAATGAATATTATCAATTTAATCAAATATATAATTGGATAGAAAAAAATTTAAATGATGAAGGTATAGAATATATAGTTTCAATGATGATGGAGCCATATGATAAAATTGTTAGCCCTTTAATAAAAAAGATGAGCGCAGAAGAAGATGAATTTTTTAATATTCCTACTCACAGAACTATAGAAGATTTGAGAAATATTATTGAAAAAAATTATTCTGAAATTTTAAAAATAGATTTCATTAAAAAAGAAAATAATCAGAATTTTTGGTTTATATCAAAAAATAAAGAAGAACCAAGAGTTGCAAATAGGTATTTGGAAAAAGGCTCAGATTTAGAACAACCTCTTGCTATAGCAAGAGATATAAAAAAACTGTATGAAATAATTTTTACAAAAAAAAACAGTTTAAAGATTGGCAATTTCTTAATAGAAAATAATGATTTAAGACATGTAGTTAGAAGAGCCTTTCTAACAGAAAAATTTCCTTACGCTGAAATTCAGGATAATACTATTGGATCTGAACTTATACCAATTGATATGTTAAGATTTAAATTGTCTTTTTTTGGAGCAAATAAATATGATCCAAGATCTGACAAATGGTTAAGAATCTGCATGTTCCAAGGAGCTCCTTTACCAAATGATTTAAAATCATTTAAAAATAATTGGATATATGACTCCTTAAATTTATGAAAAGTTTTAACGAAATAGAAACAATTGTAAAAAGAGCCACTAGAGCAATTGGTTTTTCTTGGGGTATTGCAGAAGAGATAGGTAAAAATGTTCGTATACTTGAAGCTTTTGGTTTACCAGGAATAAAAAACATTAACCAATATTATAAAATATACAAAATGAGTAATTTTGAAGACATTAAGGAAGTAAAAAAATCTAATACACCCAAAAATTATTATTGCCCAATATTATCAGGACTTAATTTTATGGACCAGTCTTCAATAGTTTCTGAGTATAATGAGTTGGAAATAAAAAAACTAGCCTTTCCTTTATTATTTATTCCATTTATTAGCAGAACATCCGAAATAGTTGGTAAAAGAATATTTTTGAAAATGGATAATAAAGAATTTTTATTTAATTTTAATCAATCAATTTATTCAAATTATCTAAGCGGTGAGGTGTTAGAAAAATCGGAGGTAATAACGTTGAATTTTTTAGATAACAAAGATACTTTTAAAGAAGACGAATGGTTAGAATTATATAAATTATCTGAAAAAACTTATGTAGAAGAGTCAGATACTTTGAAAAAAACCGCTGCTGGAGCAGGATTGATTGATAATGATTGATGAAAATATGTCAAAAAATATAAATAAAAATAATTCAGAAAAATTAAGCAATAATTGTGAAGAATGTAAAAAAAATCATGAAAGTGTTTTTCAAAATTTAATTCTTACAGGTTTCAAGCTTTGTAATTCTTGTAGAATTTCTAAAACTATATTTCCAGTTTAACTTATATTGCTTATTGGCAAAGCATTCATTCTAGACATTAAAAATGATATAGAGAGAAAAACTATTATTAAGAATGATAAAAATACCACTCCGAAAGCCTTAAAGTTAGATTTTAAATTTAATATTTGTTTTGTTGATATTATTAATGATGCAAAAATCCAAAATTGAGTAAGAAACACAATTAAAAGAACAAGATCTGGCGTAACTGCAAAAAATCTAATTAGACCAGGCGCATGCGCATAACCAACTGCAATTAATATTTTTTTAAAAGAAACCTTACTTTCTTTGTCAGGAAATATTTTGACTCCAATCACATAAATAAAAATAGCCCATACCAACCAAGTTAAAATTGCCGTAAGGCCCGAAATACCTATAGAAGTTTTTACTATAGAATTTGCAGCTACAGCTCCAGCAACACCATCTAGAATCATTATTAAACCAGCAAAATAAATTGCCGCTTCACCAAAATATTTTGAGTCTCTATATAGACTTTTATCTAATTTTAATGATTTAAAAACTATGTCTAAAAATTGAGCAAACATTGTTAAATTTTCAAGGGGAGATTTAAGTCTCCCCTAAAAATAATTTTATCCTTTAACCACTTCCCTTGTATTAGCATGATAAGATTCTTTAAATGGTATATCTACTACTACTGCATCAACAGGCGTTCCAGGAGTATCAGAATATTTAGATGGTAAATGAACTTTATATTTAGTTCCTGCTTTTCCTTTTGGAAAACCGTTAGAATTTAAAGTTCCATCAAAAGGAACATATCCCATTGCAATGTTCTGTTTTTTCTCTGGGTGATACCATGGAGATGTTATAAAACCAACCGGTTCACCTCCGTTCTCACCAGAAATTAACCAAAAATCTGGAGCATATTCTTCAATTGGTTTTCCACCCATTTCAAGTCCAACTAGTTGAAGTTTATAAGGTTTTTTTCCATCCTTA
>MDSY01059511.1_pt1 | contig 13188 bp, 8 predicted proteins | sample 811131 | NCBI WGS metagenome assembly MDSY01 (sample SAMN05326643, study PRJNA326480) | marine metagenome | isolation source: seawater | place: Atlantic Ocean: South West | collected 2010
CAAAATTCTTACTTTTCTGTAAATTCTGCTCGCTGAGTATCTTATTCAGCTGTGAACGTTCCAAAAATGTTATTTTTCTTGGGTGGATGGAGTTCTTAAGATCGGTAATCAGCATGTTACTCAATGCTTTGCCAAAACCATCGTATTTGGAAATACCACTAGTATTCTCAAAATCTAGTATGGCTACTTTAGTTTGTGAATAAAAGAAGAAATTTAGAAATACGAATATATAAAAGAAAAAAAATTTCATATTTTTATGTAATATCTAAAAATAATAAAAATGTCTGATTACAATAAATTAATTGACTCTAAAATTGAAATTATCAATAATAAAATTGGCAATACAAAAATTAATGACCAACCTATTATTAGTTATAAAAACTATAAATCTAAAATTTCTAAATCTGATATTTGCAAGTCATTAGGTATCAATGAGCAAATGCTTAATGGATTTGAGACTACTCTTTTTGCTTTTGAAAAACATAAAGAGAATCAAAAGATTCAAAAAATAGCTTTTTTAAGATTATCTAATTGGTTAAATACTATAAATAAAACTTCTGGTCTAGATACTAAAATTGACATAGATAAAATTAATTCTCAAGAAAATACAGCTATTAAACAAGTAAGAGCAATAGAACTAGTATTAAGAGATTTAATTTATGACCATCATAACGGGAATGAAGGTATTACTTCAAAACTTAATGAATTTTTCAAATCTGAAATAGTTCAAAAATGGATTCAAAGTGCTGATGAAACTGGAGTACTGAGTGGAACAACTTTTAATGAACTTTCTGCATTATTTTTAGATAAAAGACTTTTTCAAGCTTACGATAATATATTTGATCAAAGTAGTTCGTTAAAATATGACAAAAATAAAACAAGCTCACTTAGGTATTTTCTAGACGACATTAGAATAATTAGAAATTCTATAGCTCACAATAAGAAAATAAATCCAGTTCAAATAGAACTTCTTAACGAATATTATAATGAAATTTCTAACAACATAAATAAGGCTTTTGAAGAAGGAAAAACAAAAGTTAATACTGGAGTCTATTTGGATATAAGCGAAGAAGATTTAAATAAATACATGTCATCGGTAAAAGAAGATATGAACGAAATCAAAGATGGCTTAGGTAATCTTTCAAAGAAAGTTGATGAAGGATTCAATAAAGTATTAGATGATACTAAAGACATTAAGTCTGACACCAAACAAACAAAATCTTCATTAAAATATGTTTTAGGAGGAGTCGGTCTTGTTATAACACTGGCCCTAATAATTATATATTTTGTAGGTGGTCAAAGTCAGAAGACTGATGAAATTGCTAATAAAATTGACAACTCATCATCCGAAATCAACAAAAACATCAAAGAGGTGAAAGATATTGTATCTGGTGATGCTGAATTAAAAAACATGTCTAGCAGCGGTGACCTAACTGTTGCTAAAGAACTTAATGAAAGGACTAAACATGTTGATGCAAAAAAAATTGCAATAGTTTATTTTGATAATACTGGAGATGAAAAAAAATTAGATAAACTTAAAAAAGGACTAGCTGGAATGTTGATTTCAGACCTGTCAAATATATATATGCTTGACATTGTAGAGAGAGACCGATTAGAAGAAATATTAAAAGAACAAAAACTTCAAAAATCTAAAGGCTTTGACCCTACTACAGCTGCCGAATTTGGAAAACTTTTAGGTGCTGAAATAATATTAACTGGTGCATATTTTGAAATGTTCGGAAGCTTTAGAATCGATGCTAGGTTTATTGATGTAGAAACCGGAGAAATATTAAAATCAGAAGGAGTTGATGGAGCATCTAATAACTTTTTTAAACTTGAAAAACAATTGGCTTGGAAAATTATTAAAAATTTAGATGTAAAGTTAAGTGATAATGAAAGTCAAAATTTAAAAAAAGCAGAATCTGAACAAAGCATTAGTTATGAACTTTCACTACTTTATTCTGAAGCCTTGGAAGATATTGATAATAAAGACTATGATAAAGCTGTTAAAAAACTTGAAAAAATAGTTGCTAAAAGTCCAAATTTTAAACCAGCACAAGACGAGTTGAATAAGATTAACAAATTCTTATAATTTATTTTTTATAATACATTAAAAAAAATATCATCATTAAATATAAAGTGTTCATGATCCTGTTCCATAGATTAACATTTAATTTCTTCTGACTTATTTCATGGATTAACTATGTAATTCTTTTAAGTAGTTTTCAATTAACTTCGTTCTCTCGTGATTAATTCCCATTTTTAGTTTAAAAATATTGAAGGCTTTTTGGTAATATTCAATGGCTTTATTATAATCTTCATTTGCCTTATATATATCTCCAAAGTTTTCGTATGTTTTACCTACAGATGGATGGTCTTCAGCATATGATTTCAATTTAATAGTGAGAGATTTTTCACAATTTATTAGAGCATTTTTATAGTTTTTTAGCTTTCCATATGCGGCACCAATATTATTATAAGAAACTGCAGTAACTGGATGATTTTCTCCCCTTAAGGTTATACATATATCTAAAGATTTTAAAAAATATTCAATACATTCCTCATATTTTTCATCTTTTCTCAGTTCAAAACCTATATTATTGTATATAGTACTTACAGATGTATGTTGTTCACCAAAAATTTTTAAACGTATTGCTAAAGCTTTTTTATAGTATTCAATACATTTATCTTTTTCACCTTTTTCACCTATTACACCTCCAAGTCCACTGTAAGTTAATGCTGTAGAATTATGTTGATCTCCAAATAATTTTAATTTTAAATTTAAGGCTTTTTCGTAAAAATCTATAGCCTTATCGTATTCGCCTTTACTTCTCCAAGCTAATCCTAGATTACCATAGTTTGCAGCAATACTTTTATGATTTTCACCATATAAATTGATTCTAATATCCAAAGATTTTTGATAATAATTAATTGCCTCATCATAATTAGCTACAGTTCTATAAATGATTCCAATTAAGTTATAAACTAAAGCAGTTTTCTCGTCTCGATCTCCAAATTGTTTTCTGCTAATTAGTAGTAATTTTTTATAACAATCTAGAGCATCTTCATATTTAGCGCTATTTTTAAAGTAATTAGCTAGACTTTTAATAAGAAAATAATTACTTTTTAGTAGTTTGTTTTTTAAATTAAATTTTTTGAAATATGTTTCTTTGTCATTTTTATTTAAAATTTCTAATGTTTTAAAACCCAATATAAATTGATTTTCAATTTCTAGCCTATTGATTTCCATAGAGCCTATTAATAGTTCTTTAGTTAATTGTTTTAACTCTAATTTATCTAAACCATCTACTAATTTTTTAAGCGCCAACCAATCAAGTTCTGTTGGATTATCAAATAACGCATCTAAAGTTTTTTTACCTCCAAATGTCTTTGTGAACTCTACTAATGCTGGGATGGCAATTTCTAATGTGTGTTCACCATGATCTATTAAATCTGAGATTAAGCTTGTGTCATTCTTTTCTGCACACTCTATCAAATAGCTTTCTATGGCACTTTTCTTAATTATAGATTCTTCACTAATCCATTGTTCTATAATTTCAATATCAACTTTTATCTCATTTTCTAAAAATGAACCAAGCATATAAAATAGCAATCCTTCAACTGTCAAACTAATGTAAATCGTGTTCTCTCTAGTAAATCTACTTAGCCAGCCTAAAGTAATTAGTCTTCTGTACGGTGCATTTACTTTATTGTCTATAATAAAAGGTTCTAAATCAGTATCATTTAATAGCTCCTCTAACTCTAACTCATTGCTATCTTTTTTCCATACTTTTTTAGAAAGTAGTTTTAATAAAAATTTTTCTTCCTCTTTAAAACTACTGAACCAGTCTCTCCATATTTTTAGTTTTTTCTTACCTTTTTTAGGTAGAGGTCTATTATGATAAGTCTCTAAAAATATTCTAAGTATTAGTGGGTTTTTTATCTTTTCATATAGCGATCGGTCATAGTCAGCAATATCTTTAAATTTAAATTGTGGATTGGTAGTTTTTTTATTTTTTGTTGTGTAAGTTTTCCATGCCCCTTCAAGCTCTATCATATTAAGTGGTGTTAACCAAAATACAGCATCAGATAATTGTTTTATATCTTCACTACTTTCTGAGAAAAGAATTTCCTTACTGTCTCCTAATTCAAAACGATCTAAGTCTTTCTTTCCATTTACTCTACAAGTGACTACAAACTTTATTACTCCAGGCAAAAATGATTTACTTATTTCCTTGACATCTTCCCAAATTTTCTGTTCGTCCTGAGACTCATTTGTGCCATCAATTAATATAAATAATGGTTCTGCTTGTGTTTGATTTAACACCTTATAATCGCTTAATTTTTTTTCTGAATCAATATTAAGTAAATAAGCTATCTCATCTTTTAATGACTTCTTAGCCATTCTACAAGCCCTTATTAATAAAGAATTAAATCCTCTTTCATTATACTGTCTTTGAATTTCAACTAGTAAATTCGTTTTTCCACTACCCGCCTCAGCGGCAATAAAAAAGACATTGGCTATTCCTGCTACCCAAGATCTTAATTTGACTTCTATATCTACTCTACTTTGGTATATTCCTTTAATGACCTTACGTTCATCTAAAAGAGTTTGTAAGACAAACTGGTTCTCTTTTACTATTCTCTCTTTCAGTAAATCTTTTGTAAAATCGATTGGTGAATAAGGATTTTCCTCTTGCTTATTTCTTATTAATAGATTTAATCTTTCTAAGATTCTGCCACTTGTTGTTCTATCTAATCCCTCAGGACTAAAAAATTTGATTGATTTTCCGGTATAAGATTCATAGGTTAATAATTTGGTATCTTGCTCAGAAAGTGCTACTTCACCAGGTACAATGAAAAAAGGAACTAAATCCATTACTTCTCCACTCTTATTTTGGAGCCATATATTGTCTTTGGCATTTAGTACTTCAGCCTGATCAATTTTTGTTCCCTGAAGCTTCCAAGTATTTTTACCTTCGTTCTTATATATTGTATAGTTACTACACCAATCTAAGTCAACTAATAATTGTTGAAATATGGGGAAATAATGCTCCCAAAGATTTTGGGAAGTAACTTTATCAAGAGTTAAGCCATGACCTAAATAGCGATTTCTAAAATTAATGAGCATTCCAATTGCTGTAGCTTGCTGTTTTTTTAATTGAACATCTCCCATAGAATCAATAATCTCAATTTCTCCAGTGTAGAGCTTTCTTTTTTTTCCTGTTTCTACTTTTTTGTAATATTCATATAGCTCTGGACAGAAAAATTCATGATTACTTTCAATTAAAAAATGTAATGTTTCTCTTATAAAAGCATTCCAAGACCCAAATGAAGGATGTGACAAGTTCTTATAAAAGGAAGCAATGATATTTTTATCTTTAAAAGGGCTATTAAAAAATTCGCTTGCTGTTATTAGTCCTAAAAATTTAAGATAATTAAGAAGAGTATCCTTAAGTAAGTTAATCCTTGTCCAAGGATGTTCTTCGATAAGAGTTTTTTCTAACGGATATGCAATTAAATATGGTAAATACGATATTATTGCTTCATCTTCTTTGCTGATTTTAGTTTCAGCTGATTCAAAATACTTTATTTCACTTTTAGAATTTGGAACAATTAACTCAATAAGTTCTTTAATTTCATTTATTGCTTTTGCAAACTCTTCCTTTTTAACATAATTATCCTCAATGTCAATTTTCTGATTCTTGCTATTGATTAATAATTCGGCCTCTTCATTTGTAATGTAATTACTATCTAAAAGTCTTTTTACAATTATTTCATTTGTCATTTTTAAGACTTGATAAATTGATTATTTAATTAAATCAGTTTTAAAACTATATTGGAATTTATTCTAATACTACTTCCTTGACTATTATTAACATAAATGTCTGTAAATTTTACACCTCCTTGTTTTATCAAAACAACCTAGGTAACTCTGGATAAGGTATAAATGATTCTAAGACCACCAAGAATGGTTCTTTGCAAAACACTGCAATGGTAATGGCCATTACTGAAATAAAAATTGCTATTCCAATATTGCCTTGTTTTATTTCATCTAATTCATTTACCTGAGTAGTTAAAGTAGAAAAAAGAAAGAATGCCAAAAAGTTAATAATTCCGCCCAAAACCAAACCAATTAAAGTGAAAAGACTTAGATACTTTCCGTAAGAAAGGATTAGATCTGTAGTTTCAGGATAAGACTTTGTTAATAAATCTAAAGTAGATGATAAAGGATGTATGATTCCTGAAAGAAGGAAAGCTACAGAAAACATCATTCCTGTCATAAAAATTAGAAAAGCATTGTTTTTATAGGGGTTGTCAGTTGGGAATTTACTTTTGTAAATTCTTACCACTACAAAATGAGTGATATATAACGACAAAATACCAATTACAACTGCAATTGATAATTCTAAAAATGAGATTATAAGTTGTTTATCCATGATTATAAATATATAAATTTTAATTATTAGTTAGTGCTGGTTTCCAATACCTTAAGTTTGAACATGCTGGAGGTATGTTACCTACTTCAAAGCCTGTAGCCGTTGTTTCCCATACATAATATCTTTTACCCTTATGTTTCACATAATCTCCACCACCTGAGTTTAAATTGATTCCTAAAATGGCGTGACCATATTGCTCAGAAATCAATACTGCAACATCATAACCAAATTGATCTAATATCATAAAGCAAAGGACAGAACGGGTATCGCAATCTCCTTTAAAATTAGACATAAATTCAACTGGTGATTGAATTCCAAATTTGATATTTCCAAGACATGGCTTTCCGCTTAACAAATACTCTGTTACAAAACCACCATCATATTTAGAATCTTCACATGATTTTTCTAACACTAGTACATAAGGAATCCATTGTATAGAAGTAACAACCATATCTGCAAACTGATTAAAATTTAAGTTTTGTTCTTTTCCAATTTTATCATACATCTGACATATTTCAGTTAGTTTCCCTCTATCACTTTGAACCATTGAAGAATAAATTTTATTCCAATAAACAGAGGAATTACTACTATTAGGTTGAATACTATTTCTCTTGTTTTTAGCAATTTGAAAATGGTTTTTTCTTACTCTAAATTTAGAATTTCTTTTGTCACCACTATTTTCTTTCCAGTTATGATTATGCTGAAAATAAGTGATTGGACCATCCATTCCTGAACTATCTATATCTTCGGACTCTACCTCTTCTCTTTCTCTTTGCTTTTCCCACTCTTTTTCTTCCTCACTCTTTTGTTCAACCCAATCTTGCTGCCACCAGTCTTCATTAATGAAATTTGATATGTAACTAAGTGCAGAACCCATTACATATAATAAAAATAACATACCAATAATAGAGCCTACAGAACTTCTAAGTTTTGGAATAAAACTTGCTAGAATCAAGAACAAACCAAATAGCCCCAAAATAATTGCACTAATTAGTGGAGAAGTATCAAATGCTGAAACTAAAAAAGAAAGACCTATAAAAAAAAGAATGAAAAATAGGCACCCCCCATTACTAGATCGTCTATTACAACCTGTTCCTCTTTGACCTCCTCTACTCTGAAAATAATTGTTATTTAATTTGTTTACTTTACTATTCTTAAACCAATTTGAAGCTTTACCCAGTCTAGATGTTGGAGCAGGAGTGTATTTTTTACCGCATCCTTCGTTATTGGATGTACCATTAATATCAGTTGAATTAGAATCAGTACTAGTAATAATTTTCTCTTCTTTTGGCTGGTTTGAGATTATAGTGTTCTTTTTTCCCTTAAAACATCCTTTTGACTCTTCTAACTGTCTTATTGTTACAGGTTCACTATCCGTTAAATTTTCAGTAACTATCTTTGTATTATCTTGTGACTTAAGATTTAATTTCTTTATTTCTAGAGTTGGCGTAAATGGGAGTTTACCATAAAAATCTCCTTCCGCTTTAAAATATTTTCTTCCATCATGATTTATAGCTTTTAAGATTTGGATGTTTTTTAAAATAACAAACTTTAATATTTCTTGAGAAATTAAGGTTCTATCAGGACTTAAAATTTTGAACTTTTCTTTTGTCAAATCTCCAAGATATTGGTAATTACCAATTTTAAGTTCATTTACATTATAGTCATCAATTTTTTTAGGAGATTCTATAATTATTTTATCCCACTGAATTTTAAAAGTATCGTAAGTTCCTTTTATGGGTTTATCAATTGAGTAATATCCAGTAAATTTTCCTTTTATGACTATTTTTTTATCACTCATTGTTGTTATTTAATTTTACAATTTTGTGACTATTAACAAATCCTTCTGTTTTTTTAAAGCTTATTCTCCACCATTTTTTATTACTAGAATCAACAACTTCAAATTTTTGTCCCTGTCTTAATCTAAATAAAACTCTTGAATTAAGATGCATTTCAGATTTCACTGATACCATTTTTATTGAACTACTTAAGGTATACCAATTATTATTGGAATCTTTTCTATCTGTTTTTGTTTTAAGATTATAATTATCTTTCGAAATAGGAATTTTAATAACTCTATTTATAGGTAGATTTTTATTGACTCCAGGGTTTAAATCAATAATATCTTGAATTTTTACATTATACTTTTTAGATAATGAATATAAAGTTTCTTTTGACTTTATTTTATGGTTAATGATGGTGTCACTTTTATAACTTGGGATTTCAACAGAGCTTAAATAAGAACCTGAATTACAAACATTTTCATCTATTTGAATTTTAAATTTTTCACATTTACCACTCGACTCTCCAAAATACCTAAACTCTACTCTTCTATTGGTAGTTTTACCTTCAATTGAATTATTATCTTCAACTGGACATTTTTCTCCATAACCTTCGAACATTAATCTTTCTGGAGAGATACCACAAGAATCAACCAATACATCTCTAACAGACTTAGCCCTACAGAACGACAAAGTATCATTATGGTTATCGTCTCCAGAAGCATCTGTATGTCCTGCAATTATCATGTTTAATTCTAGATGTGTTGCTAAAGAATCGCCTAGGCTTTTAATTCCTTCTACAGAAGATGATCTAATAACCGCAGAATTTGTTTTAAAAATAACATTAGGTAATGGTAATGCATTTTTAATAACAGTAAATATAGTATCGGAAAGCTGTACAGTATCCACTGAATATAAAGTATCTAAAACTACTCTTTCTACAGTATCTACCTCATAAATCCTAACTGTATCGACTCTGGATTCACTTCCTGATTCGTTTTTACTAGAATTAGAACCAGAGTTATTACATTGCTTTAGTAGTGACAGCAAAATAGCTAGACCTATTAAAAAAGATAATAACCCACAACCCATTCTCTGGCAGCCCATCAACCAAGATGGAAAACAACCTGAACCTAGAGTCATACAGCCTCCAGGAAGTCTACTACTACAGCCACCAGGTAAAAAATGACCACATCCAGGAGATGTGACACCACTATTTGTATAATTAGATTTATTAAATGGATTGTATTTTCCGCATCCACTTGGGGTTTGACTAACGACTTCTGAATTGGTTATTAAATGAGATTTATCTAAATTAATAGGTTCTTCAATAATTACTTTTTCTTTTGAAACAGAACTAATTACTGGCTTTACAGGTTTTTCTATTATTGGTTTTTCTATATATTCTCCAATAGAAGCATAAATTATTCCTTTTATTAATCCTTTATTGCTTCCTTCATCATAAAAAGAATCAATTATCTCAGGCTGGTCCACATAAAAATGATGAATAATTAATTTATCTTTTTGAGAACCGTTCCATTTTTTTTCAATTTCAAATGGTTGTTTCTGAGATTTTAAAGGATAAAGTTCTATATCCTCTAAAAAAGAAATTTGTTTAAAAGCATCCTTTTTATCTTCGATTCCTTTTGGCAGAGATTTTATTATTTTTGCATTGGTGATTTTGTGCCTGCCTACTAATTCAATTGAATTAAAAGACTTTTTATCTTTCAATTTATATCTTCCATCAGTATTTAAAACTCTTCTTTTATTATCAGGATCAGGATCAGTTTTAACTGAAGAGAAATTGCTTTCAAAGTCTCCTTGAATTAGATACTTTTCTATATATTCAGTTTTAAACCTTTTCATTTTCTTTTACAGAAATTCCGTCAAAATAATTTTCTAAACCATTGTATTGAACTTTTATTTTTTTTATTTGATGAGGTATTTTATCAAAAGGTGAATCTTCAAATCTGGTTTTAAAATCATAATTATGGTCAAACTTTTCTTTCAATATAGATTTACAACTATTTATATTTTTTTTGTGTTCTGAAATTATAATTGATCTGTAAAGCATGGATTGTTCCTTAGCATATGCGTACTTATCATTAAAGCAAAGAGAATTAGTGATATATAAGGTATAGATTAAAATAAGGTTAATTATTATAATTATAAAAATCCCTTGAGGTTTGGTGGAGATTCTTGAAAGTTGAAAAAGTGGAAGTTCAGCATTAACTAAAGATTTTTTAAAAACTTCAATATCATTTTCTGTTTTTACCAATAATGAAGTCTCTAATAAATCTCTTTTTTCAATAAGGTTCTTCATTTTATTTTCAGACTTTTTAATATCAACTTCAATGATTCTTATGGTAAGTGATAAATCAAACAGGTTGCCAAGTTTTCTTTTTAAGGAGTCTTTAAATTGGAATTTGGCAGTATTTAGCGAATCAATTTGAATGTTAATGTCTTCAATTTTATCATTGAAAATATTTAAGCTTTTTTCATTGTAAGAAAGATGAGAATTTGTGTAGTCATCTATCATAACTGTTTTTTGATTATCAATTAAATGTTGGGTAGAACCTCTTTGAATAAAGCAAGACAAGGGAAAAGCAATAAAAACACCAAAAATTAAGAGCATTGTTAGTTTAAATAAGAAAGAAAAGTTTAATATTTTTCTTACGTTAGTAATTGTAGAATTATCTCTTTCAATACTGCTCAAACTAAATTTAAATATAGAGAACATAATAAATCCAAAAAACACTCCTACTGGGACTGAAAAAAACTTATTTTGATAAATCATATGAGCCATATAATAACCTGAAATAACAGAACAAAGAATTAAGATTATAAACAAGAATATAACCAACTTGTATTTTGATTGTTCACTTTTAGAAACCTTATTAAATAAAATTTCCTCAATACCTAAAATTGATTTTATCAAAACTATATTTAATTAAGAAATTGAATCGTAAAATTTATCAGGATTTTGTGAAATTTCTTGAGATTTAGTGGAATGCCAAGCATTAATAATTTTTTTGGAAAGGTCGGATTGTTTTTCTAATTTCAATTTTTTCTCATGCAATTCTTGGTCCTCTTCTAAATATTCATAATAGTCTCGATGAATAGTCCCATCTTTATCTTGAAAAATCTCTTCTTTATGAACTATTCCTGAATATACTTTCAGTTTTCTGTCCATATTTTCAGCTAAATAATCGTATACTCCTTTGGTTAACATCATTTTAAAGAAAATTGGACCCATTTCAATACAAAGCAATACAGCTAAAATCACCCATGGTACTACCCCACCAATTTCGTGAGATATCTGAATTCTTTTTAATAGACCATCTAATTGATGAGCTACGGCTTCATTTTTTTCTTTCTTTTCAGCTCTTGACGCGTCTATTTTATCAATTTGGTCATGGAGTTTATCTTGATCTAATCTAAGATTTGAAATTTCATCGGATTTTTCCTCGACATATTTTTTTAGCTCTGCTTTTTTGAATATAAGATTTTCCAACTTGGCTTTATAGGATGGTCCTCTTCCAGGATTACCAAATTTACCTTCAGCTTCTTGTTCCAATCTAAGACTTTGATCATTTAATTCTTGTCTTCTTTTTTCTACGTAATCATCATATACTTTTATTTTACCCTCAACTACTTCGATTTTCTCATCTAATCTTACAATTTGCATATTGATAACAGAATCTGTTTGAAGATCTAATTCAATTTTATAATCTTCTTGGACTTTTTGAAGATTAGCATCAATTTCTGACTTTAAAATTCTAACTTCTAGTGGCGACGATATAGCTACACCTAAAATAATAGCTATAATTATCCTTGGAATAGCTTGCCCAAACTCTTTCAATGTAATTTTATCCGTACCATCTCCCTTTCCAGTACTGGAAACAATAAATCTATCTAAGTTTAATATTATTAATCCCCACACAAATCCAAATATTATTGTTGGTAAAATCACATCTAAGTGAACAGCACTATCATGAACAGCATCTCCTTTGGGTGAGAAAATGGTGTAAAAAGCAAAACCACCAGAAAAAGCAGCTAAAATTCCAGTACATAAAACAATTCCTCCAATTCCAGCATATTTAACCCTGTCTTTCATAGGTGATATTTTCAGTAATACACTGTCTGCACCTGAGCACCACCATAGAAACCTTGTAAATCTTGAAGGTTTTGGGAAAAAAAAGTTTTTTAATCTTCTAAAAAACATTTTAAACTTACTTGTAGTTTCTTTGTGTTGTCTTTTATTATGTTTTTCTAAATATTCTTGAACTTCCATTATTAAATAAATTGTTGGTTATAAATTGCTTGTTTTTTAAATTTTTCAAATTCTTCGTTATCAAAAGAACATTGGTTATGAAAAGGTTTAAGATTTTTTCTAAAAGATTTAATCTTATTTTCAAAATTAATCTTTGATGAAATATTACTACTGTAAATATTTTTAGATGCTAGGCTTGGTTTATTAATATTTTTACTGATTTTGAGGAATTTGGTTTTTGGTTTAACTAGCTCCTCTTTAGAAAGTGTAGAAATAATTGGATTTTTTTTAATATCAATTGCGCCAGAAAGCTCATTGGTTAAATCGTCGATGTTGGTTGATTTATAACGATTAATGTTCAGATGAATTTTTTCTTTTTTAAAGAAAAATCTGCTCCAGTAATAAGCAGTTATTTTTTTCTTTTTGTTTTTTATGAATAATACAATACCATCATCTGATTTTCTAAGAAAAGACTTCCAACCATAAAACACTAAAACATTTTTAATTTCTGGTAAATCAAATGAAATTTGAATTGGACAACCTTCTAGAACATATTTTGGTTTTATTTTTATCATAAAAATTTATTAAAATTAAAACTTTAAGTATTTATCGCTATTATATTTAATTTTAACATATTAACCTTTTAATAATGATTTTTAATTTTTAACTAAATTTATAAAAAATTGTTAATTTA
>MDSY01094034.1_pt1 | contig 13184 bp, 12 predicted proteins | sample 811131 | NCBI WGS metagenome assembly MDSY01 (sample SAMN05326643, study PRJNA326480) | marine metagenome | isolation source: seawater | place: Atlantic Ocean: South West | collected 2010
TTGATAGGCTGGATGTGGAAGCGCAGTAATGCGTGTAGCTGACCAGTACTAATAGCTCAATTGGCTTGATTTATGCACTGAAAAAAATTTTTATCAAATACCCAGATATTTACATATTTTTTAATATTAATTACCTACTCATTATTGGTTTTCAATCAGTTTGAATGGCATATTATTATCTTTATAAATTATTAAGTTAATTTAAAATTGACACCTTAATGCAAACTCTTAAAAAAATTTTATATATCCTTACTCCTCATGAACGTAAACGGGGAGGCTTGTTGGTAATCATAGTTTTAATAATGGCTTTGCTAGACATGATGGGTGTTGCATCAATATTGCCTTTTATGGCGGTTATATCAAATCCAGATATTATTCAGACCAATATTTATTTAAATAAGATGTTTCAAGCTTCAAGTATATTTGGGGTTGAGAATGATCAAGATTTTTTATTTGTTTTAGGTATATTTGTATTTATATTTTTAGTCACCTCGCTTACCTTCAAAGCTTTTACATTTTATGTTCAAGCACGATATATTCAGATGCGCCAATACAGTATTAGTAAGCGCCTAATGGAAGGTTATTTGCACCAACCTTACAGCTGGTTTTTAAATCGTAACAGTGCTGATTTTGGGAAAACTATTTTAACAGAAGTGAGTATGGTAGTTGGAAACGGCTTGAAGCCAGTGATGGAATTAATAACTAAAGGAGCGGTTACAATCGCGCTCATAACTTTATTGGTTTTAGTTAATCCAAAACTTTCATTATTAGTTGGTCTTACACTTGGATTATATTTTGCGTTTATATACAAATTCACACGTAGCTTTCTTGATCGAATTGGAAAAGAAACTCTAAAAAATAATAAGTTGCGCTTTATTGCAATTAGTGAAGCTTTTGGTGCTGCAAAAGAAGTTAAAGTTGGAAGATTAGAACAAACTTATGTCAAGCGTTATTCTGATCCTGCCATAATTATGGCACGACATCGGGCTACTACGGCAGTTGTAAGTCAATTACCTCGCTTTGCTCTCGAAGCAATAGCCTTTGGTGGCATTATGTTAATGATGCTTTATCTGATGAAGCAAACTGGTGGTATTGTAAATGCTTTACCCATTATTAGTCTATATGTTTTTGCTGGCTACCGCTTGATGCCTGCAATGCAAAGTATTTATGTTGCTTTGACTAAACTTAGGTTTGTTGGTGCTTCACTTGATGCTTTAGTTAATGATATTAAAAATCTTAAAATATTAAACCTTAAGCAAGATCAAAGTGTTTTGTCATTTAATAAACAAATCACTTTAAAAAATATTTATTATAACTACCCCAACGCATCACGAACAACGTTAAAGGATATTAACATTAATATACCCGCTAAAACTACTGTTGGTCTGGTAGGTGCTACTGGAAGCGGCAAGACAACAACAGTTGATATTATTCTTGGTCTGCTTGAAGCTCAAAAAGGTAGTTTAGAAGTTGATGGAAAAATTATAAAAGAACAAGACTTTAAATCATGGCAACGATCTATTGGCTATGTACCACAACATATTTATTTAGCTGATGATACTGTTGCAGCCAATATTGCTTTTGGTGTTGATCCTAAAGATATTAATCAGGAAGCTGTTGAAAAAGCATCTAAAATTGCAAATTTACATGAATTTGTCATAGAGGAATTACCAAAAAAATACCAAACAAATGTAGGTGAGCGTGGGATTAAATTATCAGGTGGTCAACGTCAAAGAATAGGAATAGCAAGAGCGCTTTATCATAATCCTCAATTGTTAGTTTTGGATGAAGCAACTAGCGCATTAGATAATCAAACTGAACAAGCAGTTATGGATGCTGTAAATAATCTTAACAAAGATATAACTACTATCATAATCGCTCATCGTTTAAACACAGTCAAGAATTGTGATAATATTTTCAAGCTTGAAAAAGGTGAGCTTATAGGACAGGGAACTTATGACGAACTAATCGATAATAAAAAGACCTTTAGAATGAAAAATAAAAGAGTATAAACAATTGATAAAAGAATTTCTAATCGAAGGTAAATTTTAAATGAGTGTAATTGGACATAACAAGCCACCACTAGACCCAAAAGAAACTATACAGAGTAATATTAATAGAAAAAAACCTATACTTGATAGAGATCCACAGTATTTTAAAAACACACCACTTCCAAGTTGGATAGAATTAAGTTTAATAGATGTGTGTAATAGAGCTTGCTCATTTTGTCCAAAATCAGATGACTCTATTGCGCCTAATACTCATCAAAGAATGACAATGGCTTTAATCAATAAACTAGTAGAAGATTTAAAAAAAGTTAATTTTGACGGTGCTTTTTGTTTATGTGGTTATGGAGAGCCGATGCTGCATAAAGAATATATTGAAATTATAAACAAACTTGGTGAAATTGGGGGAGTTGAAATAATTACAAATGGTGATCTAGTTAATAAAAAATCACTGATGAAAATGTACGAGTCAAAAGCAACAAAAGTTATTATTAGTCTTTATGATGGACCTGAGCAAATAGTTAAATTTAAAAATTTAATAAAAGAATTAAATATTCCAGAAGAATTTATTATCCTAAGAGATAGATGGTATAGTGATAAAATAGACTATGGGGTAAAACTAACAAATAGAGTGGGAACGGTTAAAGTTGGTAATCAACCTGATGTAAAAGATTACTCAAAAACAAAATGTTTTTATACTGCATATCAAATGTTATTAGACTGGAATGGAGATGTTTTTTTATGTCCACAAGATTGGCAAAGAAGGCAAACTATGGGAAATATTATGCAAACAGATTTTTTCGATATATGGAATGGTCCAGTTTTGTCCAAATATAGAAGATTGTTATTAAAAGGGGATAGAAAATTAAATCCTTGCAATCAATGCAATGCAGATGGCATGGTTTATGGCGAACAACACTTTAATGCTTGGAAAAAAGTTAACCCAACATAAACTAACTTAATGAATAATAAAATATCACTTATAACTGGTGCCGGTAGTGGTATTGGATTGTCTATAGCAAATAAATTTTACACGGAAAATCATACTCTAATCTTGTTAGTTAAAACGTTAAAACAAAAAAAATCATTAGAAAAAAAATACAATACAAAGCTTGTTAAAATTTTTTATGGTGATTTGGCAAATTATTCATTTATAAATAAAATTGCTAAAAAAATAAAATATGTTGATAATCTAATAAATAATGCTGCAGTTTCTAATCAAGATCATTTATTTAATGTTAAAAAAAAAGATTTAGATCATTTAATTGATTTAAACTTTAAATCAACATTTTTACTAACTCAAATTTTTACAAAAAAAATGATACAAAAAAAAATTAAAGGTTCGGTGATAAATTTAAGTTCACATTTAGGTCACATTGGAGCTTACAATAGAACAGCTTATTGTGCTTCTAAATTTGCTGTTGAGGGATTTACAAAAGCTGCTGCTATGGACTTGGGAAAATATGGAATAAGAATTAATACTATTGCTCCAACCAAAACTATTGTTAATGAAAAAGAATTAATTTTAGATAAAAAAAGACTTGAAATAATTAGAGGCAAAATTCCGTCAAGAAAATTTACTGAAAAAGAGCACGTGGCTGAACTTTGTTTTTTTCTTACTTCTATTGCTGCTCAAAATATTACTGGATCATCTTTAAAAATTGATGGTGGTTGGACAGCAGGAAAATAAGCTGCTTAAAAATATCTAACTGATGTTTTTTACAAAGATAATCAATCAAATTTTTATACAACTTCAACTAAATCTATTTTCTTCAATTATTAGTTTAAATACATTAAAAAGATGAATAAATTATGAAAATAATTACACAAATTAAAGCTTTTGAACTTGATACTGGTGAAGATCTTCTAATGTTTCTAAAAAAAAAAAAAATTATTTTTAGTCCTTGGGTTGAAAATATTTTGAATAAAAAAAAATTCAATACAAAAAACTTTTCACCTATTGAGCTAGTTATGGTAAATTTAAAAAAAGATCTTGGAATAAACAAAGCCGTATATTTAAAAGATATATACAAAATTTTAAGAAATAAAAAATTAAAACTATTACAGCCTGAAATTGCTTTATATGCAGCCACTAAAATTAAGATAAAAAAGAAAGGAACTTGGTATAGGTTTGCAACACCTCTTAATTCCATGATCGACAGTGATGGAATTCCTCATTTGCCAAAAATTGGGTATGCTTTAAATAAATATTTTGTAGAAACTTATTGGGCCTATCCAAAAGCAGTTTTTCATCCTCATAATTCTTTTATTGTATGCAAGTAAAAAAAAAGAATAAACTGATTATAAAAAATAAAAAATTAAAGAATCCTTACGTTTTAGCACCAATGTGTCAATATATGGGTAAGAACGGAAAACCAACAGAGTGGCACTATCAGCATTTAGGCAGAGCAATGATTTCAGGTTTTTCTAAGATAATGATTGAAAGTACTTCAGTTAGTTATGATGGTAGGATTACTACAAAGGATTTGTGTTTATATAATAAGAGCCAAATGAATTCTTTTAAAACACTTCTAAACTATTTAAAGAAATTAAATAATATTCCAATAGGCATACAATTATCTCATGCTGGAAGAAAAGGATCTAGTCAAGTACCATGGATTAAGCATAACAAGCCACTTAAAAAAAATAAATGGCAAACAATTTCTGCATCGAGAATTCAAAAAGACAGAGGTTGGCCGATCCCAAAAAAAATTGAAAAAAGAAAATTAAGATTATTAGAAAAAAACTTTTTAGACTCTGCAAAAATGGCTATCAAGGCAGGATTTGATTGTATAGAAATTCACATGGCTCATGGGTACTTATTACATCAATTTTTTTCACCAATTTCAAACAAACGAGATGATAATTATGGGGGTAATTTAGAAAATAGAAGCAGATTTTTAATTGAAGTATCAAAAAAGATTCATAAAATTTGTAAAAATGACCAAATTATTTTAGGTGCAAGAATTACAGGTAAAGATTGGTTGAAGGGGGGAATAGAGGTTAAAGATTCTATTTATTTATCAAATCAATTAAAAAAAATAGGTTTTGATTATGTTTGTGTTTCTAGCGGAGGTATAAAGACCATAACAAACCTAAAAGTAAAGTCTAAATATAACATTAATATTGCTAAAAAAATTAAGCTAGAAACTTCAATCCTTACAAGAGTTGCAGGTAATGTAAAAAATATTTCAGAAGCTAACAATATAATAAAAAATAATAAGGCTGATCTTGTAGCCTTTGCAAGAGCATATTTAAAAAATCCAAATTTTTTATTAAATGAAAAAAAGAAAATAGATAGTAACCAAGATATTCCTAAGCCATACTTAAGAGGCTTTTCTGTTTAGAAATTTAATTATAATTTTTTTCACTTTTTATTTATATAAGTGATATAGGGTAGACATGAAATTTTATTATAAATGTAAAAAGCCTATTGTTAAAAACATAAAGGTTATTGAAAACTTTTTTATCAAAAGGGGCTTAAAATTATTAGTTGATTTATCTAAAAAAAAAAAACCTTCAGTTAATCAAAGAATTTTAAATGAACCATATATTCCTGAATTAGAAGATTTATATAATTTATTTCATTATGTTTTAATAAATAAAAGAATTACAATATTTGAATTTGGTTCTGGCTGGTCAACTTTAATATTTAGTTTGGCATTAAAAGAAGTAAGAGATAAATTTTCTAAAGATGGAGAGGTTAAATCATTAAGAAGAAACAATCCATTTGAATTATTTGTTATAGAAAATGAAAAAAAATATTTAAAAATAACTAGGGACAGAATTCAGAAGTTTAATAAATATTTAAATATCAAAGACCCCATACAAATCAACTATCATTTCTCAGATGTAGAGATGACTACATTTAATGATAGAATTTGTACTCAATATAAAAAGTTACCATTATGTAATCCTGATTTTATTTACCTTGATGGACCAGATCAACCGAATGTAAAAAAAGACATAAATGGAATCAGTACAAGACATAAAGATATGATGGCAATGGTGTGTGATATCTTAAAATTTGAGTATTTTTATACTCCTGGAACTATAATAGTTTGCGATGGAAGATCAGCAAATGCTAAATTTTTAAGAGATCACTTTAAGAGAAAATGGGAATACATAGATGATAAAAAAAATGATCAACATATCTTTTGGTTAGTTGATCCAGTTTTAGGAAAATATAATAAGTTGCAATTAGAATTTTATAATAAAAAATAAAATTAAGTTTTTATATATTTTCTGCTATTATCTAATATTATTTTTTATCACAACTGACAAAATTCAAACTCATTTTTGTAAAATGATTTGAACTTATTTATTCTCTGAATGTTGATTTTTTTAACTAACTGTTTTGTATATTATTTAGATTTAATATTAATCTGAAAACATTGTTTTATTAAAGTTTTGATATGGAGCAAAATTATAGATATTTTCTTAGCTTCGACATAATAATTTTTTCCTCAGGGTAGACTATTTTAACAGGTTTACCCAAAGAATTTTCTACATTTCTTACATCTCTTATTAATCTTGCAAAGCCTATAGGTTCAATTGAAGCCTGTTGGTCAGTACCCCACATTGATTTATCTAATGTAATGTGTCTTTCAATTATTTTTGCTCCCAAAACTACAGCAGCAACTGATGATGATAAATTCATTTCATGACCAGAGTAACCTATAACTGATTTTTTATATGTTGTTTTTAATTTTTCAATATACTTAAGATTTAATTGATGATTTTGTGCTGGATAAGAACTGTTACAATGCAATATAGATAAATTTTTTTGTGAGACAATTTTAACAGCTTTTTGAATTTGTTTTTCTGTACTCATACCCGTTGAGATAATAATTGGTTTATTTGTTTTTTTTAATTCTTTTAATAAATCTAAGTCAGTTATGCAGGCAGATGGAACTTTGTGAAATTTTACTTTATATCGTTCAATAAATTTTACTGATGGTATATCCCAACATGAAGCAGTCCACAGAATATTAATTTTCTTACAAAATTTATTAATGATATCATATTCTTTTTTTCCAAACTCAATTTTTTTCTTATAGTCAATATATTTCATTTTTCCCCAAGGTGTTTCTCTCATTATATTCCAAGAGCTTTTAGGTGTTGCAATTTTGGGAGTTCTTTTTTGAAACTTTACTGCATCACAACCTGCAAGCTTTGAGGACTCAATTAATTTTAGAGCATTTTGAATATCACCATTATGATTTATTCCAATTTCTGCTATAAAGAATGTACGATTTTTGGTTATTTTATTAAAAAAATTCATGAATAGCTCCTTACATATAAGAAAAAAACTAAATGGTCCAATATTTTCTATAATTACTCCATTTTATAAAAATGGAATGATTGATTTCTTATCATTGAGAAAATACCTAGCTTATCTGTATTCTAAAGGAGCAAAAAATTTTTATGTGATGGTCTATAACTCAAGATTATCTCTTTTGACTGAAAAAGAGATAATCAAGATTAATTTATTCTGTATTAGAGAAGTTAAAAAATTAAACAGAGAAAACTTAATAATTTGTGCAGAACCTTATCATTGTTCAACAGAACAAAGCATTAAATATGTAAATCATTTTAAAAAGAAAGGTGCTGATATAGTAAGTCTTATATTTGGAGAAAAATATTATTCAGATGATCAAATATATAATCATTTTAGAATAATTCATAACAAGACAAATTGTTTTTTGTTACTTCATCAACAAATATTAGAAAATGGAATCTCAAGCAATCCTACTTTTGTTTACTATACTTTAAAAGTTTTAGATAAGATTTCAAATCTTTCCAGATTTGTTGCTATGAAAGAAGATGCTAAAAATGAAAATTATACAAAAAGAATATGTAAAAAAATTTCAAAAAAAATTACAATTATCACATCTGGTGGTGGAAAAAGACAATGGTTGAAAGCAGCTAAGTACGGTTGCACATCTTGGTTATCAGGTGTTTCAAACTTAAATCCTAAAATAGCAATTGATTTTTATGGTTATTATAAATCAAAAAATACTCAAAAAATGAATATGATAATAAAAATCATCGAAGATCAATTTTTTAAGATTAAAGATCGATATGGATGGCATTTAACTATTAAAGCTTTTTTAGAACTAAATAAAAACTTTAAAAGATATGAGAGATCTCCATTAAAAGAGCTTGATAAAAAGGACATTTTAGAATGTAAAAAAATTTTTGAACAAATAAAAAAACAAATTAAAAGCAAAAAATTAAATAAATATTTTAACTAATGAAAGCTCATTTTTGAGCTTGTATAAAATATTTTTTAATAAACACAATTTGTGTTATTGCTTGTAATATGAAAAAAAAAATTATTTGTTTTATTCCAGCAAGATCAGGTTCTACCAGAATTAAAAATAAAAATATTAGGTTAATAAATGCGAGACCTCTTATTTATTGGACTGTTTTAAAAGCTTTAAAGTCAAAACAGTTTGATAAAATAATATTTAGTTCAGACTCTCGATATTATTATAATACTTTAGTCAAATATTTGAAAAAAGATAAATTAAATTATCAAAATTTAGTTTTTGATAAAAGAGATATTACACATGCAAAGACAAAGTCAAAAATATTTGATTATATAAAATTTGATTTATTAAAAAAATTAGATTTAAAAAGAAATGATCTTTTGGTGCAAATGCTTCCCACTTGTCCATTAAGATCTATAAGGTCAATTAAAAAAGCAATACATTATTCAATTATTAATAATAAGAATTGTTTTTCAGCATGTGAGTATGATTTTCATATAACTTTTGGTTTTTCAATAAATGGTAATAACTGGAAGAGTGCTTTTAAACAATCCCCTATGCTCACAGGTAGCACTCAAAGCCAAAGTCAAAAAACATATTATCATCCAAATGGTGTTATAAATTGTTTATATGTAAAATCTTTAAATAAAAATACTAAATCTATTTATCATAAAGCTTCACCAATAATTGTTTCTAAAGGCGAATCTTTTGATTTAGACACAGAAGATGATTTAAAAATATTGAAGAAATTATTATAATAAAATAAGTCTAAATTCTCTAATGATATTTTTATTGGTCTAATATTTTAATTAATCTTTTTTTTGTATTCATTGGAGTAATCATTTTACAATAATCTTGAATAAATTTGTCATTTTTTTTCAAAAATTTTTTATTATTTATATTATTAAGTCTCTTTTCATATTTTTTCTGCAAATCAATCCATGCTGAATTAATACATATTTTTACATTTGATTTAGCGTAGAAATTTTCAATAATTGCTGTCGAAAAATATAAAACATATGTTTTTAAATAAGTGTTACCAAATTTTCCACTATTAATTTCACTAAAAGATAATTTATTTTTTATTTTATATTTAACAAATTGTTTTTTATAATATTCAAAATCAGAATTCTTACACTGTAAAATACAAGATTTATCTTTAGCATTTATTCTTTTTATTTCTCCTACAATTTCTTTTATAATAGATCTTGTAAATTCAAATAAATTATGACTAGCGTAAGAAGATACTGGGTTTCTAGTGTTTCCAAATAGCACTGCTGGTAAAATAATTACACTTTTTTTTTTATTATCAAGCTTGTTAGTATTAGAATAAAAAGATCCAAAAATTTCATATTTAGAATTTTTTTTAATGTTTTTTCCCCAGCATAATATTTTATTAGATATTTTTTCAATATAATCATCTTGATCGTGATATTTATACATAAAATGAGGATACCCAGATTGCATTGAAATAATTTTTGCTTTATGTGACAAACATCCTAGCAAAACTTGATCTGCATTTGACATCACACCATGAGTAGTTATTAAAATATTTTTTATTTTTGTGTTATTTTTTTTTAAAAATTTATAATTTATAATTAATATAACTAGCCTTCTTTTTAAAAAAAAAATTTTATTTTTTTTTAATTCACTAAAATATGTAAGGTGAATATTAACTAATAGAGATTGCAAAGAAAATTTCTTTTTAAAATTTTTACTACTAATTTCTGAAATAATATTTGAATTTAATTCTTTAAACTTATTGTGCCTGTAAAAAAAATTAATAGAAACATTTTTTGAGAATTTTATCTTACTATCTTCAAAATTTTCTATTGTTAAATAGTCTAAAAATTTTAAATACTTTAAAAAATTAAATCTTTTCTTTCTTTCTTTTTTATGACCATAAGAGGGAAATTTTTTATTAAAAAAATAGCGTGATAATTGAAGAAAAAATATTTTATAGTAAAATTCTTTATCCTCCTTTATGAGAAAATCCTTTTCTAAAAATTTTTGAATAAATAAAATTTTTTTATCAACAAAAATATTCAATTCTTTTCTGTATAGGTTCCAATCAGTTTTTCTTATTTCTAAATTATCATTCATTTTAACATGTTATTGATTTATAAGACTAATAAGATAGTAACTTATTAAAGTTAAAAATTTTTTTAAATAAGACATTCATGTCCTGTGAAAAAAATTTTCTGAGATGCCAATTTAGCTTGTTTGAAAAATTAAAATGGCTTGTCATGAAACACCTCCTTGCACTCACTTTTCTTTGCTATGAAGATTTTGGGTTTTAATTTTGAAATTGCCATCTGCATGTTTTTTTTCCATTCTTCAGATTGCCCCTCATGTTTTTTTATTTTTTTTTGAAATAGAGAGTAGATTGCTTTTGTAAATGTTTTTTTGAAACCATTAATAGCTAAATAGTTTTTAATTAATTTAAATTTAGATGAATTATTAGTGTTTGTTTTAAAATCATCCCATAAAAGGATATCAAACCCATTCATTATTAGCCAATATTTATACTCACTCTCTCTAAAAAATCTATCAAATCGATCACCATTTCTTATTTTAAGACCAAAGCGCTCTTCTACAATATTATATTTAAATTGGTAATCTGTGTGTGTTGTATTATCAGGCATTGCAGGTTCTTGTGCAATGAGTATGCCGTTTGGCTTTAATGCTTTTGCAATAGAACCAAGTGTTTTTTTCAAGTCATGAGAGTGGTGTAAAGCACCCATTGCAAAAATTGAATCATATGTTTCAGAGCCAAGATTATCAAATGATCCATGCACTGGTTTAACTCGCGATTCCAAATTATAAAATTTTACATTACGAGGAATTAATTCTTCTGCAGCTGATTTAGATGCTTCAATACAGTCAATTCTTAATATATTTGGAAACTTCTTAGCTAAACCTATGCCAAAATAACCACTTCCACAGCCAACATCAGCGACTACACCCTCTAATTTTATGTTAAAATCATCCTTCAATTTATCTAAAACCCCAAGTCTTGGATTGCTGAGTAGAGTTCTGGGGTTTTTTTTTAACATTGATGCATGGATTTCATCATGCAATGTTTGGTCTAACTTATTTAACATTAGGCTCATTTCTTTTTATACCTTTTATTTTTATATTTAGATAGACACATAAGCAGTCAGCAAACGTCCAAACTCTAAGTCAGCCGCAGCTTCACGGTAATCTATTAATCGATCTATATTTATGTCTGCCATATAATTTGTTACAATAACCCTGGTGAGATGAGCACCTTTTCCTAAACTTCTATTTTTCCAGTAATTTGAATGTTCGTTTAACAAAAATTGTTCAATAGGGAAGTCAGATTGTAGTGAAATTAATTTGAAACCCTCAGCTTTAAATAATGCCAACAAGCTCGACTTATTAAAATAACTTAAGTGCTCTGGTGGACCTACCCATGTTTCTTCTGTGCACCCAAGTTTTACTAATAAAGATTGAAATTTTGAGAAGTCATTGGGCACCTCAATTCTAACAATAGTTTTTGATTTGATTTTCTTCTTTATAGATCTAAGTAATGCGATTGGATCAATAACATGTTCAAGTACGTTATCTAAATTGATTAATCCAAAATTATCTAAGTTAGCATCCAAATTATCTAAATAGGTAAGTAAGTCGCTTTGTACAAAATTTGGCAAAAGAGAGGGGTTGTGTCGTGAAATACCATCTTTCGAGAAATCTATACATCGTACTTCCCAGCCCATTTTTTTGAAGTGATTTGAAAAAAACCCTTCTCCACAACCAAGGTCTAAAAGCTTACTCTCAGTCATTAAAGAAATACGGTTTAATGTTTTTAGTGCAAGCTCTGACTCAACTGAAAAATATTTTAACTCTTCCTCAGTGTACTTCGTTTGGTAAGTTGCATGACTATTTTGATAGTATTTTTTAGAATAATGTTTTTGTAAATCTTTGACACTTGGTTTTGGTTCTACTTCATAATATCCATGTGGATTTTTTACTATAGAGTATTTTTTAGTCATTTATTTTTTTATTCAGCATATATGTTTTAGACATTATTTTTTCTAATATTAAAATACTTATTCATTAGCATTGATTAGATCTTGATTTTCAAGCTTTTTTACCACATCGTATAAATTCCAAATAGGCACATTTAGGCTTTCAGCAATTTCAAGCAATGAGTTTTTCCCATCACAAAGACTGATGAAGTCCATCATTAATTTGACTTCTCCGCCAGATTTTTTTGTTGATAGTGTTGGATAAAGTTTTCTCTTACCCATCTGAGGTTCGCATATAACTGATACTTTATATTTCTTATTTCTTTCAATTGCCTCTATTGCTTTTTTAATCGCCCAATATCCTCCATTAAGACCTTCAGGGGTGACTACATTTTTTAAATCGTCCAGTGATGTGTGGTACTCTGGGTATTTTCCATACTTCGTCCTTAATATTGATGCTATTGGTAAATCGACTCCTGGAGCACAATACTGACGTTCATCACTACCTCTGTCGAGCCAACTATATTCAACAAAATTTGAATCAGTCCACTTAAGCACATGCTTTGCTACTAAATCACTTATAGTCTTTCCATTACGAGATGGGACATAAGAATATGCCCTATCATCACCTACACAAGATACATTAAATCCAGCAATGGTTTTATCTTTCATGTGTTTATAATTGCGGCTTAGATAAGTTATGGATCCTATTGTTTCAGGAATAAAGATTATACGGTAGCTATACTGAGGCCCACCAATTTTAAGCAACCATTTTGCAAGAAATGTAACTACTGTCGGCCCAGATAGTTCATTATTAGCCATTGATGGGTGACAAATGTATGTACTTAATAATATTTCTTTATCACTTTTGCCTTTAATTAATAATTCTCCATAATTTAGTTCACCATCAA
>MDSY01113237.1_pt1 | contig 13184 bp, 7 predicted proteins | sample 811131 | NCBI WGS metagenome assembly MDSY01 (sample SAMN05326643, study PRJNA326480) | marine metagenome | isolation source: seawater | place: Atlantic Ocean: South West | collected 2010
GTTTAAGATTCTCTCAGAAAACAAAATTGAGGGTAAAATAATGTCTTCTGCCGCGATATCCGACGGAGCTATTTATCTAAGAACTGACAAGGCTATCTATAAGATAGAAAATGAAAGATAGTCTGTTTTCATGTTCTCTGATTGGATAAGAGATAATGATCAGCTTATTCAATGGGTGGGAATTGTATCCATCTTTCTGTTTTTTTTATCACTTTTCCTTTTAAAATATGTCATACTCAGACTGCCGGAGGATTATTTTATAAAGGTCAGTTCTAATTCAAAAAGTAATTCAAAAAGCCTAAAGAAGATTATCGTTAGAATTGCGAAGAATGCACTCGGGTTTTTACTTACTATTTGTGGAATAATACTGTTGTTTACTCCTGGTCAAGGAATGATCACAATTTTAATTGGTTTGTGTTTGATTGATTTGGCAATTGTTAATCAATTTAAGAAAAATATAATTAATAATAGCAAGGTTCAAAAAGCTTTAAATTGGATTCGTGCTAAAAAATCTGTAAAACCATTCAATTTTCCAAAGTGTTAAAAAATTTAAAAACTTTTCAACTAACAGAGCATAAATTTTAAATTTGGTTTTTTAAACAATCATGTAGAGATTGTAAAGATTTATGAAGTAATTTAGTGTATGGTAGATTTAATTATTACCATTAATTAACAGTATATTTTATGCTTAGTCTTTATTCTGAAAATTCTGGAAGGTTTTGTGATGGTATTTCTCGTAGAGGATTTTTAAAGGTCGGTGGTCTTTCCCTTGGTGGAGCATCACTTCCGCAAATGCTTTCTGCAGAATCGAGCTCAACCTCGAATCCTGGTGGTCTTGGCCATAAGGCAGTGATAATGATTTTCTTGGCAGGTGGACCACCTCATCAGGATATGTGGGATATTAAAAGGGATGCTCCATCAAACATTCGAGGTGAGTTCAATTCCATGAAAACTAATGTTCCTGGAATCGAAATATGTGAGCTTTTTCCAAAGATTGCTAGCATGGCCGATAAATTTACATTTATCAATTCGATCGTTGGTGCCCATGGTGGTCATGATGCTCAGCAATGTCTAACTGGTAAATCTCCTAGAAATGCACCACCAGGTGGATGGCCATCAATAGGTGCGGTGATGTCCAATCTTCAAGGTCCAGCTAGTAAGGCTATCCCGCCTTTTGTGGGTTTGTCGCCCAAGTGTGGCCATGACCAATGGGGAGACCCTGGTCAGACTGGGTTTTGTGGGCCCTCACATGCTGCATTTACTCCTAATCGGGGTGGTGGAGCAGGTGATATTAAATTAAAGGGAGTTTCATTGGAGCGTCTCGATGACCGTCAGCAATTACTTAAAAGTGTTGATTGTTTTCGCAGAGATGTTGATTCATCTGGAATAATGGGAAGCATGGATGATTTTAATAAACAGGCTTACGGTGTGCTAACATCAAGCAGGCTGGCAGAAGCCTTTGATTTGACAAAGGAGGATCCAAAGCTTGTCGAAAAATATGGTAAGGGAACTGAAAAACTGACAGCAGATGGTCCATGGAAAAGACTAGATCAATTTCTTATGGCTAGAAGGTTAGTTGAAGCTGGAGCTAGGTGCGTAACAATTGGATTTAGTCGTTGGGATTGGCATGGAGGTAATTTCAAAAGAGCGAGAGAGGATTTTCCTCTTCTTGATCAGGGTGTTTCTTCACTTGTTCAAGATATTCATGACAGAGGAATGGAAAATGATGTTTCTGTTATTGTTTGGGGCGAGTTTGGTAGGACTCCTGTAATCAATAAGAATGGAGGTAGAGATCATTGGCCTAAAGTTTCAAATGCATTAATAGCTGGAGGAGGAATGAAAACAGGTCAAATTATTGGTTCAACAACTAGAGATGGAGGGGAAGCGCATGATAGGCCTGTGACTTTTCAGGAAGTTTTTGCAACTTTATATCACAGTGTTGGGATTGATATTAACAAAGCTACAGTTAATGATTTAAACGGAAGGCCTAGATATTTGGTGGATCAAGGTGTAGAAGCCATGCCGGAATTAATTTAGGATTATTTCAAAATAAGTTTTTTAAATGCTTACTTTCTTAGGGGACCGCCAATCAAATCCATTCTGCGATGGAATGACGAGAAGAAATTTTCTGAGTGTTGGTGGTCTCGCTATGGGTGGAATTGGGTTGCCTAATTTGCTTTTAGCTGAACGCCAAAATAATATTGGTAGTTCAAATAAATCTCTAATAATGATTTACATGCCTGGAGGCCCACCTCATCAGGATATGTACGAAATTAAAACTGAGGCTCCATCAGAGATAAGAGGAGAATTTAAACCCATTAAAACTAATGTTCCGGGCGTAAATATTTGCGAACACCTTCCGAAAATCGCCAGCATTGCAGACAAATGCGTTTTTATTAGAAGTGTAGTTGGAGCTAAAGATCGACACTACAGTTACCAATGTTTAACTGGAAGGCACAATGATAACGCGCCATCTGGTGGATGGCCCGAAATAGGATCGGTAGTTAGTGACATCGATCATAGAGCAGGAATTGAGAGCGGTGTTCCTGGTTATGTAAATCTTTCGCCCAAGATGAAACATAAGCCTTATAATTTTGGTGATTCAAGTTTCCTTGGGGTTTCGGCAAACCCTTTTAAACCTAATGGGAATAGTTTATCTGACATGTCTCTAAATGGGCTCAGTTTGGATAGATTGAATGATCGACGTTCTTTACTTAATAGTTTTGATAGGTTGCGTCGAGACGTTGACTCTTCTGGAGGTATAAAAGGGATGGACGGACTGAATCAGCAGGCTTTTGATATTTTGACTTCTAGTAAATTGGCTGACGCTCTTAATGTAGATTCAGAAAGTCAAAAAACTTTGGACATGTATGGCACAGGAACAGATAAAGTTCAAGGTGATGCAGCGCCCAGAGTAAATAGGCAATTTTTGGCTGCTAGGCGATTAGTGGAAGCTGGTGCTAGGGTTGTTACATTAAGTTATAGTTTTTGGGATTGGCATGGGGCTAACTTCAAGAGAGCAAAAGAAAATCTGCCTGATTTTGACCAGGCTTATTATGCATTAATAACAGACCTAGAAGAAAGGGGTATGCTTGATGATGTTACGGTTGTAGCCTGGGGGGAATTTGGTAGAAGTCCAAAAATAAATAAAAATGCTGGTAGAGATCATTGGCCGAACGTGTCCTGTGCACTTCTTTCTGGTGGAGGAATGCAGGTTGGTGGTGCTATAGGCTCGACTGATCGATTGGGCGGAGAAGCAGAAGAAAGACCTGTTCACTTTGGTGAAATTTTTGCTACAATGTATAATAATTTGGGAATTGATGCGTCTCAGACAACGATTATGGACCTCGGAGGTAGGCCACGTTATTTGGTTGAAGGGCATAGTCCTATAAATGAATTAGTTTAAAAAAGAGAAGATTAATATGAAATATGGAATTCAAATCTTGATATGGATGTTGCTAACTACATTCTATCTTGCTGCTAATGAATTAAGTATATATTCTGTTTCCGCTCAGGATAAAAAAGCCAAACTTCTGGGGCCTGACGCGAATCTACAACTCGTAGTTTACAATTCTGATCTTCAAGATATGACCAGAGAAGTCGTTTATACTTCAGCTCCTGATAATCTTATTTCTATTTCAGATTCAGGTAAGGTAATGCCTCTTGGTAACGGTGATGTGACTATCACAGCAACTAATGACAAAGGTCTCACTGGTAAACTGGATCTAGTTGTTGAAAGGTTTGAAGTACCCCAGCCGATTAATTTTCCTAACGAAATCGTGCCACTATTTACTAAGCATGGATGTAATGGGGGAGGTTGTCATGGAAAGTCCGAGGGACAAAATGGATTTAAATTGTCACTTCTTGGTTTTGAACCTACAGAAGACTTTGAATATCTGGTTAAAGAGTCAAGAGGTAGAAGGCTGTTTCCCGCTGCGCCAGAACACAGTTTATTATTAAGAAAAGGTGCAGGAGATCTTCCTCATGGAGGAGGGGCTCGTTTTGAGCATGACTCTTGGGATTATAAAGCGATTGTCAGATGGATGGAACAAGGAATGCCTTATGGTAGTCCAGATGATCCTATTTTAGAAAAAATATCAGTTTTTCCTGATTCAAGGATAGTTGATCCTGGAGGAAAACAACAACTAGCTGTCACTGCATATTATAGTGATGGTTCTGTTAGGGATATTACTGGTATTGCTACCTATGAGTCTAATCAAAAAGAAATGGGAGAGGTTGACCAAAATGGACTAGTGACCATGTCTACTGGAGAAACTGGCGACATGGCAGTTATGATTAGATATCAAGAACAGGTATCTGTTTTTCAAGCAACAATTCCTCTTGGTATCCCGATAGAATCCTTTCCGATTGCTAAAAACGTTATTGATGAAAAAGTTTTTGCGAAACTCAAAACTTTAGGGCTTCCAACTTCTGAAATATGTGATGATTCAACCTTTCTCAGAAGAACGTCTCTCGATATAGCGGGTAGATTGCCGACATTAGAGGAGACTGATAAATATTTAAACAGTGACAATCCAAACAAGAGATCTGAATGGATTGATTCTTTGTTGTCTACAACTGATTATGCTGAGTTTTTCGCCAATAAATGGTCTTCCATTTTACGAAACAAGCGTAAAGCTGACACCTATACAAGAGGGACTCAAGCCTTTCATGAATGGATAAGACAAAGCTTTCATATTAACAAACCATATAATCAGTTTGTTTCTGAACTAGTAACAGCCCGGGGTGAAATTTCCCATAATCCTGCTACAGCTTGGTTTAGAAATGTCACTGACCAGAAGGAGAGGCTTCAGGATACGGCCCAAGTCCTTCTCGGGGTTAGATTGCAATGTGCAGAATGCCATCATCACCCTTATGAGAAATGGAGTCAGCAAGACTATTATGGATTTTCGGCCTTCTTCTCCAGAATTGGTAAAAAGAAAACTGACATGCCCGGAGAAGAAGCAGTGTTTCACAATGTCGGTCTAGCAACGGCAAAACATCCCAAAACTGGACAAAACATTAAACCAACACCTTTAGGTGGAGACGAATTGGATATCTTGGCTGAAGATGATCCTCGCGACGATCTAGCTTCATGGATAACAGATGAGAAAAATCCATTTTTTGCACCTATGTTAGTCAATAGGTATTGGAAGCACTTCTTTAATAGAGCGATAGTTGAGCCAGAAGATGACATGAGGGTTACTAATCCACCAACTAACCCTGAGTTGCTTCAAGCTTTATCAAATCAATTTATCAGTACTGGTTACGATATTAAGGATTTAATCCGTACAATATGTAATTCGACGACTTATCAGTTAAGCGCAATACCTAATGAACATAATGCAGGGGATAGACAAAATTATTCTCGCTACTACCCCAAAAGACTTCCAGCTGAAGTTTTACTTGATTCAATTGATCGAATGACGGGTTCACCTACAAGTTTTGCCGGTCAATTACCAGGAACTAGAGCTGTAGCGTTGCCCGATGATAGTTACAATTCTAGTTCCTATTTTCTGACCGTATTTGGCCGTCCAGAAATGGATAGCGCCTGCGAATGCGAGCGAGCTCAAGGGGCAAGCCTTGCCCAAACACTTCATTTGTTAAATTCGAAAAACATTCAAGACAAGTTGTCAGGAGCTGGTGGTAATGCGCAAAAGCTTACTTCCCAAAAAGAGCGAGTGAATGAAGATAAGATTACCGAATTATATAAGTTGGCTTTCTCACGTAATCCAAAAGATGACGAAATGAAAACGGCTATTGGTTATATTAAGAAGAAGACCGAGCAGATTGAGAATGATGCCAATAAAAAAGAGGACAGCATTAAAATGGCTTATGAGGATCTTGTATGGGCCCTGCTAAATACTAAGGAATTTCTTTTTAACCATTAAGGAAGGTTTTATTTTATGAAAGGATTAACCTCTCTTTGGGTGCTTGCATGCCTATTTGCTATTTCTTCTGTATCTTCGCAAGCTCAACTGCCAGTTCCTCGAATTGATTCTATTTTCCCTCTAGGTTCCAAAGCCGGGAGTTCTATAGAGGTTGTTATTAAGGGATCAGATCTGGATCCATCTGGAAAACTTTTTTTTGAGGACGCAAGGATAAAGAGTGAGCCACTGGGGGACAATAAGTTTAAAGTTTCTGTTCATGAGGAAGTTGCTCCAGGAATTTATGACTTTAGGCATGGTGGTAAAAGTGGCACAACTTCATCTTTAAGCTTTTTAGTTTCAAATTTAGAGGAGGTTACAGTTAAAAATGAGGCTATTACAAAAGATAAAGCAATGCTTGTCGATCATTCTATGTTTTTGAATGGTCTTGCTCAAAAGGGGAATGCTCATTTCTTTAAGTTCTTTCTTAATGAAAATGAAAGAGTTTTTGTAGATTGTTTTGCGGAGAGAGTTAACTCGCGAATGGATGCTTTAATAGTGGTTGAGGATCCTAATGGTAAAGAGGTGGGCAGGTCTAGGGAAGCGGTTGGTGGTGATCCATTGATTGATTTGAGTGCTCAAAAATCAGGGGAATATATATTGCGTGTGTCAGATTTTCTTACAAGAGGAGGTGATGATTATTGGTACAGGATAAGAATTCGTAAAGCTGCTCAAATTGATTTTGTTTTTCCATCTAGTGTACGCGTTGGGGGAAAACAAAAGTTTCAAATATTTGGTAGAAATTTACCCGAAGGTGTTCCTTCTGGCGATGATGGTTTAGAAATGATTGAAATGGATGTTGATGTGCCTGATGTTTTGGAGAGGCAAAGATTCGGTCCTACTAAGCCAATTAATGCAGGCATGAAAGGTTTTAACTTTTCAATTGGCGAAGGTCTCGAATTATCCAATTCGGTATTTATTCCATTTTCAAACCATTCACATTTTATTGAAAACGGCGCAAACGCCACTCCAAATGATGCTCAAAATATCAATCCACCAGGAGAAGTGAGTGGAAGATTTTATCCTGGTAAGAAGTCATGGTTTTCTTTCAATGTAAAAACCGGCAATGATTATGTTGTTGAGGTTGTATCTAATAGGTTGTACAGCCCAACCGACCCCATTCTATCAGTAGACAAGGTTCTGACAAATAATGAAGGTAAAGAAACTATTACCAGTTTGGGTAAAGCAGATGACCAAGCTTCAAATATTGGTGGAAGAAGATATCCCACTAATCATAGGGATCCTAGCCTCAAATTTAAGGCAGACTCAGATTTCGTTGCTCGGGTATCTATAAAAGATAATTTTTCCACAAATCTCCCATTTAGGCTGATTGTTCGAAATCCCAAACCTGATTACGAACTGTTTGTCTCAGTACCAATACCTGATGGCGACAATAACAAAGGTAAGAAAATTATCAAAGGGGGACTTGCTGTGCGCAGTGGTCAAGTAGGGCGATTGGAAATATTTGCTCTTCGAAAAGACGGTCATGATGCTCAAATCGACGTTAGTATCAAAGGACTGCCTGATTTCTTTGAAGTTAGACCTGCTTCAATTGCTAAGGGCCAAAACAGCTGCACTTTAAGTTTTTACAATAAACAACATGGTTCTGAATGGGTAGGAAATGTTGAAGTTATTGGAAATTCAGAAATCAACGGTGAGAAAATTTCAAAAAACGCCGAATCCGTTGCAGTTAATTGGTCAGTTAATGATGCTGATAAAGAGAGGGTCGTTTCAAGAACCAGTTCGATAATGACGATTGCATCTATCAAAGAAAAGATTCCTCTATCTGTTATTCCTGTTGAAGATAAAGTTTGGGAAAGTTCTCTTGGAGCGACATTAGAAATTCCTGTCAAATTTGAATCAACTGGAGAAATTAAGGATAAAGTTACAATTCTTCCAATAGATTTCCCTGGCATGGGTAAGGCTCCACAAATTCAAGTTGATAAAGGAAAAACTAAAGATGCACATAAATTAGTGATTCCATTATTAAATAATAAAGATAACAACAAATATAATGAGGGAATTCATCAATTTGTAATTAAAGCAACCACAAAGTTAGGATACAGAAGGGACTTACATTTACTAAACGAGGCTGAAGAGATAGCAAAAAAAAATAAAGAGGCTCTTGAGGCGAATCGTAAATCAATTGAGCCGTTGAAAAAGGCGGTTGAAGATGCTAAGAAAATTTTGGAACAATCCAAAGCTTCTTCTCAAGAAACAGAGGAGCAAAAGAACAAGGTTATAGAGCAAGCCGCCAAATCTCTAAAATTATCTGAGGATATGCTTAAAGAGGCAAATTCCAAATTAAAGGAATTAGAGGCCCTGAATAACAAAAGTGCAGAGGATGTAAAGAAAGCATCAGAAAGATCAAAACCTAAAGATATTCAATTCGTTTCTTATTCCAAGCCAGTTAAAGTCAAAATTAATGCGACGCCAATAAGAGTAGAATTTTCATCAGCCGATAATACTGAAAAAGGTTCTAAAGGAAAGATTCAATTGAAAGTCCAAAGGTTATTCGGTTTTGCAGATACAGTTAGTTTTAGTCCAATATTTCCAGAGGGTTTAAAGGGAATTAAAGTGACAGAGACTGTGTGTGCAAAAGATCAGTCTAACGTTGAAGTTCCATTTGAAATTGAAGACCAGGCTCTAGTTGGATCAGTAAAATTTGATCTTTCGTGTAAGATCAAATTTAATGGTATTGAGCTTACGGAAAAGGTTCCAGTTTCATTTGAGGTTGTTGAAAATAATCAGGTGCAGGCTGAAAATAATAATCAAATTGATCAGGAGGATCCTCAAAATTAAGATTTAAAAGAACCGGTAATGAAATACATCGCGATTATTTATTTGTTTTCAGTTACTACTATTCTCGGTGAACCTTTGCCAATAGATGATATTGATTCATCTAGAAAAGTTAGTTACGCAAAAGATATTGAGCCAGTTTTTAAGAGGAGTTGTATCGCATGTCATAATTCGACAAAGGCTAAAGGTAAATTGAACTTGGAAAGTGTTTCTTATATGATGGAAGGTGCTGATGGATTTGATGTCATAGTTCCTGGAAAATCTGATGAAAGTCTGGTGTTCTTATTAGCTGCGCATCAGGAGGAATCGTTTATGCCTCCACCTAAAAACAAATCGAATGCACCAAATTTAACGCCTGAGGAATTAGGTTTGTTAAGGTTATGGATAGACCAGGGGGCGATAGACGATGGAGTTAGTGCAGAAAATAAGAAAATTAACTTTGCTAAAATGAGCGACAAAGTAAATGCCATATATTCTGTAGCAATATCGCCAGACAATCAATTTGCAGCGGCTGGTCGTGGAAATAAGATTAATATTTATCATTTACCCAGCGGCAAAGACTTAGGGCGTCTTATCGATCCAAGTCTTGAAAAACTTGGAGCCTCTGCTCATATTGATATTGTTGGGAGTATGGCTTTTTCAAGTCAAGGTACTCTTGCTTCAGCGGGTTTTAGAAATGTAAAACTCTGGAAAAAATTACCGCCTAAGGAATTATTTAAGCTTGAATTAAAGGGGCCAAATCAAAGTTCTTTTGCTGTTGATAAAAAGACAAACAAAAGTCTTCATGGTAATGAACAGGGTGAAATTTATTTTTACAGTCCTGATACCAAACAACTGCAATTGATTTATAAACATTCTTCGGAAATTAAATCCATCTCCTTTGTTAGTGAAAACACATATTCCTTTATAGGTTCAGATGGTTTTTTGGCTTTTTTGGATATCAATAAAAAAGAACCCAAGGTTTCTACCAATCTACAGTTTCAGGCTCAAACTATTGAATACATTGAAAATGTAAATTTGGTAGCCATAGGGACCGCAGATGGAATGATTAAAATTCTATCTTTAGATGATGGTTTTAAAGTTGTCGGTGAAATGAAGGCTCATTCCGAAAATGTTAGTCTATTAAAAGCCTATGGGAGTGGTGGAAATGAAATTGTTTCATTTGGCAGTGATAACATCATCAAGTTTTGGAAAGTTGAAGGAACTAAGATTAGTAAAACAAGAGAAATTAATAATGGAGCTGGTATAAATGATATTTCTATTGCTGATGACTTTAAATTGATTGCCTCAGTGGAAGGAAATGAAAAAATCAAAGTATGGAATATCAATGATGGTAAGTTGAAGTTTGAAAGTAACAATAAATGGGGCCTCGAAAGACAAGCAAAATCAGATGAGCAGAAAAAAAATGTGTCTGCTAAAGTTCTTGAAGAAAGAAAGAAGCAAGTCGCTGCATCTGAGAAAAAGATCAAGGATGATTCCGCTGCCTTGGATAAAGCTAAAGAAGCTGAAAAGAACGCAAAGGCTGAACTGGATAAAAAGAAAATTGAGCTCGTAGCTTCAAATGATGTAAAAACCAAAGCTGAAGCTGATGTAAAAACTAAAGAGGAAGCAAAAGATGAAGGTCTCAAAGCTGCTCAGGATCAATTAAAAAAAGCAACAGAGGCGGCAGATGCAAAAGATAAAGAATTTAAAGACGCTGAACGGAAAAATACTGAAGCTATAAGAAGCAGAGAAATAGCCGAAAGGTTTCTTAAAAGAGCAAATGATGCAGATAAAAACACAAAGCAATTACTTGCTCAAGCTGAGAAGAAATTAGCTAATGCAACTCAAATTCATGTAACCTCTGCCAAGCTTTTTGCTGAATCTGAATCTCAACTTGGAAGTATTATTTTTTCTGAGGATGGAGCTCAAGTATTTGCGGGATCAAATGATGGGAAAATATATTCATGGGAAGTTGAAAGTGGAAAGCCCTCAGATTTTATGGAGGTTGGTGATGATTCCATTAATTTAATCGGTCTAAAGGAGAATAAATTTTCTTTAATCAATGGTAATAAATGGCTTGAGGGGCTTCACAATGAGCATGTCTGGGTTATGGACCGAATGATAGGAAATATAGATGATCCAAAAACGATTGTTGATCGAGTCAATGCCTTAGGGTTTAGCCCCGATGGAAAACTTTTAGCCACCGGCGGTGGCGTTCCATCTAGAAGTGGTGAACTGAAAGTTTGGAATGTCAGCACTGGTGAATTGGTCTCATCAAACGTGGATTCGCATAGTGATACAATTTCAGGTCTGGTGTTTAGTCCATCGGGTCAATCCATTGCCACTTCTGCAACCGACCGATTTGTAAAGGTTTTCAAAGTTAATGGAGGTGACCTTGAAAAGAGTTTTGAAGGTCATACTAATCACGTGCTTGATGTTACATGGAGTGCTGACGGGTTTTTGCTTGCAAGTGCAGGGGCAGACAATGTTGTGAAGATTTGGGATTATGAAAAGGGGACCCAAAAAGAAACGGTAAAAGGGCATTCAAAAGCCGTAGGGTCCATAGATTATTTGGGTTTAACTGGAACTTTGCTTTCTAGCAGTGGAGATAAATCTGTTAGGCTTTCCAATAAGCCTTTACCTGATTCAGATACATTTATTCATGTCTCTGGAGCGAGTCATGATGGTTCTCATATAGCAGCAGGTGGAGAGGATAGTGTTTTGCGTATATGGACCGCTTCTGACAGTAAACTAATTCTTAAACTTCAGTAAAACCTATTAAAATAATCATGAATCTAAAAAACCTTTTTGTTATATCCTCGATTTTATCTCTTTTAAATGTTGCACAAGGTGCGTTTCAAATTAAGGAGGAAGCTAAAAAATATATCGATATCACTCATGATGGTAAAACCGTTGCAAGGGTAATGACCGCTTACGACGAATCGACTCCAGAGTCGAAGCATGAAACATATAAAGTATATACACATATTTTTGATAAACACGGTAAGGCTCCAATCACCAAAGGTGCTGGAGGAGCGTTTACTCATCACCGGGGAATCTTTCTAGGATGGTCGAAAACCAGATTTTCAGGAAAGAGCGTGGATTCTTGGCATATGAAAGGATGCGTTCAGGTATATAAAAAGATAATAGACTCGAAGGCGGACGAAAAGAGTGCAAGCTTAACAATACTCATTCAATGGATATCCTCTGATGGAATAGTTTTTATTGAGGAAGAACGTACTCAGGTTTTTCGAAATTTATCAGACAAAGGGCTCTTTTTGGAAGTTGACTTTAAAACTACCCTTAAAGCTCCTCATGCAGAGGTCGAATTAAATGGAGACCCAGAGCATGCAGGCTGCCAGTTTAGGCCGAGCAATGAAGTTTCAGAAAATAAGTCAGCCAAATACTTGTTTCATAAAGAGGGTATAAATCCCAAAAAAGACAAAGATCTTCCTTGGGTTGCTGAGAGTTTTACAATTGGTGATGAATCGTATTTTGTGCAACACATGAGTCATCCTTCTATTCCGAAGGGTAACGTATATTCAGCATATAGGGACTATGGAAGGTTCGGTGCTTATTTTGTTGATAAAATAGAAAAAGACAATTCTCTAAATCTTCGGTATAAATTTCTTATTGGTAAAGGTAACCTTGCAGAGCGTGAATTTTTTAACGCTCAATATAAAAATTTTACTGAATAAATTTACTCGGTAGCCTTTATTGGCTTCGATCTAAAAATAAGAGCTAAAATTCCAAACGCTAAGATTAGCCCTGGCCCTGCCCAGCCAATCTTTCCATAGGACGCCCAGCTCGCTCCAAGAGTGGCAACTAGGGTGGCTATAACCATAAGGATATTCCATCTTAATTTAGCACTCCCAGTTGGTCTTTTGTCACCAAGAAGGCTTTTTGAATTCATTAATAGTAGAAATGTTATGTAAGCAATTGGAAGAAGTGTGAATCCAAATACAGACGTCGGAATAACAAGATATGCACTTAGCTTACCCCATGCGATGGGACCAAAAAAGCCAATGCATCCTGCAATTAGGCATCCTATTCTTCGAAGTTTTTCATCATCAGGCCGATTAAATGCCTCACATATAGCAAAGCCATTAATTAACATTAAGATGACAACTGTTGAAACAGCCATGGCAAGCACACCAAATCCAAAAACCCATTGAGAGATAAGTTTTCCGGTTAAAGGTTCTAAAGAACTAGCCAATTCAAGTTGGCTCGGTCTTGCAGTCATTAATTCCAATCGTGCATTAGCGTGCTTTTCTTTTGGCATTGCAATGTAGATGGACTTTAGTGTGCTCTCTTTATCGTCTCCTAATTCGTTAAATGCCTTTTCACCTAATTGTCCCTTCGCAGTTTCTACGATTGAAGAGCTCTTACTGAAGACATAGTTTTTAGGATTTGCATGAAATTGTGTTGCCGTTGCGATTACTAAACAACCGGTAGCTATTACGAACGGTATGAAAA
>MDSY01100958.1_pt1 | contig 13181 bp, 13 predicted proteins | sample 811131 | NCBI WGS metagenome assembly MDSY01 (sample SAMN05326643, study PRJNA326480) | marine metagenome | isolation source: seawater | place: Atlantic Ocean: South West | collected 2010
CAGACTTGTTTGATTCGGCCGCCTATGCTCTCTTTGCTCGCGACGGGAGATTGTTGACTCCATGGGGCACGGAACGCATCGATGAGTTGGTAGACTGGCCGATGTTGATGCCGTGCGTTGCCCATCAAACCCCTTCACAAGTGCGCTCGATGAAGGCCAAAGAGAAGGAACAGCTCTTGGCCCGGTACAACCTCGAGGTGACCTTAGCGGAACTGGCCCGTTGCAAACAAGCGGTCAGGGACGGGAAAATATGGCAACTCGTCGAACAACGCAGCCATCAACATCCTGCCCTTCGGGAAGCCTTCCTATGGCTCACAACGGCGCCTTCGCTTGACCGCAACCTGCGCCCAGATAAATTCTACACCGACCGAGATGCAGCCCGCGACACCGATCAGGACCAAGGCATGTGGGAAGACGCATGGGATTGGGTGGTATGGAGTCAACAAACTCCTCGGAGCGGGGGCGTTCAGTGGGGGGGAGACGACACCTTCAGTCGACCCCACATCGCCAAAGCACGCCGAACGCTTCACATGCGTTGGACACGCTCCGAAGGAAACCAACACGCGGTCATCTTCCATGGCATTCGGGGGCCGTTCCGGGAACGAATTGGGGATGTGCTGGAGTGGCTTAACTGCCATCACCCCAACCTTCAACCGTTGGTCCTCACGCCACTGGGATTGATTCCGGTCTCGTTGGAAGACCTCAATCCGTTCGCCCACGTCGACGCCCCTGCATGGGTGCTGCGACACGAACCTGAAGCCGCTTGGATTCAACGTGAACTTCAACGGCTCGGCCTTTCCGACGTAGCGTTTGCCACCGTGGACGTTGCCGGGGATGGAATGAAACAGCGGCTCGCAGCAGCCCTTGATTCACTCGGCCTCGCCAGCGAGGTACATCAACCACTGGAATTGGAGCAACGCGCCGTGGCCAGAGAAAACCTCCGGATGGCTCAGGGAGTATCCAAACAGATGGTCCTGTTGAACGCCAGCCACGAGGCTGCCACCACGATCATGGCCGGGTCAGGTTTTGTCGTGAACAGGGAAGGGCGTGTGAAGAACATCAACGACATGGATGGAAATCACCTGTTCAGCCCAAGGCTCCGTGATGGAGGAATGTCGCTGGCCAACGCTGGAGCCCGAGCAATGCTCGAACAGCGGTTGGAGCCCAACCCTTCAGGATTGCCTCGCACCGAATGGTGGGGCCACGTTGGAAAAGGTCCTGCGATCGTCGTCGTGGACGGTGATGCCGAACCGTTTGTTCGCAAAGGAAGAAACGTGTTCCATGGGTTTGTCTTGGCGTGTGATCCATGGCTAGCGCCCGGTGAACCATGCCTTATCACCAACTCCTCAGCGCAACTTCTCGGCCATGGCGTCGCCCAATGCACCTCGACCGAAATCGGCACGATGACGAAGGGCATTGCTGTCAAGACACGTGGCGGCGTTGGGGATTGAAGCCCAGTCAATCAACGCAAGCCTTCATGGTTCGCCTTCGCCCACCGCACCATGGAGATGCCCATGGAGGATGAACCAATCATCCAAACCAAGGAACTCACCAAGGCCTATGGCCCCCATGTCGCCCTTGACAACCTCAACCTGTCCATTCCACGGGGTGCGACGGGTCTGCTGGGTCAAAATGGTGCCGGAAAATCCACGTTTCTCAAAACCATCCTCGGCCTGATACAAGCCACCTCAGGCGAAGGTTCGGTGCTTGGCTATGACATTCGCCACCAAGGCGTTGAGATTCGTCAGCGCATTGGCTACATGCCCGAATACGACGCACTCAATCCTGACATGGACGCCATCCATCAAGTTCGGTACTCCGGTGAACTCCTCGGGATGAACCCGGTGGTCGCCATGAATCGGGCCCACGAAGCCTTGCAGTTTGTGGGCATTGGCGAGCAACGCTACCGAGAGATTGGAAGTTTCTCAACCGGCATGAAACAGGCCACAAAACTGGCTTGCGCCATCATCCACGACCCCGATTTGCTGATCGCAGATGAACCCTCTAACGGCTTGGACATGAAAGCCAGGGAATTCATGATCACGACCCTCAACACCATGGTCCACGATGCCAAACGTTCGGTGTTGATGGCGAGTCATCTCATGGACGACGTTGAACGCGTCTGTGAGAACATCATCTTGCTTCACAAAGGAACCCTTGCTGCTCAAGGGAAAATCGAGGACCTCAAAGCCATTGACCGAGAAATCGAAATCCACGTCTGGGGCGGAGCCACTCGGCTTGAGGAACGCCTCAACGACCAAGGGTTCCGTGTTCGACGAGAGGGGAGAGTCATGCGAATCGCCCACACCGAAGAGGACACCACCACCGCCATTCTCAGGGCGGCCGCCGAGGTCGGTGCGCAGGTTCGTCGGATGCACGAATACGAAGCTTCGCTCGAGGACTTGTTCCTCGCCATCATGGACAACCTCGGCTACAGCGTCAAATCAAGCGATGATCTCCTTCGTTCTCCGGTTGAAGCCCGACGCGTTGATGCACCCGAATCCCTCGGTGGTGGCGCATCATGACCGAGGAGAATTTCTCCGCAGAGGCTCCAGTCACGGGCCAGGGTCGAATGGATGTGGCTTGGGGTGCCAACACCGGCGATGAAGCGCCTGAACATGCTCAAACCGCTACCACGGCAAAAAGCGGCGAGATTTTTGAACAACATTACACCCCATGGACGGGTGAACTCAATCCGAGATGGATGAGAAATTGGTCCATTCTTCGCCATCATCTGCTCGGCATTTTTCGAAAAGGGCACCGTCCATGGACGATGCCAACTCGGATTTTCATTCTCATCGCTTTCCTCGCATCCCTTGCCGATGCGGGCATGACCCTGCTTTCCGGCCTCGTTGGAAGTTCAGAATTCCATGCCCTGTTTGGCGTGAGCCGAGACAACCTCTATGGCCACGTGCTCGGATTCTTTCCCCGCAACGTGTTGTATTACCCCTTGGTCGCCGCCCTCTTGGTTGGAGGCGTGATATCTGAAGACCGACAACACGGGACGTCCGCCCTCTACTTTTCACGACCAATATCTCGCTTTGATTATGTGGGAATGAAATTTATCTCCGTGGCCATGATTCAAGCCTTGGTGGTGCTGGTCACCTACCTTTTGTATTTCCTCGCTGAGGTGGTGGCCTATGGCCGTGGGTGGGCCTGGATGGTTGACGTGTTTCCCATGTTTTTGTCTGGCTTTTTGGCTGGAATGCTGTTGATCTTCACCTACACCAGCATCGGCCTGAGCCTCTCAAGTGTCTCAACGGGACGGTTTTTTCCCGGGATTGGCCTGTTGGCGATCGTCTTTGGAACCAAGACGTTGGCCAGCATTGTGAAGAATTTGTTCGACCGTGAAATCCTCTACCTCATCTCACCCTACGATTGTGTCGCTCATGTCGGCCAAGCCATCATTGGAACCCAAACCACCTATGACCAATATTCCTGGACGTATTCGTTGGTGGCCTTGGTCGCCATGAATGCCCTTGCCCTTTACGTGTTGGCATCTCGAGTCGCTTCGATGGAGGTGACCCGTGAATGATTCCCGATATCACCCAACAAGGGCATCCCTCCCAATCGCCTGCCCAGGCGGCTCCAAAAGCACCCGTGGTCTACTTCAACGGCGTTTCAAAATCCTATGGCCGCATCCATGCATTGAGCAGCATCACGCTTGGTTTGAGTGGAGGCGTCACGGGAATACTCGGCATGAACGGTGCAGGAAAATCGACGCTCTTCAAACTCCTGATGGGCAAGTTGCGCCCAAGCGCTGGTGAAGTGAAACTCTTCGGGGTGGACCCGTGGAAGAACCCAGCCCCCTACGCCAACGTGGGATTTGTCCCCGAACACGAAAAAATGCATGATTGGATGACGGCACTTGAATTTGTGAGCACCTTTGCGCGCCTCCATGGCATGACCCGAAAAGAGGCCGAAATCGAGGCCACACGCGTGCTGGACTTTGTGGGCCTCAGCGATGTGGCGAACAAAGAAATCGGACGGTTTTCAAAGGGCATGCGGCAACGAACAAAAATTGCTCATGCCTTGGTCAACGACCCTGAACTCATCATATTGGATGAACCGCTGCAAGGATGCGACCCTTTGGCTCGTACCACCATCATGAACGTGATACGAGAACTCGGGAAGTTGGGCCGAACGGTGCTGGTGAGCAGCCACATCTTGAATGAAATTGAGCGCATCACCGAGCAGATCATCATCCTCCATCAGGGGAAGTTAGTGGCGCTTGGTAACCTCCACGCCATCAGGGAACGGCTGGACCAAATCCCCCACACCATCCGTTTGATCGGCGACGATTCACGGGCCCTCGCCCGCGATATCCTTGGACATCCCGCCGTCTTTGGCGTCAGTTTCCCAAACGAAACGGAACTCCTCATCCAGACGTACCATTTCGGCCAATTGCACGCCGAACTACCGCGCCTCATTGTCGAGAATAACCACAAAGTGAGCATCATTGACAACCCTGACGACGATCTTGAATCCTTGCTGCATTACCTCGCTGGAGGGAACGCCTGATGGCTGACCGGCAGCTCCCCAGCCTCTGGAGTGGCATGGACCGAAAGGCCCTCGCCATCGGTGAATTCACTCTGCGTCAGCAGCGAAAGCGCCTTTCCACTTGGGTAGTGTTGCTCGTTGGAGTGGCCGCCATGGGGGTCTTGACGATGTTCTACATCGACGCCATGACTCGAGATTACGAGGCCATCGACAACGACGGCGACTCCTACGATTGGGACAATGACGGCTACCCGAACGGCCAAGAATTCCTCTACGGCACGGACATTCTCGACGCCAACTCACATCCCGGGCTCATCGATGCAACCATCTTACCGGACGACCCAAGCCAATGGATCGATGAAGACGATTTTGATTGGGACGCTTTGGAAGCGGGCAGTGTGGGCGTGGACGACAATGGAGATTGCGACACAGCGGACCGCACACCCTCCCAAAAAGACGCCAATCGGAACGGCATTCCATGTGATATTGTGATTCGCCTCGACCCCTATGGGCAAGGGACCTACACCATCCTAAGCGATGGAAACGTGGACGAAGACCCCGACGATGAGGCGTATGCGCTGGAATCAATCCATCGTAGTTTCGTGCTGGCCATTGGAAAATTGGGCGTGGTGTTCCTCATCGGTATTTTCGTGCCGCTGTTCATGGCCACTGGGCTCATTCGCAACGAAATGACTTCGGGCACCATGCATTTCATGCTCGCCAAACCCATTGCCCGCGGTGAGGTGTTTCTCTACCGTTTGCTCGGGTTTTATGCGCTGGCGTGGGTTTACCTCACGCTTCTCATCGCTTTGTTGGCCATCGTATCTGGACTCATGGGTCCCAGCGACGGATTCTTCCGATTTGGAGACCTTGGGGTTTGGATGTCGGTTTGGCTCGCTTCCGTCATGGCCATCACCGTTTACGGCATGCTCTTTTGCACCTTGGGCGTGATGTGGAAGCATGGAATGGTTCTGGCCCTGCCTTTCGCTGCGTGGGAATTGGGAATGATCCTCACGACCCTGGGCGCGCCCGATGCGGCCATTCTCCGATTTTCGGTCATCGGTTGGGCGATGAACATCGTCGATGCTGGAGCTGCCTTGGCTTGGCAGGACACGCCTTTGCTCATTCAAATGGGGCTTTGGGGTGGCGGAAACGGGCCGCTGCAGGGAGCTGAAGCACTGAACGTCTTCTGGTCAACTCCCGGGTTGGACATCGGCGCCCTGGGAACCATCGTGGTGTCAATGCTTGTGCTCCTCTTCCAGGCTGCAGCTTGTTGGCTGCTCGGCAGCATCCTGTTCAAATCAAAGGAAATTGAGTGAGGGAGGATGATGGACGAACTCCCACCGAACACCTTCGAAGGTGATTTCTCAACCATGTGGCGCCTCGGAATTCGAGAACCCCTATGGCACATGACATGGGATTGGTGGTGGTGGTTGGTCATGATTGACGACCCAAAAGGTCCCGAATGGGGGAAACAACTCATGGTGCTTTGGTCGACAAAAGACAATGACCGCGTTGAGGTCAACGGCACCCCTTGGACACCAAGTGGGCGTCCAGGTGTGGATGAGGACGGGGGCATGATCATCGATGGCATGGTGTGTGCTTGGTGGTTTGACGGCCAGCGCATGCACGAGCCGTACATCAAGCGCACCTCCGACATGATCGCCATGTCCGATACGCACCCATCTTGGCCTGGCGATGGCCACGGAAATGGAGGAGGAGCCGTTGTACCGCTTCTTCCCGATGACCTTTCCATGGGATTGAGCAGCGACAAAAGCTCGTTCTGGTTGAACTTGGTTGGAGATAAAATCCCCGTGGAAAACGGGGCGCCGGCATCGATGGCGCTCAACCTCACCCCGTGGAATCCCGCCATGTCCATGGCTCGCCCATCCAATGCGACCTACGCCGCAGGGATGGGGTATGATATTCTCCGCGTCCATGGAACCAAAGTGAATGGGACCATTGACGGCGAACCGGTAACTGGCACAGCTTACTTTCAGAAAGTGTGCGTTCAAGCGCCATCTCCGCCATGGTACTGGGGTGTGCTTCACTTTGACGACGGCTCTTACTTGGATTGGTTTTTGCCCCACCTCTCACCGACCATGACCGCCCGCACACCTCGGCCATGGAAACGAAGGGACATTCAGCACATCGGGCTCTCTCAGGGCGGATTGTTTCATGACGCTCGAAATCAGCGGAGCGAGCGATTTGGACGCGTCAAGGTCGAGAAAAGACCTTCGGAGCGCGTTGAAGGCAGCCATGGTCAACACCCAGGGTCGCCACTCCCAGTGTTTGATGTTCACATGTGGAACAATCGAACGAGCATCAAACTCACCGTCGAAGCCGTGGAGCGAGCCCACTGGCACTTCGACCAGCCCACCCGGGGTGGGATTTGGTCCCACCTCACGTACAACGAATACCCATTGACCCTAACACGGCTTGAAATCGTGGATGAATTCGGAGTTAGACGGCGACAAGACTACGGATGGGTGCGTGGAAACGCCGAACACGCTTGGGGTGTCTTACACTGAGAAAATGGTCCCATAGCGGGGGAAGTTATTTGATTCACATCGTAACAAGGTTACATGAGGCCTTGCCATGAGCGACGAAGAGAACGTTGAGGAAATCGGAGAAGAGCCAGCGGAAGAAGTGAAAGAAGACGCTGCTCCTTCAAACAACAACCGAGACAAATACCGCCTCATCAGTGGCGAGGACATTCTAGAAAACGGAGAAGCAAGACCCAGCACGCTTGCTTTTCTCGGGATGTACATCCTCGGACTCTTGGTGTTTGGTGTCCATCTGTTGTTTTACAACGGCATCGATGCACCGGATGACGCCTCCTTTTTACTCAAGTTGACCGCCACCCTCATCGACGCAACCAATTGGGAAAGCCTTCCCATCGGATTTGTTCTGGTGATGTGCTTCATCACGTGGGCGAACCGAATGCTCAACATCTCGACCTCAGGCCGATGGGTCACCATGGCCCTTTTGGGAATCACCTTCCTCCCCATCATCATTTCAGTTGACAACGTACTGAGCGCCATTGCAGGGCTCTTTGGTGCAGAAGCAGGGGCCTATGATTTCATTCCGATTGACAACTACAATTTCCTGATTTCCGGGCTTGTGTTCTTGGTGGTGTTTTGGGCGTTTACCTACAAGTACCAGCGAAGCTTCTCGTATGCCGTCACCACCAACGCCATCATCTTCCAACATGCGTTCCTGCTCTCCCGATCGCACCGTCGCATCCTGTTTGACCGCATATCCGAGGTCATGGTGGAGCGAACCCCCATGGGCACCATCCTCGGCTACGCCACGGTCACCATCATGACCGATTCGGGCATCGGTCTCGTGGAGGAATCCATCGGCGTGAGTGCAGGAACTGCAGGAGCAGCCCCTGGAACGACGACCAACAGCGACGACTCAACGACCACGATGGTTCGAAAGAGTCTTTTCAAGAAATTTTTCGCGTTCCTGACCTACCAGCGAACCACTCGCCGCGTGGACCACGACCCTCGCCATTGTTTCTACAAAATCCGAAAGTGGGAAGACATCAAGCTCATGTTGAACGAAATGCATCGTAAGCACTCCCAGTCAAACATGCTCGAAGACATCAAGAGCGCCTTGTCAAACCCCGAGGAATCCGAAGCGTGAAGGCATCCACGCCCGAGCGAGGCTTGAAAAGCCCATTGACCTACGGGCAAGCGGAGAAGATACCATGGTCGAAGCGCTGTTAGAGAAACCCATCACCCTGTTCCGCCAAGGCGACATTGACGGAGCGCTTGCTGAACTCCAAGATACGTTGGCAAGCAATGGAGACGTCGCCGAACTCCACCACATGTGGGCAGAATTTGCCAACATGAAAAACATGGAAGCACAGGACGACGTCATACCCGGTCGTAAAATCATGAACGCCTACAAGAAGGCGATGGAACTTGACGAAGACAACATGGAATACATCGCTGATTTCGCATCCTTCGCCCTCGAATGCCGTCGAATTCCAGTGGCGGTCAAGGAATTTCAACGCTATGCTCGACGCCTTGAACTCGAGGACATCCCAATTGATGAGGTGCTCTTCACGGCAAGCCGAAACCTGGTGGACGCCATCGAAGTCATGGACCCAAGCCGTCAAGCCCCCATGATTCAGCCTTGGCTCAAACAGGCATTGGAGTGGGCCGTTGGGGCACTCGGATATTCAACCGAGGATGCCATTGCGGCGCTTAGCGCAGATGAATGAGGAGAGGGTTCACTGACCGAGAAGGTCCGTTTATTCTTCAGAATCGGCTACCTTGGCGATGGATTTCACGGTAGTCAAATTCAACCTGATGTTCGCACGGTTCAAGGTGAACTCATCCGAGTGTTCCGAACCCTCAAATGGCTCACGGGACCGGTCGAAGACCAGTTGTTGGTTCTCTCAAGCCGAACCGACGCAGGCGTTCACGTCCGCATCAACGGTGGAATTGTTGATGTGGATAAACCACTCTGGGACGCCCTTACACCTCGGAAGATGATCCGGGCAGTGGACGACAGGTTGGATCGAAACATCGCTTTCTTGACGGTTCAAGAGGTCGCTAATGATTTCAATCCAAGATTGGCGGCGCACCGCGTGTATCGGTATCGACTGGAAGCCCTCGAATTTTGGAAGGAGCCAGCCCACGAGGACTTCAAGCGATGGTTGAGTTTGTTTGTGGGCACCTACGATGCAAGGAATTTTGCGCGCTTGGAGGAAGGAAAGAATCCAATGCGTACCATTTTACAAGCCAAACCTTGGATGGACGGTGGGCGATTGATGGGCTTTGAAATCACCGGGGAGGCCTTTCTTTGGAACCAAGTTCGTCGCATCGCCAATGCGTTGTTTCGCCTCACGCTTGGAGAGATAACAGAAGAGGACATCAACGCCGCCATCCAACACCCGCTCGAACCGGTGGATTTTGGTGTCGCTCCTCCAGAATGGCTGGTCTTGTGGGGGGTAGCCTGGGAGCATTGCGCCCTGCCGGACGAGAACCATTCCACCGTGTTCTCCCCTCCACCCACCGGAAGAACCGCCGAGCGAACCCGAAGGGGGCGTTGGCAGCGAGCTGCTCAACACGAAGTCAAAACCATGCTGTACAACGAATGGGCCGACATCGGAACGTTGCCCATCACCTATCATCGGTCACAGTGAGATGGTGATGTGGTCTCCATCGGTCAAATCAAGTCGCTCACGGAGGAAAGCCGTCGAGATGACTTCGACCACGTCCACATGACGAGTAAGATCTGGAATGAGGACGGCGCACTCCACCAACATATCACCGTGGTGGATGGTCCCTCGGTAAGCCGATGCACCGCCGAATGAGACGCCATCCCTCAGGAAGCCACGGATACGAATGCGTTCGTAGGATGATACATCGTGTGTTTTTGCGAGTTCTCGGTCTTCTGCAGGGGCGTCGAGCGTGTCAATGCCTGCTTTTTGTCTGAGCGCAATGTAATGGCTAAACATGTCGTTGTCGATCACAACATTGAGTGTCCCCGGCCACGCCTTTCCACCGAGAATTTCACGGAATTGGTTTTGGTAATGTGGCTGAGCCATGAACACATGCGCTCGACCAAGGCCACTGCTCACCTGACCGGAGAGTTCCATACTCCCCCGTCTGGCTCTTCGTTTATGAGGGTGCGTTCATGGCTGGTTGAACCCTTCATAAACACTCAAAGCAATTTCCCCTCATGCCCACCGACGATGAAGAGAAGACGAAGCAAGAGGAAAACGAACCGCTGAACGAAATGAACGGAGAGGTAACACCTGAATTCCTTCTGGCCCTCAACCGCTTTGTCTTGGATGTAGCCGAAATGGAGTGGCCTGAGGAATTTCCGTTATCCAGCGATCGGAAATTTTGCTTCAGCGTTTTCCAAAGGTACTGGCGACTCCAAATGCGTCATCAGCGAGAAAGCGAACGAGGAAACGGTGAATTTCACATGCGGTTTGAAGGTGGAAACAAAGAAGAGATTCGGCGATTCATGCAGCACCGGTTTGGTCGTATGTTTGGCGAAGACGAACCCTCACTCAACATTGACCCGGAACAACACGACCCCGCTGAAGAACACGTGGATGAAAGGGCCAAAGAACGTCAAAAGCGATTCCAAAATGAATGGGAGTGACGTTCGACTACTGGCGGATTCCCGTCGCGAAGGCGAGGAACTCAACAGAGGATGTGCTGTTCTTGTTGTTCTTTGCAAAAGAGACGGTCGACGTTTCAATTCGAATGTTTACCATGGATGAACATCCCAATTCTCTCGCTTGTTGATTCAGACGACGCAAGGCTTCCCGACGGCCATAATCCAAAACGACATCGTAGGAATGAAGACGGCCCCCAAAAATGCCCTTGCACCACATGAAGAAAATTTGACCCATGGACGGTCCGACGCATATGCTGACATGAAGCAACGTCGAGGATTCTGCGGCCATGGTCGTCATCAGCGATTGGGTCGAGAGATGCTGATCACTTTGGAGCATGTTGCCCTGTTGTTTTTCGTTCACCAGAAGTGCATTCATCAGACGGTCTTGATACCAGCGGCCGATGGCCCACGACAAAAACGGGAAAAGTAACGAGATCAAAATCGGCCCCAAAATGTAGACCAAAATGATTGCTCCGCCACCTGCCATTGAAACGCCTCACTCAATGACAACCGCAGTACCATAGCAGAACAATTCAGAGGCACCCGCTGCCACGTTTGAGGTGGCGAAACGGACGTTAACAATCCCATTGGCACCCATGCTATGGGCCTGCATCATCATGCGTTGAAGTGCTTCGTTGCGGGATTCGTTCAGCAACTCTGTGTATTGTTTGAGTTCGCCACCGACGAGATTTTTCAATCCTGCAAAAATGTCTTTCCCAAGGTGCTTTGCACGGACGGTTGAGCCCGTGACCAAGCCCAACGAACTGACCACGGATTTACCAGGGATGGTTTCGACGTTTGACATGTGGAGCGAAATGGTCGCTTGTGGTTGCATGGTTGCCTTTTGTCAAGGCGTCTTAAGATACTTCGTGTCTCCAATTTCCGAAAAATTTGAGGGGTTCAAAGAATGGGTTGGTTTCTCAACCATTCCAGGTCGGAAATGTAGAGTTGGCGAATGTCATCGAGGCCAAGCACCAACATGGCGAGTCGCTCCAAACCCATGCCCCATGCGAGAACCGGCGAAGTGATGCCCAAGGGTTCGGTCACCTCTGGTCGGAAGATACCTGCACCACCGAGTTCCAACCATTTGCCACGCCATTTGACTTCAATCTCAAGGCTGGGTTCGGTGTACGGGAAGTAAGCTGGACGAACTCGAACTTCGGGATAACCCATTTTGGCATAGAAGGTTTTGAGCGTGGTAACCAGCATCTGAAGGTTGGCTCCTTCTTCCATGATGATGCCTTCAATCTGATGGAATTCGGGAAGGTGGGTGCGGTCGATGGCTTCCTTGCGGAAGACGCGGTCCACCGAAAACACACGGCATGCTTCGGTCGGATGGTCGGCGAGGTACTGAATCGTGTTGACCGTTGTGTGCGTGCGAAGCAGGGGGCGTTGAGAGACCTCGGTTGAATAAGTGCCACCCCAACCGGTGGAGCCCGTTTCTCCTCCATGCTCATGAATGGCTTTCCATGCTTGCATCACGTCATCATCGAGGTCAATGGACTTGGGTTGGTCGAGGTAGAAGGTGTCCTGCATCTCCCGTGCGGGATGGTCCTGAGGGATGAACAAAGCGTCCATGTTCCAACCCGCCGATTGAACGTAATCGTCCACGAGTTCGGAGAAGCCCATCTCGAGAAAAATTGACCTGATGCGCTCGATCAACGCCTGCATTGGATGGCTTCGGCCTGTTCGAGGGGTTGCCGCCTCAATGGATACATCAAACGCTCTGAATTCAGCGGTTTTCCACGCTTCGCCTTGGAGCAATTCGGGTGTGATGTCCGTGATGACCATGGTCTCTTGGAGGTCGTCGGGTGAGACGGCAGCGCCCTCGGATGTAAGCGTCCATTGCCGCTGGGTACGTTCAACGGTTTGAATCAAGTTTTTTCTCGATGAGAAATGGTTCAGCAAACTTGCATCAACGCTTTGGGCATCGTCAGGCAGTGAGGCTAAAAACGCTGCACGTTGGTCAATGACTTCGCCGATTTCGTCGGGGTTGGCAGCCTTCAACACGCCCCCTTCAATGCTCACGCCCAACTGCTTGAGCAACCCCACTCCTGGTCCTGCTTCGTGGCGGTCAAAGGCTTGTTGAAGCCCTTGCATCGTGGGGTTTTCTTGGGATTGCATCCAGGACCAAATCCTGTGTTCCAGTAAGCCGTTTTCAAGGGCTTCCACACCTTCTGCATCGAGTTGAATCTGACGAATGGTCTCCTCTTGAACCGCTACCAAACCATGGTTTTGAAGACCATGTCCAGCGCCCACGGCAACGGCTTGGTCGGTCCAATCACAGGCGGCCAGAATGCCGCTCAAATCCCATGTTCGTTCAGCATCACTCAACTGCATGGCCCGCAACATGCGTCGCTCGGGATTCAGCAGATTGGGTGCACCCATGAACTGCCCAAACGAAACCTTGCTTTGAAATCACCGTTGAATGGGTGGTCCGAGAACCCAATCATTCCTCTTCATCCCACAGTTGAAGGTCGCATTTTGGGCAAACATAAGAGGCAGGGCGAGGACCGTCTCGAACCTCAACG
>MDSY01151357.1_pt1 | contig 13181 bp, 7 predicted proteins | sample 811131 | NCBI WGS metagenome assembly MDSY01 (sample SAMN05326643, study PRJNA326480) | marine metagenome | isolation source: seawater | place: Atlantic Ocean: South West | collected 2010
CTTGTCTCTTTGCCGGTTGTCCGACTAAACGCTCGCCTTTGTCGGAAAACGCCACCATGGAAGGCGTAGTACGCGCGCCCTCCGCGTTCTCAATCACCTTCGCGGTCTTGCCCTCCATCACGGCGACGCACGAGTTCGTCGTGCCAAGATCAATGCCGATGACCTCCGCGCCGCTGGCGTAGTTTCGGAAGCTCGCCAGGGAGGCGAACCTCGTGTCGTTCCAGGCGGCGGCCGCGGCGGGGCGCTGTTTAGGGGAGAGGGGGGGATAGAGACGATCAGTTAGGGTCCGGTAAAGAACTGTGTAGAAGTCGTGACACCAAGACCATGGTTTGGGATGAGGAGGTGGTGTCATGATCGAGACTCATCTCGGATCGGCCGTCGGTTGCCGCCGGCGCCAGATCGCAAAGACGTCACTGCCAAAGATCGGTGGACAGGTGGCGTCGGAGGTCACAGCGCGTGCGAGTCAGAGACGCGCACGACCCCGTGGTTGACTCTAACTACCAGTCACTGCTAAAATCGGAGAAATTTCGCGTCGTCGGGGGTACGCACCAGCGCTGCGCTTCGGCGCGCGGTGCTCATCATTCTCTGCAACATCGTGGCGATCGTGTGCAATTCGTCTCACGTGTCGATGACCTCTGTGGCGTTTAAGGAACGATGAACCGTGCTTCTACACAGAAACACCGGTGTGACTTCCTGTCGCGACGCGCCGTGTGAACGCGAGTGCGCGCGTGTACGTGTGACGAGGAAGCGCACGACTCGCCGCCTTTAGGAATTCAGTATACGTGTCGTGTTTTGGGAGTCCAAGAAGACTGCCGAAGGCGCTGATCTTTTGGCCAGGTTAAAGGTTAAAATGCCCATAGGAAAATGGGAGACCCATTTCTGAGTCTCTGTCGACGAAACGGCGGCTCACTCTGAGTTTTCACAACTTCTCCAGTCGGCGGCGGCCGCTGTTCTCAACAACCACTGCCTACCGCGCGGTGGTTCTCGCGCACTCCCCGCGCGCGTCCCCACAATGGCGCGTCTGGAGGTGCCCGGGCATGTCCTGCAGCACTTCTGGGACCTGGCGAACGTGGAGGCGGAGACGCGGCAGAACAGCGCGGTACGTTTAGTGCACGAGCTGAAAAGCGCGCAGGATGCGCACGTGGTTTCGGGTGATGGAGCTGTGGAGATGGGAGATGGGACGGACGAGATGGACAGAGGTGACGGAGCCGGTCCTGGGGATTCCAACGAAGCCCCCCCATCCTTAACTGGGTGCTCCCCCGTTTTGGTGTACGCGTTGCGACGCTTAGCGAGAGGTTTGGGTTCCGGTCGTTCAGGCGCGCGTCAAGGTTTCGCCCTCGCGCTCACCGCCGCCTTCGCGGAGATCCCGCTGGTGTCTCTATCGGACGGGCTTAAACTGTTGAAAACGAGCCTAGAACCAATCACGCAGGCCACGAAAGGCACTGAGGCGCGTGACATTTTGATGGGACAGCTGTTCGGCATCGCCGCGCTTGTCAGGGCGATGTCCGCGCGGCTTGAAGCGGGGAAGATCACATTAACGCAGGCGGTGGATTTCGCCGCGACAGTGGCGCAGGAAGTCGCGACGCTCGCAAAGTCAAAGACATACCTCGCCGAGTCCGCCAGTGCCGTGATACTGGAAATCACCATGGCGGTCGGTGGGCCCGTGGATGGCTTGAAAGGCACCGTCTCGCAGATCTTAACGAACGCGCCCGCGCTGGCGGACTGGATCGCGACGCCCGCGGCGGACGCGACGCCCGAGTCCATTACGCTCGCCGCGCAGTTCTGGCCGGCGCTGCCTGCTGAGCTGCGACAACGGTGCGACGTGTTGCCGGAAATGTCATCGGAGGATGCAATCGCGGGGGCGGCTGCAGCAAAGGCGGTCGCTGATACCGGCGCTGATGCCAAGAAAAGCAAGAAGAAGAAAGGCGGCGACGCTGCTGAAGAAAAAGTAAACGCGGCGCGGTGGACGTCTTTTTTCTGCCGCGCGCACTTGGAGAAGATCCGCGACGCGCTTCTTGAGTCGTCGTACTCGCACCCGCAGGTGCACACGGTGTGGGGCGTGCTGATGGGTGCTGCTCGTAGGTACGAAATTTCAGGTGCGCTGGAATCCCTGTGGGATGTTTTGGTGGAGCAAGGTTTGATGATTAGCGGCTCGCACCAACGGCGGTTTCTCGGGTTCCGTTTGTTCGCGTCCCTGCTGTCCAGCGCCGACGCCCAAATCGTGCCAACCTTGTTCAGCGATAACTTCAACCGGTGTCTGCTGAACAACCTGGCGAAGCAAGACAACTACCTGCACGCCGCCGCGGATGACTGCTTGGCGCACGTCTTGAAGCACGCCAAGGCGAAGGACACGCCGCCCGACGTGCGTCTCTCCGTAGTCGCCGCTCTGCAGCGTTTGGGGCCGCACCGTTTGGACAAGGTGGGGGACAAGAAGAACGTGTTGAGGGACCTTCTGGGTGGGCTCACCGGCGACGACGCGTCGGAACACGCCCGTGAGTTGATGCGCATCTTCGTCTCGGCGCCGGAAGGAGAAGCGAGGGGCGCGGCGGCAGAGGGCGAAGGCGCGGCGAGCGCCGCCGCGCAGAACAAACGTCGTCTGTGGGCGCTTGAGCAAGCCACCGGGTTGTGGCCCCGGTTGCCACGGGACTCGCAAACGGCGCTGTTGGAGTTCCTAGTCACGCACGCGTATTACACGGAAGACCCGGATTCCAAACCTGCTGGAAAATCCAAAAAGGGGAAAACGGAAAGTTTGCTGACTGACGTGGGCGTCGCGCCGCTGGCATCGCCCGTGGACGGCCTGAGGGAAGCGTGCGCCGTGCGCGCCTCCGCGTTGCTCGCGGCGAACGTCAAGGCGCGACGCGCTGCTACTGCTACGAAATTGCCGAAGGAAGATAAGAAAAAGCAATCGAAAGACACGAAAGACCCTCCTCCCGATTTACTCGCAGCGGCGGCGGATCTGTGTCGCCGGCTTGACGCTGACGGGAGCGGCGTTGTGCACATGGACGGGATGCCCGAGGAGTGTTTAGAGGTTCGTGAGTCCCTATTTCTGGCGCTTAAGAAGCTTGAAAAGGTGGAGGTGAAAGCGTCGAAGGCTAAGGCCAATGCACCGGAGGTTGCCGCGGTGACGCCCCTCCTCCGAGCGCTCGCCGTGCTGCAAGTCAGCGACTGGCGCGAGTTCACGCCCGCCATCGAGGACTTGCCGCGCTGCGTGGACGACTTGCTACAGCCCCCCCCTGCGAAAAAAGCAGGCAAGAAAGGTAATGATGATGACGACACCCCTCCGAAACCCATGGACGTGCTCGTTGATATCCTCCTCTCCCTGTTAGCGCAGCCCAGTGCGTTGCTCCGAGACGTCGTGGAGCACGTGTTCAAATCGATTTCGCCGAGCGTGTCCGAAGCGAGCGTGCTGGATATGTTGCGCGTGGTGCTGGCGCCCGACGCGGACAACAGGAACGCGAACGGTACAAACGACGGGTCGGATGACGAAGCACCGCTTGAAGATGAGGACGACGAGGAGGAGGAAGAGGAAGTGGGTGGGTCGGATGATGACGTGGTGGTGGACGGGGAGAGCGACGACGACAATGAAAACTTGGACGACGACTCGGACGACGAATCAGGCGACGACGCCGATTCAGACGACGAGTCTCCGGTGGATGCGACCCGCGCCGCTGCGATCGCGGCTGCTTTGCAGAAATCAGGCGCGAACATCGACTCCGATGAAGAGGAAGACCCCGCGGAAAACATGGACGACGAGGCCATGTTCGACATCGACGCGTTGTTGGGCCAGGCATTCAAGTCCAGACGCAACGACATCAAACGTAAAAAATCAATGGTGCGTGCGACGCGGGATTTCAAATTTCGAGTCCTGGCGCTTCTCGAGCTGTACGCGCGGACGCAGCCCGCGTCGCCGTGGCTTCCCGGCGCGGCGCTCCCGTTACTTGGCGCGATGCAAACCGCGCTTGCCGCTGGGACGCCGCAGTCCTCCGCGCTCGCCGAGCGCATCGGAGGCGTGTTAACGAAGCACGTGTGCCACGCCAGGGACGTCCCTACCGGCGCGGGGTCTGATCCCGTAACCTCCGAAACCGTCGCCGCCGCGCTGGCGTCCGCAATTCGCGCCGCCGCCAGGCCCACCGGTACCGGCGACGCCAAGGGTTTCGCCAAGCCCGCGACTGCTGTGAGCTTGTACCTGCTTCGCGTCCTGGAAGCGCTCGGGCGGCACGAGCGCGGCGAGAAGGAAACCGATACGGATTCGCCGGCGACGCCCACCGCGGTCAAGGCGTACGCCGCTGCGTTGAAGGAGTTCAAAACCAACAAGCGGTGTCGCTTGAAAGGTCCGTTCTTCCAAGCCGCGTTCGACAGGCATCCCGCCCTGGCTGCTGCGCTCGTTCCAGACATCGCGTCTGTGGCCAGTGCGCTGGCGGACAAGCCAGGCGCCCGCGGCGAGTTTCTGCGCGCCGAGGGTCTCAAGCTGCTCGCCGCCGTGCTGGCGCTGGGCCGGCGGCGGAGCCCCGCCACGGCGGCTGCGGCGAAGAAGCACACGAAAAAACTAGTAGACGCGATCGTCGTGGCGATCGGCGCGCCGTGTCGCAACCGTGGTGCGCGTGGCGACACCGCGAAAATGGCTTTGCAGTGCTTAGAAGCGCTGGGGCGGTTGGAGCCGGAGGGAACTCCGCTTTCCACCGCGATCAACGCGAACGCGGTGCTGGCGGCGACGAAGAAACAATTTTTGGTGCCCGGTATGCCGCCCAAGGGGGTCACCGCACTGACGCGCGCATGCACGCTGCTGGGGAAGGTAGCGCCCGAAGCGACGCCCGCGGAGGAGACGGACGAGCCCCCGAGCGGCAAGAAGGAGAAGCGCGACGGGGCCAAGGAAGGCAAGGGAGCCAAGGGAGCCAAGGGAGCCAAGACGGGCGGGAAGAATGGCAAGAAGGACGGGAAGCGAGACGAAAAAGCGCGCGGCGACGCCAAGCCCAAGCCCAAGGGAGAAACGTCCGGGGAGAAAAGGAAAGCGCCCGACGCCGATGGCAATGGGCCTGACGGGAGGCCCTGGAAGAAAAAGCAGCGGAAAGGTAAGGCGCAGCGCGAGGCGGAGAGAGAGCGTAAGAAAGCCACGGCGGAGGGGAAGTGGAAGATGGTTGGTTAATAATACGGAAACTGTCTCCAAAATTAATTTGGTTATTTTCAGTCGAGCTCATCTATATATACTCGCCCATCGCCCGCGCCGGCATCTTTGAGCATCCGAACAATACCCGCGTGTCCCCCTTGAGCGACGTTGAAAATGTGTATCATTGATATGGTCAGTGGCGTCTCGCCGTCATTCCTCGCTTTGTTGACATCCGCGCCCGCCTCAATGAGGACCCGCACCACCGCTTCGTGGCCGTCTTGAGCGGCGATACACAGCGGCGTCGCGCCGATATTCGGCGCCTTGTCGATGTCCGCGCCCAATTCGATCAGCACCCGCACTATCGCCTCGTGGCCCTGTCCAGCAGCAATGTACAGCGGCGTGAAACCACCGTCCCTCGCCTTGTTGATGTCCGCGCCCGAGTTGATCAGCGTCTGTTACTACCCCTTCGTGGCCTTCTTCAGCGGCCGCGTGTAGCGGCGCCCGGCCTTCATCCCCCGACTTGTTGACGTCCGCGCCCGCCTCGATCAGCACCATCCACACCATCGCGTTCAGTCCCTCTTGAATGGCAAAATACAGCGGCGTCGCGCCAAACACCCACGTCTTGTTGACGTCTGCGCTCGTCTCGAATAGCGCTCGCACCACTGCCTCGTGGCCACTTCCAACGGCGGCCAACAGCGGCGTCACGCCATTAGTACCTCCTTTGTTGACGTCTGCCCCGTTCTTGCACACCCACTTTAGCATCTCGAAATGCCCGCCGTACGCCGCCCTCAAGCACGTCGTCTCGTCCCACGGGCAACCGTTTTCGCGCATGCACTTCAGCACCTCGAGCTGTCCACCCTTCGCTGCGGCTCCGCATAATGGTTCCCTAAACTTCAGAAGTCCGCGCCGATGAAAGCTCTTAAGCGTGTCTAAGCATCCCCGCTCCGCGGCTTCTATAGGCGATAGCTTCACCTCCTCCAAAAACTTCCTAGCTGAGGAGGTTGCTTCCTCCTTCTTCTCCTGTTCTTCCAGCCACTTCGTCATCCTCGCCCTCCACGCGTCACGCTGGTAGATATCTTTCATGTACGCCGCCTCCCGTTTCGCCCGACGCTCCTCCCGCCTTCGGAGCTGAACGTTCCACACATCAAGGCCTCGTCGAAGCGATACTTCTGTCACCTTTTCGGAAGTCCCAAAATACAGTCTCATCCGTGAGCTGCACCAACTCGCAGTCGGGGGCTTCACGAAGGACCGCGTGACGCACTGCTCTGAGTGCAGACTCGTACTCGCGAATGAACAACGGATTGTTGAGAATGTTCATCCCGCACGTGTCGCGCACTCCGGTTTGCCCCGGAACGAGATCTGTGTCGTTGCTTTTACAAAGGCGTTTTTCTTGGAACTGACGAACCTGGAATCTCGGCGGCGCGCGTCATCATTCCCGAAGGCAACCGCGTGACGTCTCCGATCAGGCTCTCACTCGATCTGACGCGAGACATCACGATGGCGGCTTCTCAAGCGGCGGCGAATGCGCTGACCAACCTCGCGCGCGCTGCGGTGGGTCTGGGCTTCGCGGGATCAGCGCTCAGCGCGTCCATGTATGACGGTGCGTGTCCCTGTCGATGCCGTGCGCATGAATGACAACGACGGATCACGACGTAATCTTGGAGGGCGATTCATTCATTCCACGGAATCCGTCCTTTCGGAGGCGACATAGACCCACCCAACGTTCCCTGACCTGACCCATCCCCCAAACTCCCTCCCCCCTACCCCGATAACAGTGGACGGAGGCAAATCCGCGGTGATGTTCGACCGTTTCCGCGGCGTGTTGCCCACCGCGGTCGGTGAGGGGACGCATTTTCTGGTTCCATTCGTGCAGAATCCCACTATATACGATATCAGAACGAGGCCGAAGAGCATCACTTCAGTCACCGGTACCAAGGATCTTCAGCAAGTCAACCTTACATTAAGGGTGTTGCACCGCCCTGACGTCAACCGCCTCGCCGAGATCCACATGAACCTGGGCCCGGAGTACGAAGAGCGCGTGTTGCCGTCCATCGGAAACGAAGTCCTGAAAGCCACCGTGGCGCAATTCAACGCCGATCAGCTGTTGACCATGCGCGACGACGTGAGCAAAAAAGTATCAGCTGCGTTGCGTAAACGTGCCGAAGACTTCGGCATCGTGCTGGAGGATGTTGCGCTGACGCACTTGAGCTTCGGCGTGGAATATTCACGAGCCATCGAAGCAAAACAGGTGTCGCAGCAAGACGCGGAGCGATCAAAATTCGTGGTGCTGCGCTCGGAACAGGAAAGGGAAGCGGCGATCATTCGAGCGGAGGGGGAGTCCGAGTCTGCTAGGCTTATCAGCCAAGCGACGAAATCCGCGGGGCCCGCGTTGGTAGAACTGCGTCGCATCGAAGCTGCCAGGGAAGTGGCGCAGACCTTATCGAAATCAAGGAACGTTATGTACCTGCCGGGCGGAAACTCCAACATGCTGCTGGGTGTGAACCCATAATTAGTTGAGTGAGGAAGTATGGAGTGCTCATAGGTAGTACTGGTGTTCATAGGTAGTGCTGAGTGCTCATCATTGAATAAAAATAGTCATATGGAACATACTATCATACTCGTCATATTCTCACTCATTTACTCAACCCCTCACTACCCTCACTACTAGTAGTACTACGTCCCGAACCTGTGCCTGTACAGCGGCTCGGGAATCTGCTTCAGGACTTCTTTCCACGGCCGCTCCACCAGCAGCGCTCTGCCCGGCGCGAAGTACCCTAAAAACAAACACGGGTCGTCCAACGTCGCAACCTTTGGAACAACAGGACCGGATTTTGAGTTATTCTTTGAGTTATTTTGATTCTTCCCGTCAGCACCCCCTCCCTTGCCGCTTTTCCGCCGGCGTTTCGGCGACGGCGCGGCATTGTGTCCGCCGGAGGAGCCGATTTGCGGACCGCCTGCTACGTCAGGCGCCGCGGCTAAATCGACGCGCGCGATTGCCGATGACGTTTGGCACAACAGCACCGAAGACCCTGGCGTGGGGTCGAAGCTCAGCCCGCAAATCTGGCCGGGCATGGCCGCAAGCGCCGCCGGGGCGGTGACCTTTGCGTCCGCCAAAGCCGCGGACCATTGCGTGATTTTCCCCTGCTCGGCGTCGTACGCCACGACGGCGTTGTCCCTCAAGGCGAGCGCCAGGACTCCGTCGGCTGAAAACGCAACGGCGGCGACGGGCGGCCACATGGCTTGCCCCGGCGGGGGAGGCAACGACGCGTGTAATTTCAACGCATCCAGATTGTACACGTGCACGCCAGCGGATCTTCGGCCTTGTGCGCCAGATTTGGTGGTCACCACGGCGAGCCACTGGCCGTCCGCGCTGGCGCAGGCGTGGCTCACCGCGGGCGATCCGACGTCCGCGGCGCGCACGGGTCCTGCGTTTTTCGATTCGTTATCGTCTCTTTTGTCTTTCCTAGACGCTTTGTCAAGCGCCACGGCTGCGGCGCTTGGTTTGGGTAAGTGCTGCCGCAGCGACTCCATGACTTCCCACGACTCAAGGTCAATCACGTGAATCGTGCCCGTCACGCCTACCGCGATCAGCACTTTGCCGTCAGGGGTGAACAAAACGAGGTGCGCGCTCTCCACGCTCCCACCGAACGACTCCTTTTTTCGCAAAGTCCAACCCTCGTCGCTCTCATCCGTGTTGTCACTCAAGTCCTGCCGCACTTCGAACAAACGAAGCGTGTGCGTGTCGCTCGCGGCGACTAACTTGCCGTCAGGCGAAACCGCGCTGCACGTGGTTCGTCGCTTGCCTCCCAGCCGCGCGCGCAGCAAGTGTCGCGGCGCGGAGGAGAGTTTCATGGTACCGTCGTGGCGCTTCGCTTTTGAGCTTTGCAATGTATCCTTAGGGTCTCCAGCGCCCTCGCCTAGCCGCCACAAATCAAGCCACCGCGCGTGGTCGCACAGAAGCAAAGGCGGGTTCGGCGTTTTGGATAGCGACGGGGAGAGCGCGTTTTTCTCATCATCCGCGCCTCGTTTCTTGCCCTTTGCATTTTTCCCTGCATTATTTTTGTCATTTGTCCACAGCCCCCCGCCCGTCATCGCGATGGGCGTCCGTTCAGGTGTGCTCACCACGCGCACGGGGTGTCGCTTGCGAAACTTCAAGGCGGGGTACGCCAACAGCTGCGCGTCGTTTCCCCCGGAGAGCAGAACCGCGGTGGTGGACGCTCCGTCACCGGAGGGCGCCGCCGCCATCGCCAGCGTGCGCACGTCGTGCGTGTGCGGTCGCTTCGTGCCCGTGAACTGCCACGTGTGTTGCTGTGAGCTCGTGTTTCCATCTGCTCCGGATCCATCCAGCGTTTTCTCAAACACGGCGATTTGCGAGTCCACGCCTGAGGCAAACACGGCGTTGCCGTCGGGGCTCGCTGCCAGTGCCAACACGTCGGCTTTGTGTTGTCGTATGGAAGTTATTTTCGTGGCATGCTTCTTGTCCCAAAACGTCACGTCCCCGTCGCTGCTGCCGCTGACTAAGGTGCCGCATTGGAGGTACGCCAACGACCAGACGCACCGTTCGTCTTGGTCCGCCTTTCCAGGGCGGTCGCCGTCGCCCACGGTGCACCGCGCCAGCTCGGTGAACGTCGCGCAGTCGAAAATGTGAATGGCGCCTCGGCTGGACCCTGCCGCGATTGCAGTGCTGTTTTTGGTCCACGCCAGGGACAGCAACCTGCCGTCCACGCGGTTGAAGCTCCGGCGGTGGTGCAGCCCTGCGCCCACGCCGTTGCCGCCTGACAGCGTCAACAGCCGCACGCACCCGTCGTCGCACGCCGCGGCGACGCGCTGCGGTTTGTTTGCGCTCACGTCAGGCTCAGAGGCGAGCGCCCAGACCGAGCCTCCGTGCGAGTCCGTGGCGCCTCGCGCGCGCAGCGTGTTGAGATCCCACTCCATGATTTGGCCGTCCAAGCCGGCGGATAAGAGCCGGCACGGAGGTGCCCCAGCAACATTGGCTTCCTCACCTTCGCCGTCGTCATCCAGCCCGCTGTCGAAAGGGGCGCACCACGCAAGCGAAGAAATCGCGGCGCCGTCGTGGCCGGGGACGCGCGCGGTGCACCGCCAGTCCGCGGTGTCGTAGATCTCCAGGTCACCGTTCTCCCTGGCCAGCGCCACGGTTAATCCACCAGGCGCCACCGCAAGCGCCACCACCGCCGCGGGCTGCCACTCCACGAAACGAGAGCGGTGCAGCTCCAACATCGGTGCGGTATCGGAGAAAACGATGTGGGTTTCTCCGTGATTTATGCCGATCGGCGGGCGCACCGAACGCGGCGGTCGGGACGGCGCGCGGAACCACGAGCGGCGAGTGTATGCACCAAAGGCGTGCGCGGAACCTTCGAGCGAGGTACACGGACGACGACGCCCTCGGCGATGCGTCCCTGTCGTGGAGTGCTCCTGACCTGCGCTCCTGTCACAATGGAAGCCAGCCGCCGCCGCCGCTCCTTTCCTTCGACAGTGAAAAAGTGCAGGTGGAAAAAAGCAGTCGGGACTCATTGTTGCCTGCTGTCACAGCCGGAGGCGTAGGACGGCGGTGGTCCGTCCGGTGGCTTGATGGGTGGCTACGATGTCGTCGCGCTTGTGTCTGGGGGTAAGGACAGCGTGATGGCTGCGATGTTAGCTGAGTCGTACGGCCACAGGGTGGTGGCTCTTGGTAACCTGCTTCCCGCAGATGCGAGCGTGGAGGAGCTTGATTCGCATTGTTTCCAGACGGTAGGGCACAACGCAGTTGGGGCGTACGGCGAGCTCACCGGATTGCCTTTGTTCCGACGACGTCTGCGAGGCGTGTCACGACACACGGAGATGACGTACGAGATCGGCACGGAACAGGTGGTGGGCGATGAGGTGGAAGACCTACGCGCGTTGCTCGCCGCGGTGATTGAAAAAATGCCAAACGTGAAAGCAGTCACTGCCGGCGCCATCTTGAGCGATTACCAACGCCTGCGCGTAGAGGCGGTGTGCGCGGACCTGGGTTTGGTGAGCTTGGCGTACCTGTGGCAGCAGCCGCAGCCGCTTGTTTTGGATTTAATTTGCGATTCCAACGTGGACGCGATTTTAATCAAGGTCGCCGCGATGGGGCTGGAACCAAACAAACACCTGGGCAAAACACTCGACGCGATGCGACCTTTGTTGCGAAAAATCGAACGCGACTACGGTTCGCACTGCGCCGGGGAGGGCGGCGAGTTCGAAACGCTGGTGCTTGACTGTCCTTTGTTCAGACGAGCGTTCCTGACAATCGACGGGCCTCCGTGTCCGACAGTAGAAGTCACGTCAAATGACTCGTACGCACCGTCGGGGCACCTCGCCGTCGCCGCGTCGGCGGTGCTCGCCGTGGCGAAGGACGACGGCGGAACGTCGGTCGCGCCCGGCGAGGTGATTGACGTGAACGGCCCCGCGCCTGCGCCTCGTGTGATGCAACGCACCGCGTCCGAGTCATTTGACATCGCTGAGGCGTGTGGCGTGACCCTAGGTGCAGTCGAGACTGGGGTATTCTCTGGCGCAGAAGCGGCGCAAGCGCACGTCCACGCGCGCGTCGCGGCGTTGCACCTGGACGGGCCAGCAGCCGCCGCCGCCGCGTCCGCAGAAACGGCGCTGCACGCCGCGGCGAAGGCCCTTTACGAGACCTTCGGGCTGGATTGGAGCGATGTCGACTACGTACAGCTGTGTGTGAATGACATGTCACACTTCGCCGCAGTGAACGCGGCGTACGTCAGGGTCGTGCCCGTTCACTCGCCCCCGTCACGCGCGTGCGTGCAGCTTCCCCTTCCCGAAGGCGTTCCGTGCGCGGTGGAGGTGTTCGCGTCGAGACACGTGGTTACCGGCACGAAACCGCCACCGAGGAGATCGCTACACGTTCAGTCGCTATCGTGCTGGGCCCCGGCGTGCATCGGGCCTTACGCGCAGTGCGCGACGCGCGTAGGCGTGGCGCACCTCGCGGGGAGCATCGGCATGGACCCGGCTACGTTGGCCATAGTCGGTGTTGGCCGATCAAGAAAAGAAAGGACAAAGCTGGAAGCTCGAAGAGCGTGGCGCAGCGCGGCGGTGGTCGCGAAGGCTGCTGGGTGCGACTTGGCCAGGGATATGGTTGCAGTGACTATGTTCGTTGTGGGTGATCCGAACTCAGATCCAGAAGCGGAGCACGCCTCAAACGCGTCGGACGAAGCGCTGGAAAACGTTTTGCGCGGCGACCGGCAGTTTTTGGAAGTGGACGTTCCCCGGGGGGCGTGTTCCGAAGACGCGGGTGTGCCTGCCGGGAAAATGAGAGACGATGAAGGGGAAGAGGATGAAGAAGATGCAGATGCAGACAATATTCATGAATATTCACCCAATGCTCCCAAAACATTGAAGCCTTTGGTGACATATGTGCTCGTGCCTGGTCTTCCGAAAAACGCAGCCGTAGAGGTCCAGCCAGTGTTGCTGGACGGAACTGGGCCGGGCACGCCGGTTTTGTCCGATAGTGTCAGATCAGAAATTGAGAGCAACTCAGAGGACGAGTTGGACCCAGTCGGCGTTAGGAACCGGTCGGTAGTTGCCACAGAAGGTGAAGGCGTCAGCGCGCGATATGTGAAAAGCCGGTGGTGTTTCGCGCGCGTCGCGCTTTTGCTTCACAAAGTGTCCTCTTCGTCGATCGAACACGCGGTGCGAATCGGACTCGGTGGCGCGTTATCAGACGCACAACTTGGATGGCAACACGCAGGGTCGCTTCGTGGGTATTACACCGTCGGGTCAAAGTTAAAAGAATTTGAGCTTCGGGGTTGGATCGATGACGCAATTGCGGCGGCGGCGGCGAGTACCGGCGGCGACGGTGGAAAAAAGGACGAAAACAAACGCGGCGGGTTTCAGTGCGCGCTCGCGCCCGTGCTTGGCTGCGGGTTCGGGGACACCAAAGACGCGGGACTGGTGTTGGAGCTCTTCGCGGCGACGCGTGGGGGTGGGAGGCCACCTTGAGGCACACCAGTAGGGAGTAGGGACTTAGGTAGCAATAGGCTGTAGGCAAAAATCGATATTTAATTGAATAAAAAATCAGCGCAAGGGAGGCGAA
>MDSY01141085.1_pt1 | contig 13178 bp, 11 predicted proteins | sample 811131 | NCBI WGS metagenome assembly MDSY01 (sample SAMN05326643, study PRJNA326480) | marine metagenome | isolation source: seawater | place: Atlantic Ocean: South West | collected 2010
ATTGTTTTTTTTTTATCTCATTAAATAAAAGTTTTTTACTAATCTTGACTTTTTTCTTATAGTAAACTTTACCACTATCTAATTTTTGATCTGCTTCAATCAGTGAAAATATTATTATAGTTTTTGAATTTAAAATTTGCCAGGTTAAAGGAGACATTCCACGTCCAAAAGGTAGGTTTGACTCATGAGGAATTATGTTGTGTTTAGATTTTAATAGATATTTTTTACTAATTATTTTGAAATAGCTAAAAATAACATTTATATCATATCCACTTTTTAACTTTTTGTGATTATCATAAATAAAAACACTATCATTATTTTTTTTTAGCTTTTTTCTAATTAAATCAACATATTGATTTGCCCATGAATTTTTACTAATTAAAATTTGTATTTTCATTTTTATTAATAGATATATACATCTACTTATGTCAAAAAAAAAACAATACAACTTAATCATTAATAAAATACAAAAAATTAGATCAAGAAATAATGTTAATTGGATGAACATTCTTAAATTAGCTTTTAAACATGCCCCAAATGAAGCTTCAAAGATTATGGGTAAAATAAATTTAGATGATAAGAAAATTTCAACTCTTTTAAAAAAACTATAATTATAAAGTTTGTTAAAAAAATTAGATTTACCATTAAAAAAGAGATAAATTTTAAAAATGATTATTAATTATGGAAGACAATATATTGATAGAAAAGATATAGACTCAGTTAAAAATGCTTTAAAACAAGATTTAATTACCACAGGAAAATTTGTAAAAAAATTTGAAGCTAGTCTGTCAAAATACTTAAATTCAAAACATGTGGTTTCTTGTAATAGTGGTACGAGCGCTATTTTAATGTCTATTATAGCTTTAAACTTAAGAAAAAATGCAAATGTTATCATTCCAGCAATAAATTTTGTTGCAGCAGCCAATATGTGTAAATTACTAGGTTATAATGTTTTCTTTAGCGATATAAGTCCAGAATCAGGACAGATCTCTTCAAAAGAAATTTTAGAATGTGCGAAAAAAAATAAAATCAAAAAAATAGATTTAATTTTTTCTATGCATCTGGGTGGTTATCCAGCACAAGTTATCGATCTTTTTAAATTAAAAAAAAAATTAAATGTTATATAATTGAAGATGCATGTCATGCACTGGGATCAAGCTACAAATATAATGGAAAACTTCATAAGGTTGGAAATGGAAAGCACTCAGATATTTCTACATTTTCATTTCATCCATTAAAAACAATCACTACTGGTGAAGGAGGAGCAGTGTCCACAAACAATAAATATTTGGCTAATAGAATTCAATTAATTAGATCACACGGCATATTCAATAAAAAAGAAATGAATTATGATATAAAATTTATAGGCTATAATTTCAGGTTAAGTGACCTTAATTGTGCGTTAGGATTTTCTCAAATGAAAAAAATAAATAAAATTCTTTTTTTAAGAAGGTCAATATTTAAAAATTATTTAAAAAAAATAAATAACTTTAAAGATGTTATCAACATCATGAATGAAGAGTATAAAAGCTCATCATGCCATTTAGTAATCGCTAGAATTAATTTCTCAAAATTAAAAATTAACAAATCAAAATTTTTTAATATATTAAAAAAAAGTGGAATTATTTGTCAATTTCATTATGTGCCACAATACTATTTCTCAGCTCATAAATCCAAATATGTTTTAAAAAATACAGAAGATTATTATAAAAATTGTATATCTCTTCCAATTCATTTAATGATTAATAAAAAAAAATTAGATTATATTATTATTAAAATAAAAAAAATAATAAGACAAAATATTTTACTTAAATAATTTTAATGCAAATTTAAAATCTTCTTTATCATTAATATCAATGAATTGATTTTTTGGAATTTCCAGGGCATATGCTTTTGAGGGAAAAAATGTATTCGATTTTTTAATAAAGTTAGATCTTATCATATAAAAACTACCAGTATCATAATAAAATTTTTTAAGCTTATTTGTATTAAATTTAAAATATTTATTATTTGAAGGCTTAATAAGTTTTTTATTTATTGTTAAAGATCTTAGGGGATTATTTGAAAATTCAGCAACAGGTAGTACTAAATCAATCTTTTTGTTCTTATTCAAAATATTATATGCTTTTTTTAAATGATAAGGCTTTACAAAAGGAGTAGCAGGATACAAGCAGCAAATTATTTCTGGAACAACATCTAAGTTATTAACAAAATCTTTCAGCACATCAAAAGTTTTTGCATTATCGGAAGCAAGTCTCTTATTTCTTAATTTATCACATTTAACTCCATATTTTTTAGCTATTTTTCTTATTATATATGAATCTGTTGATACAAAGATCTCTTTAAATAAATTTGATTTTTTTGCAGCATTTATACTGTAATAAATAATTGGTCTACTAAAAAATTTTTTTATATTCTTATTTTTAATTCTTTTACTTCCTTTTCTAGCTGGTATAATACAACTTAATTTTGTCATAAATTTAATCTAATTTTATATCTTATAAATGTTCAATAATAAAAACATAATTATTACTGGTGGAACAGGGTCTTTTGGAAAAGAACTCACAAAATTTTTGCTTACAAAATATAAGAAGATAAATAAATTAATAATATTTTCAAGAGATGAGCTTAAGCAGTATGAAATGGCAAAAAATCTTGATAAAAATAAGCATCGTTGTCTTAGATTCCTTTTAGGAGATATTAGAGATAAAGAAAGATTATCCAGAGCACTTCAAGATGTAGACTATGTTTTTCATGCCGCTGCATTAAAACAGGTAGATACTGCAGAATATAATCCCTTTGAATTTATTAAAACTAATATTATTGGATCAAATAATTTAATAGAAGCCTGTCTAGACAGTTCAGTAAAGAAAGTTTTAGCTCTTTCAACTGACAAGGCCTCTTCACCAGTTAATTTATATGGGGCTACTAAACTTTGTGCTGATAAATTATTTACTTCAGCAAACAATATTGTTGGTAAGAAAGATTTATGTTTCTCCGTTTTAAGATATGGGAATGTTTTACATAGCAGGGGATCAATATTACCTTTATTAATTGAAAGATTAAAAAAGAATAAAAGTTTTAAAATTACAGATAAGAGAATGACAAGATTTAACATAGAATTAAGGGAGGCTATTGAGATATCTTTAGAGACAATGAAAAATATGTTAGGCGGAGAAATTTTTGTACCCAAGTTAAAAAGTTATAAAGTTTTAGATCTTGTTAAAGCACTAGATAGAAATAATAAAATTGAAATTATAGGAATTAGGCCTGGAGAAAAGCTTCATGAAGAAATGATTTCAAAAATAGATTCATTAAATACTTATGATTTAGGTAAAAAATTTGCTTTAATAGATCCATTAAGTAACACACTTATAAAGCATTACTCTAAATTTAAAAAAATGAAAAGTTACTATTCTTACAATAGTTTAGATAATGAAAACTATTTAACTGTTAAAGAATTAGAAAAAATTATTATAAAATATAAGTAAGATCTAACTCTTCTTGAAATGAATTGTGACAAGCACATCACTCTCTACTAAATTATCTTTGATTATTTTTTCTATTTTCATAAGAAAGGCAAGTATTACAAATATTTTTTAATCAAAATTTTATTCAGGTCTAGATATTAAAGTAAGACAACTAGTATAGTGATTCATGATATTTTTTTTAATTACAACTTCTGTTTTATTCATGAGACTTTACCTTTGTACACATGACTTTAAATTTGTTGTTTTTAAAAGAAATACCCTATAAATAAATTTATATCCAATTAATATGCAGACGATTAACCTATTATGAAAAATATTTCTAAAATTATAGAAAGTATAGTTCCATATAAATTCAAATTTGATAAAAAAAATTTTGGAGTTCTCATTTCAGATAGACTAAGGACTGATCATAATTTCAGATCAATATTGTCAAGCATAGTAATAAATAAAAATTTTAATGCTAATGTTTTTTCCTTAAGCGAAAAAAAAACATTTAATAATGAAACTAATGATTTATTTAGACTTTTTGATATAAAAAAATTATATGGAAATATAAGAATATTTTTTTTCAACAATGTAAATATTTATTTTAAGGCCTTCAAAAAAATAATTTTTTTTTATTTTAAAATTTTTTATAAAAAAAATAAGTTGGATTGGTTTGTGAAAAATTTTAAAGTTTTAGATATACTTATAGGAGATGGAGTTTATGATGATTATCTAAGATACAACCATCGATATTTGAACCCAACTATATTTAGTTTTAGTTTTTTTTATATTTTATATTCTGGGATTTATAAAATCTTAATCATTGACAAATATACAAAAATTAACAATATAAAATTTTTTATTTCAAACCAAAAAACATATTCATCAATAGGAAATTTGATGAGACGGTATGGAGCAAAAAAAAATATTATAACAATACTTAATGGTGCTAATTTTATTAAATTTATTGATAGTTACAATGATTCTCTTGGTACACCCTATAGAATAAAAGACAAATTAATTAATATTACTAAAAAAAAAATTTCAGAAAAGTTAGTTAATAAATATTATCATGACAGGTTTTTAAATAAGACTTTCGGATTATATGTTGACAAAAAATATTTAAAAAGAAACTACAAAACTTCAAATGATAAAAAAACTTTAGATTTAATTAAAAAAATTAAAAAAAAAAATTTTAGATCGATAAATCTTTATGCCGCACACTGCTTCTCAGATGCATCAAACTTTTGCAATGGTTCAATTTTTAGAGATTATTATGATCATTTCATTTCCACAATTAAGTATTTAAAAAAAATAGAAAATGATAAAGATTTTTGGATTATCAAACCGCATCCAGCAAGAAAAAATTATGATGAGGTGGGTATTATAGAAAAAGCTTTATTTAAGTATAATGTTTCAAATGTCATAATTTGTCCAAAAGATGTTAATAATAATATTCTTTATAAGAATGTTAATAATGTAGTTACGAGTGTTTCTACAATTGCCTTGGAATTTTCTTGCAGTGGAAAGAAACCAATCATTACAGGAGAAGCACCTTTTTATAATAAAGAAACTTGCACATTAGTTAAAAGTAAAAATGATTATTTTAGAACTTTAAAAAATATTAATGATTATCAAAATACGATGAGTAAAAATCAAATTTTAAAAAGTAAATATATTTTATTTCTTTTAGATAATTTAATTGTTAACAATTTACCTAGCAGTAAAATTTTACCAGTTAATACGAAGTACATTAAAAATAGTCTTTCATATTTAAAAGAAATACACCAAAATAGAATTAAAAATAAGCTTAACACAATATTTGATGAACCATTTTATGAGCAGTTAGAAAAAAGAATTAAAATAAAACTAAATAATACACATAACTAGTTATCAAAAAAAGTTGACAATAATAAGCTTCATAAATTAGTTATGAATATTATTGGTATTTATGATTGTTTTATTTTCATTCTTTATTTTTTAAAATATGATGACTTTAATATGTAAAAAAACTATTAAATATTAATAAAAATTTACAAAGCACAATTTATGAACAAAAAATTAGCACATCAATTTTTGAATATAATTGGGAAAAAAAAAATAATACACTTTACTTTCTTTTCATCAATCAACTTATTTTTAGAGTTATTGTCTTTCTCTCTTTTTATACCAGTAATACTCGCTTTATCAGGAAGTGATAAGAAAGATTTTATTTCAGAATTTATCTATAAACAATTTAAAATAGAGAGCTCATTAGAACTTTTAATGATTTTATTAATTGTGCTTATTGTTGTTTTTTTTATAAAAAATTTAATAATTAGTTTTTGTTATTATAAACAAAGTAAAATTTCAGCATCAATTGAACAGGAATTATCATTGAAAATTTTTAGTAGTTACCTTTATGCAGATTATATTTTTCATACAAAAGAAAATTCATCAAAAATTATTAGAGATATAATGTCAGAAATTGGAATGTTTTGCAGAGGACTACTAAATTCTGTTTTAATAATTTTTCTAGAATTCTTTGTTTTTTTGGGAATTTTTTCTCTTTTATTTTTTTATGCACCAAAAGTTTCACTTTATTTAAGTTTTTATTTCTTAATTATATCAATAGTTTTTTTTTTGATTTTTAAAAAAAGAATAGAAAAAATGGGAGTTAATAGAAACATAAATGAAAAACTTAGAATTAAATATATCCAACAAGGAATACAGGGAATTAAAGAAGTTTTAATATTTAATTTACAAGAGATAATGCTTAAATTTTTTAAGGGATATAACAACATAGTAATTAATAATCTTTTTATGGTTGGTTTTATTAATAAACTACCAAAACTTATCTTTGAATTTTTATCAATTACAATTCTATTTGTAGTATTTTTTATAAATTTTCGTGATGGTAATGATATTTCAGAAATCACATATTCTCTAGGAATTATAATTGCTGGATCTTACAAGCTGTTTCCAAGTATGAATAAAATTTTGCAAGCTGTAAATACTATCAACTACAGTAAACCAGCTATAAAATCATTAGCAAATATTTTATTTGAAAATAAATTAAATGAAAAAAATAAATCATTAGATAATGACAAAATTTTTAAAATTGAAAATGAAATAATTATTAAAGATTTAAATTTTAAATATGAAACAAAAAATCCAAATATTTTTGAAAATCTAAACTTAAAAATTAAAAGTGGTTCACGTGTTGGAATTATGGGAGCTACAGGATCTGGAAAAACAACATTGGTAGATCTACTTCTTGGACTTCTTAAGCCACTAAAGGGAGACATATTAAGTGATGAAAAATCAATTTACAAAGATGTTATAAGTTGGAGATCTATTATAGGTTATGTGACACAAGCCCCATATCTTATGGATGATACAGTTTTAAATAATATTGTATTTGGAGATATACATAATGAAATTGATCATGAAAAAGTTAATAAAATTATTAAAATAACTCAATTATCTCAATACATTGAAAGCTCTCAAAATGGATTGCAAACAATCATTGGAGAAAGAGGGGTTCAGTTATCAGGTGGACAAATACAAAGAATTGCTATTGCTAGAGCTTTATATAGAGATCTAAAAATATTAATACTAGATGAAGCAACCTCTTCTTTAGACAGCAATACTAGGGATAAAATAATTAAAGAAATAAGTGATTTAAATTCCAATATAACAATTATATCTATATCGCACGATAAAAAAGCACTCTCATACTGTGATGATATTTACCATTTAAACGGAGGTAGTTTAATAAAAATATAAAGTTTTTAACTTTAATCATGATTTATGTTATGAAAAGCACTTATTAATTATGGAAAAATCAGACTTAGAGGTTTTTTTAAAAGGAGATATAGTTTTAGACCTAGATAGTTTTATCATTAACTTGGTAATTGCATCTATCCTTAGTTTTATTGTACAGTTATTTTATCTTAAGTTTTCAACAACACTTTCAAACAGGCTAGACTTTTCAAAAAATTTTGTTGTTTTGGGAATAGCAACAACAATTGTTATAACAATTGTTAAGTCATCTTTGGCTCTATCATTAGGGCTTGTTGGTGCATTATCTATAGTTAGATTTAGAGCAGCAATTAAAGAGCCAGAAGAATTGGTATATTTATTTTTAATTATATCAATAGGACTTGGTTGTGGTGCGGGACAAGTAAAAATTATATCAATTGGTACAATATTTTCGCTATTCGTAATTTCTTTTTATCACTTTTTTTATAAAAACAAAAAATTCAAACTTTCTGAGGTTTTAAATTTTGCGTTAAGCAAAAGTTCAAAAGTAAGTGAAAAAGAAATTAACGAAATCATTAATTTTATTAAAAAAAATACAAAAAGTGTTGACCTAATATCAATTAGTAAATCAAAAAATGATACTACATTAAATTTTGATATAACGGTTAATAATATTGAAAAAATATCTTTTCTTGTGACTGAACTTGAAAGAAAAAACTATAAATCAATAATTGCTCGAAACGATATAAATTCAATTTAATTGAATAAAAATAGTGAAAATAAAAAAAACAATTTTAAAAAAAAAAAGTTTTAATCTTAATTTTTTTTTTAAAGCTTATTTCTTTATTACAATAATTTTTCTAACACTATTTGTAATTCTTTTTTTTAATAGTGGATTTTGGAAAAGTTATAAGAATACATTTTTAGATCGATTGTATAGTAGCTCTGTAATTAATTATATTTATGCACCTGAAATATTTTCAAAAAAAATTAGAGCAAAATTTTATAAAATCCCAAATTTAAATATAAATATTTCTTTTAAAAATCAGTTAAACTTAGAGAATCAAAGAAAAAAGGCTATTCAAGCATTTAACATGGGTGATAATGGTGTCATTTTTAGTGAAGTAAACGCTACTATTAATTATAAAAATGAAAAGCTTAAAACAGATTTAAGACTTAAAGGAGATAGAAAATCACATTGGTTTGAAAAAAATAGAGCTTCATTAAAACTAGATATTAAAGAAGATAAAAAAATATTAGGTATGGATAAGTTTTCTTTGCAAAAACCTAGAATGAGAAATTATATACATGAATGGTTATTTTTTGAGCTAATTGGTGAGCTAGATTTAATAAAGTTAAATTATATATTTGTTGATGCAAGTATAAACGGAACAGATTCAGAGCTATATGTACTAGAGGAATCTTTTGATAAAATTTTAATTGAAAGGAATAAAAGAAGAAATGGGCCAATATTCTCATTGTATGAAGAGTTTACAATAAATATTAAAAAAACAAAATTTGAAGTTTATAATAAAAAGTATTGGTTAAATAATGAACAATTGAAAATTACTCAAGTTGCCATCAAAAAACTAGAAAATTTCTTTCAAAAAAAATCTGATAATATTGATATATTTGATATTGATAAATGGGCAGCTTTTTTTGCAATAACGGATTTAAATTACTATCCCCATGCCCGTGCACCAAAAAGTGTCAAATTTTTTTATAATCCTGTTTCAGGTCTTTTTGAACCAATTGGATATGATGCTCATAGGTCTGTAGCAAATTATAGTCAATATATAAAAAAATGGAATGAATTACCAATACAGAATTCTTACCAAGAAGCTTTAAATTGTAAAAAAAATATAGAAAAATGTATTGCATCTAGAGGTAGAATTAATGGTAATTACCTTGCTTATAAATTTTTTTTTGATGAATCTGGGAATTTAAATGAACAATTTTTCAAAAAATATAGAAAAAATACACTAAAGATATCATCAAAAAAATTTTTAGATAATTTCTTTTCCAAAAGAAAAAATAAAATTAATAAAATAAATTCACTAATTTATGATGACTATTTTTTTGTAGACCATAACTATTTTTATGGTCCAGGTTTATATTATTTTTCTAAAAAAGATATTTATTTAAGAGCTGAAAATCTTAATATCTTCTTTAGATCTAATATTGAAAAAGTTTTTATTGAACAAGAAAAAAATGAAATAATTATTACCAATATTTTGAATAATAATTTAGGATTACGATTAAATCAAATTAAGTGTGAAGATGTATCAACACAAAAAAAACATACTTTTTTATTAAACAAACAGATAAAAAAAAGTTTAACGCATATAAAGTTATCAGATCTTGATAATTCTTTAAATTTAAAGTGTTTAACTATCACCTTTTTAGATCAAAAAAATAAAATTATTGAAAAAACAATACATCAAAAATTAAATCATAATATAGAAGAATTTACTAAAATTGATAAAAATTTATATAAAGATTATTTTGTTGCAATCGATGAGAGTATATTTTTAAAAGAAAAAAATATAACTATAGACAAAAATATAATTATTCCTAAAAATTATACTGTATTTATATTACCTGGTTCAAAAATAACTTTAAAAGACAACTCTTTTATTTATTCTAATTCTGCCTGGAATGCTAATGGTGAAAAAAAAAATATTATTATTTCAGGAGAAAAAAATAATTTTGGTGGTGGTATTTTAATAAATGACAAAAATAATATCTCTATTTTTAATAATGTAGAATTTAGTTATTTAAGTGGCCCAGAACAAATTATGCATAATGAAAAAAATTATTTATCTAAAAATTTTATTAAATATGATGATACAAAAAAAAATTCTTTCATCAGTGAAATAAAGAATATTAAAAAAAATAGTACTTTATATACTTTAAATCATGTTTTGTATGGTGCACTAAATTTTTTTAATACCGAAGTTATTATAAAAAATGTTTTTTTCAAAAAAATTTGCTCTGAAGATGTATTAAATATTATCTCAAGCAAATTTTTAATTGAAAATGTAAACTTTGAAGAAAATTGTTCTGATGGTATAGATATTGATTTTAGTGAGGGAGATATAACTAATGCTAAATTTAAGCACATAGGCAATGATGCAATAGATTTTTCAGGTTCAGTTGCTAAAATTGATAATGTAGTTCTTGAAGATGTAGGTGATAAATTAATAAGCATAGGCGAAAACTCAACAGTCCATATAAAGAACTTAATAGGAAAAAATTCATATGTAGGTATAGCTAGCAAAGATGGCTCCACAACTAATTTAAAAAATATTAGAATGGATAATGTAAAAATTGGACTAGCTGCGTATATTAAAAAAGATGAATATGCGTCTGCTAAAATTATTGCTGAGAAAATATTCATTAACAACAGCAAAGCAAAATCTTTAACAGATAAAAAATCAAAAATTATACTAAATAAAAATAAATTAAATGTTAAAACAGATTTTATCTTGCCAATCGTTTACAATAAAGAAGAAAATTTAATTAATTAGAAATATAAATTTGCTTATGAAAAAAAAAAATTATGAAGAAGAAATGAGATATGAAAAAAAATGGATTTATAATAATAATTCCTATTATCAAACTTTATCTTCTTTAATGAGATCAAATTTTAAATTTAAACATCACCATGAAAATAGAATTGTAAACACAGTGTATTTTGATGATTTCAATTTATCTAATGTATTAGATAATGTTGAGGGTCAAAAAGATAGGGTGAAACATAGACTAAGATGGTATGGTTCTGATAGGTACATTGACAAGCCTATTTTTGAGATGAAACATAAAAAAGCTTTTAAAACATATAAAAAAAAAAGTTTCATGACTTTAAAGAAAAAAATAGATGTAAATAATATTAATAATTTCGTCGATCTTAAAAAAAAATTTAATTTAAAAGTTAAAAATAATCATTTACTACAACCCAAAATTTTAATTAGTTATAAGAGAACTTACTTAATATCTTCTGATAACTTGATCAGAGCTACAATAGATCAAGACATTAAATATAAAAAATTAAATAAATTTAATGATAATTTTTTTCATAAATTTAACAATATTGTGATGGAGATGAAATATGATATAAATTTAGATATTTACTTTAGAAATTTAATTAATAATATTTCTGTAAGATATTCAAAAAGTTCAAAATATGTAAATTGCATGTTGTTACCATCAAGAGAATTTTCTAACTAATCCATAAAAAAATTAACTATTTTTTTACAAATGTAATTGACCTCAGATGATTTAAGAGTTGGATAAAGTGGTAAGCTTAAGGTGTTATCACCCATATGTTTCGATTTAACACAAGTATTATCATCCCAACTAAAGTATTTTCTGAACGCACTCATATCAGTTACAGATCTATAGTTTATTCCACAACCTATTTTATTTAATGTTAGATATTTAAATAAATCATCTCTGTTTTTATCAGTCTTAAATTTGTCAAGAACAATTATGAATAAATGGCAGCCATGTCTATTTTTTTTAGTATTAAAAATTTGCTTTTTAAGTGGAAGATCTTTTAATTTTTTACAATACAGATCATATAATAACTTTCTTTTTTTTAAATTTTTTTCCAATTTTTCTAACTGCACCAAACCCATAGATGCACTTAAATCAGTAAGATTATATTTGTATCCAATTTCCTTAACATCATAGTGGAAATTTTCATTTTTATTTTTGATATTTTCATTAATTTGTTTACGTTTCCAAGCATCTTTACTTAGACCATGCAAACTCATTATTTTTGCTTTGTTGTATAACTTATTATCTTTAAACAAAATCATACCACCTTCACCCGTAGTAAGGTTTTTAGTTGAATAAAAGCTAAAACAGCCAGCATCACCAAAAGTACCCAGATGTTTATTTCGATATTTACTTTCCACAGCATGAGCACAATCTTCTATTAAAAATAGATTATAATTTTTTTTGATCTTTAATATTTTATCAAGGTCACATGATAGCCCACCTAAGTGAACTATAATTATTGCTTTTGTTTTATTAGTTATTTTTTTTATGATTGAATCTGGGTCAATATTAAATGTATCAGGGTTAATATCAGCTAATACAGGAGTTGCACCAGTGTAGACTATGGAACTAATAGTTGAAGAAAAGGTCATTGGAGTTGTGATAACCTCATCACCTTTTTTAATACCTAAAGATATAAGACTTAAATGAAGAGCCGCTGTACAAGAATTTACAGCAAGTGCAAAGTTAGCTTTTTTATAATTTTTAAACTTATTTTCAAATTTATGAGTAATAGCTCCAGTACCAATCCATTTAGATAAAATTACTTTTTTAATCGCAGCAATTTCTTTTGTACCCACATCGGGCTTACCAAATATAATATTTTTTCTTTTATTTTTCATATTTAAAGATAAATATGTTTTATAAGTATATTATTAAAAAACAATATTTTTATTTTTTTAAGATTAGGTACGATATGAAAGCATTAATGAATATCTTGAAAAATTAAATTAAATTTTTTTTAAATCGTATAAATTTACCTCGTATTAAATATAAGATTCTAAAATAAAAAAGTTTAGAAAATAAAAGGAAACTCATTACATAAATAATACCAACATAATCTCTTTCATTTATTAATTTTTTTAGAGAAGGTATTAAAGCTCTTGCTAATAATTCACTTTTATATTTTTTAAAATAACCTAATCCCTTTTTTGTGACAATTATTTTTTTATGTTTTAATAAAAAAAAATTTATAGATTTTATTCTAGTTTTATAATCTCTAGACATTTGATTAGGATTATAATCTTCAATTATAACTAAAAAATCATTAACAAAGTCAATATTTAAATTTGAATTTACAAGACGAATCCAAAAATCATGATCATGGGTGCCCATCATCTCTTCATCAAATCCTCCTAATTTCAGAAAAGAATCTTTTTTAAAAAAAAAAGTTGA
>MDSY01036411.1_pt1 | contig 13173 bp, 9 predicted proteins | sample 811131 | NCBI WGS metagenome assembly MDSY01 (sample SAMN05326643, study PRJNA326480) | marine metagenome | isolation source: seawater | place: Atlantic Ocean: South West | collected 2010
GATAACATATAGCGCCCAGCGTTCAAGGGTTCCAACCAAGCCAAACCCGGCGCCTGTGAAGAGGACGAGGCAGATCACCGAATGGAGAAGATAGTTGCTCAAGGCGCTGCGGCCAACCGCAGCTAAACGATGACGCATGCTCAGCCAGAGTTGAGATTGACAAAGCAACATGACAAGGCCAAGCCAACCCATGGCCATGCCAATGCGCCCAAACTGGTACGTGCCTTGGAAGTATCCTGTGATGACAAGGGCATCAAAATCGGAGGTAATGGCTCGATAGAGTTCATACCCATTGACGAGCAAACCAGTACCAAAACCAATCGCAACCATCCGCAAATAAAGTGTGCGGGATCCTTGGCCAGAAAGTACGCCCATGCGGTACATGGCCATGCCCAGGAGCATCATCCCCATCGCATCCCAAAGCATGAAGAATGGAACGAAAAACAGGAGTTTCTCATTGACATCTTTAGCGCTGTACGCCGCGACTTGCGCATATGTCCCACGGCGTATTTCGAGTTCTTCTTCAATGGCCGTTTCATTGTACTCAACTGTATTTTCCAACTCATGCCATAAGGCGGCTTCATCCATAAGAGCCTGTGAATGATTTCCATTTGGATCTGATTCAATACGGTCTGCTGCATCCCTTGCATCGGCCATAATGGAGCCGGAGGCAATGAACACCATTGTCGAACAAATCAAGACGCTGATGGACAATAGAATGAGGGTTTTTGGTTTCGCATGGCGCAGTGGATAGAGCATGGCGCCGGCGAGCGCGTAAACGATGAGAATGTCCCCTGTCCAAAGGAGGACATAGGCATCAAAAATGCCAAAAAGAAGAAGGAAAAATGTTCGCCGATAATGGAGGGCCGCCCCTTTCTCAGTGCCAGACTTGCTTCCAAGGCCAGTGGTGAACATGACCACGCCCGCACCAAAAAGAAGCGAAAAGAGGGCTCGCATCGAACCCTCAAAGAAAAGATTCACAATGCCCCAAATCGCATAATTTACTTCTGCGTGATCGCCCAAACCGACAAAGGGGTTGTAATACCCGACTGAAGCCATTCCGAAACCAAGTATGTTCAGCAAGAGAACGCCGAGAAGGGCTACGCCCCTGAGAACATCCAACGATTCAATCCTCTTGAACCCGGAAACAGGTCCAATGGATTTCTCGTCAGCGAGCTGCCCACCTGTCATGTTGTTTTGTCCGGTGGACGGGGGTTAAAGGTTCAGCCGTCTAAGCGCGTTGGTGGTGTTTTTTTTCTTCGAAACTTCACAGCGCACTCGTTTTTTCTGTATGCTTTTACCGGTTTGGTCGTAGGAGATATTGAAAGAGGGACGGCGTTCTTGGCTTGCTATGGCCCCTGATGTCTTTGACGGTGAGCGAGTGCTCGCCTTTGATTTAGAGACGACTGGGGTTTCAACTCAATACGACCGAATTGTACAATTGGCGCTGATTGGAGCCGATGCTGAAGGTGAAGCAATTCACTATGAAGAACTGGTCAACCCAAGACGGCCCATCCCCGCTGGAGCCAGTCGTGTTCACGGTATCTATGATCATGATGTTCGTTCAAAGGGAGGATTTTCCACCGTTGCAGATGCTGTTGCTGAATTGATCGAAGGAGCGATTATTGTTGGCCACAACGTAAGGAAATTCGACATGGCCATGCTGGAGGGCGAATACCTGCGTCTTGGAAAGAGAGCCCCGAGGCCGAAAGCGATTATGGACACGTATGAACTCGTTCGCAGACTCAAAATCGGGCGCCCACATGGACTTGGCGCTCAGTGCACTCGGCACGGCATAGCACTGAAGGATGCACACACTGCGGCGGCTGACGCTGCGGCTTCCCTGCTTTTGTTCTGGAAATTGTCAATTGATCACGCCCCCGCTTTCCGAAAATCAATCGAGGAAATTGAGCGCTGGGCTGTTCATGGAAACGTGAGTGCTGATTCATCAGAACTTGGACGCGGCCTCACGGACCTTGAACCGGTTGACAAGTTGGGGAAAATTCGGATCGATGATGGTCACATGGTTTTGGCCTTTGGTCGCAACAAAGGCCGCCACCTAAGTGAAGTGCAGTTTGAAGACCCGAGGTACATCCAGTGGTTGCTTTCACCAAAAGGCATCGAAGACGAGGAAGCAAGAGCGCGCGTGAAAGCGTACCTGGCCGAACTCTGAGGCCCTTAGAACCCCTAAATGTGAAGTCTTTATTTCGTATATTATCAGAAAGTGCGAGGCACTCAGCGATGGTGTTCTACACCATCTGGCATTGGAGACCACGGAAGTACATCGCACCAGTGACCCACTCGCCACACACGCTGCGCAGTCATGACTGAACCAAGGAACAATGCCCCTTGATGGCCTGCTGCAAGGGTTTCCTGTAACGCTTCTCTTCCCCGATCGGTGAACTTTGCTGATTGTTGATACCCTGTTGGGACCGCACGCCCATCGGCGTTGATTGGCTCACACAACTCCAGAACGGCGGCACCGGAAGAGGGATCAAATTCGTGCAAGAGCACGACGGCATCTGAAAAGTCACTCTTATGGAGGGTTCCATTTTCATGACGCCAGTTCCACCAGTGAGGGCACCAAGCTTTCCAGTCACAAAAACCGCCACATGAATCATCGCCCACGGTTGGTTCCATAGGCATGGGTGTTGGGACCGTTGCTTGCCAAGCTGCATACGCATCCTCGAGGACACTTTCACCTTCTGCAGCCCATTTGGATGCGTCATGTGTATACCATCCCTCAGTTCTAACAGGAGGGGCATTTGGATTGTTAGCCAAAAGAATGTCCCTGTACATCCGCAATTGACGGTTCACATCGACCTTGAGTTCACCTTCAGGAATACGCCCGGTTTTGAGGTCTGCCACAAGCCAACCTTTGGGTTTACCATCTTCATCGAGGTCCGCCATCAAAAGGTCTAACCGACCCATTAAGCGGCCGTCAGAGGTCTTGAGTTCTCCTTCAATGGCGATGGCGGTCGATTGTATTCTTCGCCACAAGGCAGCAGTGATTCTTTGATGCTCGAGGCCCCGTACGCCAACATGATCGAGCAGCATGATGATGCCTCCTCGTTGATGTTGGAGGGCGTCTTTCCACTTTTCTTCCTTCCATTTTGGACGTCGGGGGGTCGCCATGAACGAAGCTTTCTCTTCCTCCCATCGGCGTTTGAGCACCCGCTCTGCTTCGGCGACAATCCAACCGCTTTCAGCATCAGGTTTGGCGCTGATATCGAGGTTCAACAAGTCTTCAATCGAGGCGTGAACCGCAGTCCCAACTGAAGCAGCCATTCCTGCTTTTCTGGGTAAACCCTGTCGACTTAACCAATACATTCTCGGACAGGTCTCGTAACGATTCCATGCCGATGGTGAAAGCATGTGTGGTCGTGCTTCATCGGCCATAGAATGGGCTCACCCTCAACGAACATGAAGCCACCGGCGTCAACTGATGGAGGCAAAGTCTTGATACGGAAGGGGTGCTGTGTCGAATGCATGGAAGGTCCACAGGTCCGTATAACGAAGGACGTCAACACAGAGAATGCGCTTGTCGTAGCGTGCTTTCCGAGCATCGGAATGGTCTCAAGCGTCGTGGCGCATTTCCTCATCGACCACCTCGAACTCGAATTCGTAGGCGCCGTCGTTGACAACAGGTTGCCCGTGATTACGCTCGTCAATGAAGGCGAACCTATGCCAGTGATTCGTGCCTATGCTGGAAAGCCACAGTGCACCATTGAAGGATGCGAACAAGTCATTTTGTTGATGAGCGAACTTGTGGTTCCTGAACCGTTGATCAATGACATCGTATGGGCTATGTTTGAATGGTCGAAAGAGAACAACATCGTTGCGGGTGTTGTCATCGATGCATTCGCCAAAGAAGGCATGAAAGGAAGCCTGAATGGCTCTGAACCCTCCATTGAATACGAAGACACCGAAGGTGTTGATGTCGTTGGTATCGGCGCTAATGCAAAGGTCCGAGGGATGCTGAAAGAACTTGGCATACCCCTGTTGAATCAAGGTGTGATCAAAGGCATCAATGCAGCCATTCTCAGTGAGGCTCGACGACGTGGTCTCGACCTCATGTCCATCATGGTGGAAGCCGATCCACGCTTCCCAGATGCTCGGGCTGCTGCCACCCTCATCGAGCACCTCAATGCCTACCTCCCCGCAATTGATCTGCCCCATGAACCACTCATCGAAGAAGCTGAATTCCTTGAGGCACAAATCAAATCGATGATGGACGGTGCCGCCTTACCGGAATCGACCCAAGACAACTCGATGTACGGTTAAGCCGAACTTCGCAAGCCAATAGTGGCGCATGCAATCCCCAAAAGAAGGAGCAGCGCACTAAGGAAGGTTGGCATGAGCATGGTTTCGTTGTAGGGCAGATGAAGCCAATCCAACAACGATTCCCCTCGGGTGAATGTGCCGCCTGCTGAAGCGGTGAGAAGCATAAGGCCGGTTGCACCCATACCAGAGAGGGCTTGAATGCTGCTGGAACGAGCAGACCCCCATACGTTAATTCCGGTGCGCCAACGCACAACAAGTGTTCCCGAAGCAAGCCCAAGGCCGCTTAAGGAAAACAGCATCTTATTGGCCAGAAGAGAACTTGACATCTCTCCGCCTGGTGCAGAAGAAAGCCCACTCCAGATTGCGAATGGGGTAGCAAGCAGTCCAAACATCAGTGCTGCATGAGCAACAATATCACCTGATTCCTGTTTCCTGTCAAGGGCGAATGGAAGCTTGGGGCTAAGCCAACAAAACAGGAACGCAAGACCTGCAAGAGAATAAGCGCCAACGACCAGTTCGGTCGTCACGACGTGGAAGGTGTTTGAGGAAATCATGAGTCTCCATCTCCATAGGTGCCTGCGAGGTATTCATGGCCGTACCACTCCCACTGTTCGGCAGTCCATCCTTGTGGTAAGCCACCTTCGGGCAGCGGTGCAACCTGTGTGGGAGATTCTGTTGCGGGGGCTTCTGCGAGCGTCGCTGAGAATTCAGCAGTTTCATCATATTTTTTCAACGACTCTTCCTCCTGTCCCCGTGGCCTTTGTAGCGCCACAACCGCCCCAAACAGAAGCAGACCCATGGCGAGGCCTTGAAGGTAAATAGGACCGTTTTCAACTTCGATTGCTGGCGTCTGAGCACCAATGGAGAACCAAGGTGTTGTCTGTTCTGGGCCTTCGCCAGAAAGCACGGCACGCCACTGCATTACAGAGGGTGATAATGCAGCAGGAAGAATGAATTCCCAATGATCCTGTGAGCTCGAGTTGACAACTGCTTCCATGACTGCGCCATCTTCAGCGCGCCACTCGACCGTCACTGCATCTGTGAATTTAGTGTGAAGATCGATTTGTGTTTCATCGCCAACGGCCCTCATGCTCTGTGGCGTGAAATCTTCGTGCAATCGAGGCAAATCTTCCGGCACCGCTTCGATTTCAATTTCAAACGCCTCAGAGACGCCAAAGAAGGGGCGGCCTTCATTCGAACCCGCTGCGTCGCCATGGTGAACTGAAGCATACAACGAGCGCATACCAATTGAATCTGGGCGCAGGACCCAGGTGTGCTCAAGTGATGCCCCAGAGCCGTCTGTCGAACGTTCAACGTAATTGCCTGTGCCGCCGTGGCCATCCGAGAGAATGTCCCAACCGTCAGTGAGCGGAGTGTCGGCATTTGCGTTGGTGCTTGAGAGAAGGAATAGGCCGACCAAGTTCTCATCATGATTCACATCCACTCCACCAATAATGATGGTCACCTCGGTTGGCTGGCCTACCCAAACGTGTTCTGAATATTGGAGAGAAAGCGTCAGTGCAGAACTTGCGTTTTGCCCAGCATCTCCGTGGCACGCACCGCCACATTGCATGTCGCGAAGCCCGTCCCCGTTTCCACCTGGCTCCGCCGCACTTAGGGTGGTTGAAGCAACAAGAACCGTAAGCAAAAGAAGAACTTTCAATTGACGGTTAAACACTTCAATCCCTCCTCTCAAAGACGAGCAAACCTAAGGCGCCAGCGCCAAGCAAGAGCAACAAGAACCCAACGATTGAACCACTCAACGAGGCCCCACTTTTCACCTCATCAACGGCTGCATCCACTTGAACAGATTGGGACTCAGAAGCCCCGTCTTGAAGCGGAAGACCATCCAAGACAGGCCGAACTGTGTAGGTAGTTTCTGCTGAAATTAGAGGCTGATCCTCGTATTCAGTGCTTGTTACCGTATCGATTACAATTCCATTTCGTTCGATCTGGAAGGTTGCGTTTGGCCCATCATAGGCCCACGTCATTTCGACCGTTTGCCCTGTAACCAGTGCTTGCAGACCGGTAACCTGTGGACCAAGGATCGGCATCAAGGGGAGGTTTGCGGTTGCTGATTGCCCCAAATCGTCAAGAACAACAAGATTGACGGAGGTGGAGGCGGTTGCAAGGAAAGAGAAGGTCGGCCCTGTTCCTAAGCCAGATTGACCGTTCACGTCTGACCAAGCCCAGCTGTAGGTGGCAATTCGCCCGTCAAGGTCCGAAGAAGAAGATGCATCGAACGTGACAACTTCGCCAATCCATGATTGAGGGGTGATTTGTTCAATCACTGCAGTCGGTTGTAAATTGATGACAGTCGAGGATTGGTAAGCCGGGGCGCCGAGGTCTGTTCCATCGCTCACAAGTGCTTCAACAGACCATTGCTGGCCCGGGCCAAGCAGGCTGGTCGGGACGGTTGTTTGGTTGATTAGGGATGCTTCAAGGAATCCATTTCTGTACCATTTTATGCTTGAAGAGAGCGTGTCCTCGTCGACATCGGAAGTCGTGATGTTCACGCTAAGTGGGTTGAGTACCGAAGGATCTGCACTCAACTCAACGCTAATCGAAGGAGCGGTATTTGTGATTTGAACCTGCTTTGATAGCATGTTTTCACTGAGCGAGGAGCCGTCACCTGCCCTCACTTGGACCGTCCATATTTCCCCCTTTTCGGTTTGGTCAGAAGGCAACGCAGTGCTGCCGTCAAGCGATGAGATTTGAACGCCATCTTTCATCCAAATGATTTGAGAATTCGACATAACGTCACCGTCGACATCAGTATGGGTGAATGTAATGGTCGCTGTTTCAAGCGTGGTGAGGTTAGTTTGGCTGATGTCGAGCGAGGAAGTAATCGGGGCGGTGTTGCCGATGACTGCTGTGTTTGATGTGGCCCACTGCGACCAGGCTGCCCCGTCATTGACACGGACCTTAGCTTGCCATGATTGTCCCTTTGAAGTCGAGGTTGAAGGTACTCCAGAGCCCATGAACACCGAGTCAAGAACACCGTTGAGGTACCATTCAACTTCGTGACTCGTTTCTGCATCATTATCTGCGTCCATGTACGAATACGTGAGGCTCAAATCGTCAGCAGTGACTGGGTTTGAAGGCGTAATTGAGACGCTCGGCACGGTTGGAGGCGTGTTTTCGATTTCACCACCGATTTGTACAGTTTGTGAGGTTTGCCATCCAGTCAGGGCTTCACCATCGCTAGCACGCACCTCCATCGACCAGTTTTCACCGCTGCGGGTAGCATAGGAAGGTACTGACTGGCTGTTGTCGAGTTCGGTCACAACGACGCCCTCGAGCATCCATCGCGTCTCATATGAGATTGTATCCTGGTCCTCATCGCTGGCCGTTACCGAAAAAGAAAGACCATCGCTGCTTTCAGGAGAACTTGGAGAAATGGAAGGGGCATTCATGACTGGAACGGAATTGGCGATCACAAGCGTGTTGCTTGTCACGTTGGAACCTGTGTCTTGCCCGTCGGAAGGGGTGATAATGGCATACCACTCTTGATGCTTGCTGGTGAGGGATGGCGGAGCTGTAGAGGTGGTGAGGGTGAGTTGCACACCATCTCTGAACCATTCGATGGTCGTTCCAGACTCTAGATCGTTCTCAGCATCACTGTAGGTGTAGGAAACGGACAATGTCGATGCAGTGGTGGCGCCGTTGGGCCCTAAAATTGCATTTGCTGCAGTAGGGGGTGTGTTTGCAGCAGCGCCTGCTTCTGGAATCGGATAGGTAGCTGTAGCCCATCGATCGCCGCTGTACTGACCGTTGCCGTTTGCTGTGAGCCCTGCAACGCTAATTGTTGATTGACCAGATCCGCTCGCTGGTGCTGTCCAATCCACAGCCCATGACCGCTGGCTTGACCCCGTAATCGAATGGGTCGCACTTGTGCCTGCTGCGTTTACATTGACTGCAAATCCGGGTCCTGTTGAGAGGGTCCCTTGACTCGCATCGAGGCTGAAGCCTCCATCGCTGCCAGAAACGCCACCAGTTACCGCGACGGTTAGAGCATAGCTCGTCTGAGGAGTGTAACTGCTTGGAAGGCCAGTGATGGCTACGCTTGGAGCGGAGCCTGAGTTAGAATGACAACTGCACCCAGAACTGTGCTGATACTTTCCTCCAGAATTTCCTTCCGTCAAGGGAACGGTAGATAGCACAAGCAAAAGCACCAATAAAATTGGAACTCGCTTTGCGGACATGCTTTCCGGTTCCTCGTGCTCTATGAGAGCGTTGCCCTTGAATGCATGAGAAATATCGGATTGGGCGAGGGTTCAATCGAAGTCGAACAAGGAGGGCTGCTTGGCTTGAGCCCCCGCTGATTCATCTGATGGAGAGGGCGGTTTCTGTGGAGCTTGTGAATTGCAGGCATCATGCAATTGTGCTTCGCTCCAGATGGTGATGCCAAGGCCTTCGGCTTTTGCGAGTTTTGAACCGGCTTTTTCACCAGCCACGAGGACGTCGAGTTGGGATGAGACGCTGCCAACAACCTTCCCGCCTGCCCCTTTGATGATCAATTGAACTTCCTTTCGAGGCCTTTGTAATGACCCTGTGAGGCATAACGTCATGCCCTCAAGAGGGCCTCCTGATGCTGCTTTAGGCTCATCAAGAACGTCGATCAGAGAAGCGAGGTCGTTGAGCATGTTGCTGCGTTGATGCAATCCGTCTCGAACTTGAACGGCGACCTTGCTGCCGATGCCATCAACTTCACATAACGAACGAAGCGCTTGGTTTTCAGTGTAGGGCTTTCCTTTTGAATCAACGAGGGGGCCAAAATGAGGGTCCTCACTCGTCGCCATTCCAAGGTGAACCCATTCCATCATTTGGGTGAAAGAAGTCAGGTGTTGTGCGACTGCAGTCGCCAGTTCAGGGCCAATCCCCGGGAGGCCCAAGGCATGGAGAAAGGACCCAAGTGGAAGCGACTTCGTTTTGTTAAGTTCGTTCAATACATTGAGCGCAGACTTTTCACCCATCCGTTCAATGTTCTCTAATTCGGCTTGCTGAAGTCGGTACAAATCTGGGATGGAGTGAATCAATTCCAATTGAAGCAACTGATCGACCAGTTTCTCACCGATACCGTCCATTTCTAAACTCCTGCACCAGTACAGTATGGCTCGACTCGTTCGGGCATCGCACATGGTGTTCATGCAACGAATGAAAGCGCCATCTGAAGTGAGTGAGGCTTCGCATGCTGGACATTGTACTGGAATGTAGATCGGTGACCTTTGGGGCATTGGTTCATCAAATGGAGTTCCATCAGCGTGGAACCGATTGGCGAGGTCTGTCTCAACACCAGGCCCAAGACTTGCTTCGATTTTAGGAATAACATCGCCTCTTCGAACGATGAGAACACGGTCCCCCAGATTGACACCGAGCCGTTCAACTTCGCCGACGTTGTGGAGGGTGGTGTGTTCGACAGTCACACCACCTACAGACTGAGGTGCAATTCGCGCCACAGGCGTCACCGCTCCGGTGCGACCAGTTTGCCAAGTGACGTCAAGAAGGATTGACGTCGCCTCCTCAGGAGGGAATTTCCAAGCGAGCGCCCACCGAGGATGGTGGGCCGTCATACCCAGAAGGTCACGGGTTTCAAGAGCATCAACCTTGAACACAACACCGTCGATCTCATACTCATAGGCGTCTCTTTGTGTGCCCCAATTCTCCGTCGTTTCAATCATGTGCTGGGCTGCTAGAGCTGGGGAGGCCCTGTCGTGCACCGTCCATGGAGCGGGGTTGATGCCTGCGGCATCCCTGAGCCAAAGCAAACGATCGCTGTCGTGCATGTTCGTCGGTGGAAGTTGTGAATCCGGGTGGCGGTCGCGTTCAGTTGGAAATTTAGCGTCGTAGGCCTGGAACACTAAATCCTCAGCCTTGGCTTTGCCTTCTGCATGCTTTTGGCGGAGCGCTCCCGCTGCAAGATTCCGAGGATTAGGGGACACGTCAGCGTACTTGTCGAGAAAGACTGCTTTGGCCATCACGACTTCCCCGCGTACATGGACATCAACCTCGACTCCAAGCCGTTCGGGTACATTTCCCAAACGTCGGGCGTTTCTCGTGACATCTTCACCACGCGTCCCACTGCCTCTCGTAGAGGCCCTCACAAGTCGGCCTTTTCGATATTCAATGGAGAGGGCGGACCCGTCAAGCTTTGGTTGGCTTAGAAATCGAGTTGCACCGAGCGCTGTTTCGTTGACAAAGTGGATGATCTCTTGATCGTTTGTTGCCTTGTCAAGGCTTTGCATCGGGAACATATGAACTACCTTGACGGACCCTGGGTCAACATCAGATCCGACCCTTTTCAGTTGTGGATGGTTCGGATCAAGTTGCTTCAGTTCATCCCAAAGACGGTCGAATTCTGCATCGCTAAGGGTTGGCTCCCCAAGGTTGTAATACAGATCAGAGTGGTGCGCAATTTGACTTGCAAGCCATGAAACGCGAGCCGCCTCATCGAGGGGAGGGGGGCCGGTTTGCGCCATGATTCAAACAGACGGTCGAGACCTATTGAAGCATCGCCTATCGGTGCTTCAATCAAACTTGAGTGCTACAAATTCACTGTCTGGAATCGGGCAGCGGGTCATGATTGCTTTCGACATGATTCGCAAATGAATCTCCGCAACGACTTCGACCGTTGCTTCGAACATGTGCCCGGCATGAACGACATTGTTGTTGTCTGCGAAGGTAGCGTGAATGTGGGTGAACGGGCTGCCGTCTTCATGACGAGCTAAATTTCCTTGAAGTGTAACCAGTTCACAAGGGCCTTCCTGAGTCCATCGGTGATAGGTATGCGTCTCGTCCATGTACCCATGGACATTCATCCGTGTCCGGCCGATACCGCTTGTGATGGCAGCAGCCTTGAGGTCCAGCTTGTCCGCAAGTGCCCGGATCGAGGTATGAATCTCTTCACCAGGTTCAAGCACTAAAAACAGGTCATCGCCGCTTCGTGTCCAGTCCATGCCTCAGCGACATGGAACTCGATTATTGAGGGTGGCGCTCATTCCTCTTCCTTTGAAACTGAAGCTTTTTGCCAGGCCACAGGCCCTTCAAGGGCCAGTCCGATGCGTTCTCTGGCGATTGATAGGTCATTCTGAGCCCCTCCAAGTGGCAGCGGTCCGAACACACCCCATCCCTTTCGAAGGAGCATAATTCGACGGGTTGGTTGGCGTCCTGCAAGCCTGAGGCGTTGCCAGTCGTAACGTTGGCCATCAGCGAAGGCGTGGGTTCTCGTGACAGCATACCGTTTTGGTACAAGCAGAGAAATCAGATGCAAGGTCAGGCATATATCCCATGCAATCGCATAGGCGGTGTCCGTGTTAGAAACGCTGACTAGGCCCCATGGAAGCACCATCATGGCCGCCATTGAACCCAAGTTCCCCCATTGGCGGATGAGTTCCTGCGCTCCTTCACTCTCCCACGCAAATCCACCGTTGGATAATTCGCCGAGAGTGGGCACATCGAGGCGTTGCCGCGTGAGCCAATACGCGTCCCACACGACAATACCGAACAGGACCGTCACCGCAAGAGCGGCAAATGTGTTCGGGTCGGGTAGGGTTGGCTCCATAGCAGCACCTCAGAGATGTTGTAAATTAATTTCGCCAAGATCGCCGCCGCCACCCTTGCGCATGCGGAGGACAAACAGGAGAATGGCCGCAGCAAGAAGCGCCACGAGAAGCAGCGTTCCGGTAGAAAAGTCACCGCTTTCATTGGCATCGACGCCCTCAAGCAGGTCTGGCACCCCATCGTTATCGTCGTCTTGATCAGCGAACAACCATGTCGTAGCCCCTGGAGGGCAATCAACCGTATCTGGTTGACCGTCCCTGTCGGTGTCGACGTGTGCACAAGGATCCATTGGATAGTCGTCTCGAGCGTCTGGATAGCCGTCATTATCATCGTCGGTGTCCTCTTGGTCTGGTCCGCAAGGATAGCCAAGTTCCGCATTGAACCAAACGTCGGTTGCTTGTGTGTAGGTGCACGACGAGGTCCAATCCCCGTCGGTGTCCAATTGTGTAATTTCAAAGTCGACGCTGTCACTCGATGAGGCACCAAGGAGGTCGGTCACCTTTGCCTCCAGCACATAGAACCCGTAAGGCAAATCGGTGATGTTGAATTGAACTTCGTTCGGGCCCTGCATGACCTCATCACCGGATGCATCAGTGATGAACCATTGAACGGTGAGGTCCTCAACTGCATCAAGGTCATCGCTGTACGTGACTTCTGCATTGAGCGGGGTGGTTTCCATGGCCCTCTGGCCCGAATAGGGTTTCAAAATTTCAACAAGAGGTGCACCATTGAGCGCCATGGCAATGACGATTGAAGTGTTCATGTCCTCTGTCACATTGATGGTTTGAGTTTGGACGGGAAGCCCTGTCGCCTCTGCCTGGATTGTGATCGATTCAAGCGATGAGGAAGCAGCGTCGCCGACCATGGTGATGGGGAGTTCCACCAAGATGGACGCCCCTGTTTGTTGGGTCGCATAAGCGGGAGTGTGCCCAATGGTTTCCAGTGAAAAGACGACTTCAATTGAGGCTCCATTGACTTGGGCATCGATGTTGAAGGTTTTCCACATCCGTAACATTGCTCCGTCATACACCGATGTTTGGCTTGTTGTAGCATCGATCAAATCAACAAGGACCGGCCCTGAAACCGCCACTTCGCCAACCAATGCACCACCTTCAATTCGAACCGAATAATCTTCTGCAGAAACCGCAACAGATGCTACCAAATCTGGAGAACGAAGGATGATTGGCGCGACTTGCCCATCGGACTCATCGGCATGCAGATCGACAGCGACTGCGTAATTTGCAGCACTTAGGCCTTCAACGATAAGCGAATCCATCGAACGCCCGTGATGGCTGGCAAAGGCTGTTCCAGTACCGAGCCCGTTCAAGA
>MDSY01070773.1_pt1 | contig 13171 bp, 9 predicted proteins | sample 811131 | NCBI WGS metagenome assembly MDSY01 (sample SAMN05326643, study PRJNA326480) | marine metagenome | isolation source: seawater | place: Atlantic Ocean: South West | collected 2010
ACATGGGCAGATGTGAGTCAGTTGCAAAAAGACTACGACTATAAGTCTAGTACTTCTGTAGATAGTGGCATTAAAGCCTTTATTAATTGGTATAAAACGTATTTCAACAAAAATTAATGACTACCGGTGGTAGTTGAGAAAAAAAAATAGTTAAATGAATATTGAATTAAGTAATAAAACAATTCTAGTCACTGGAGGTGCAGGTTTTATAGGGTCAAATTTGTGTGAGGTTTTACTTGAAAAAGGAAACAAAGTAGTTTGTCTTGACAATTTTGCTACTGGTAAAAGAGAAAATATAGAAACACTTTTAAAGGATTCTAATTTTACGCTTATCGAAGGCGATATTAGAAAGCTAGAGGATTGTTTAAAAGCTTGCCAGGGTGTAGATTATGTGTTGCACCAAGCAGCCCTTGGCTCCGTACCCAGGTCTATTAAAGATCCAATTACATCCAATGATGTGAATGTGAGTGGTTTTTTAAATATGCTGCTAGCAGCAAGAGACAATGGAGTGAAAAGATTTGTGTTTGCAGCGAGTTCATCAACTTATGGAGACTCAGAATCAATGCCAAAAGTTGAGGATATTATTGGAAAACCATTATCGCCTTATGCAATTACAAAATATGTAAACGAATTGTATGCTGATATTTTTTCAAAAACTTATGGATTAGAGACGATTGGCCTACGCTATTTCAATGTATTTGGTAGAAAACAAGACCCCAATGGTGCCTATGCAGCAGTGATTCCAAAATTTGTTAGCCAACTCATGAATGGAGAATCTCCAGTTATAAATGGCGATGGAAATTACTCAAGAGATTTTACATATATCGATAATGTGATACAAGCTAATTTATTAAGCTTGGTTACAACCAATGAAAAGGCAATTAATACTGTCTATAATGTAGCTTATGGAGATCGTAATACGTTGAATGATTTAATGGGGTATCTAAAGGAGTACTTATCTGAATTTGATTCCAAAATTTCAAATATAGCCGTTATATACGGACCAAATAGAGCAGGTGACATTCCACATTCACATGCTAGTGTAGCTAAAGCAAAAGAAAAATTAAATTATAATCCACAGTTTACCCTGCAACAAGGTTTGAAAGAGGCTGTGAAATGGTATTGGGAAAATTTATAATAAAATGAAAAAAATACAAATTGGTATAATCGGTCTTGGTTATGTTGGACTTCCTCTTGCAGTTGAGTTTGCAAAAAAATATCCTGTAATTGGATTTGATATAAATTCTGATAGAGTTAAAGAACTTAAATTATTTAAAGATTCAACACTTGAAATTAAAAATTCAACACTAGAAGAAGTTTGTGTAAATGAACTTAATACTAACAATGGACTATTAATTACAAAAGATAAAGACGAATTAAATGGTTGCAATTTTTACATTATAACTGTTCCTACACCTGTTGATGAGAGTAAGCGACCTGTTTTAACGCCACTTATTAAGGCATCTGAAACAGTTGCATCTCTAATTAAAAAAGGAGATTATATTGTTTATGAAAGTACTGTTTACCCAGGTGCTACTGAGCAAGATTGTCTTCCAATTCTTGAAAAAATAAGTAAATTAAAGCTCAATAAAGATTTTTACTTGGGCTACTCTCCAGAAAGAATAAATCCTGGTGATAAAAAACATACTGTAACTAAAATTAAAAAAGTAACATCTGGATCTACAAAAAAAGCTGCAGAATTTATTGATAAAGTATACTCATCAATAATAACAGCTGGAACATTCTCTGCTACTTCAATTAAAGTTGCAGAAGCCGCTAAAGTTATAGAAAATTCGCAAAGAGATATAAATATTGCATTTGTTAACGAATTATCAAAAATTTTTAGTTTAATGAATATTGATACTAATGAAGTATTAAAAGCTGCATCCACAAAATGGAACTTTCTTAACTTTAAGCCTGGCTTAGTAGGTGGGCATTGTATTGGAGTTGATCCTTATTATTTAGCACAAAAAGCAATTAGTCTGAATTATAATCCAGAAATAATTCTCTCAGGAAGAAGAATTAATGATTCTATGGGTGCTTTTGTTGCTGACGAGGTAATAAAATTACTTATTGACAGAAATTTCAGAATAAAAAATTCTAATATTTTAGTTTTAGGTATAACATTCAAAGAAAATTGTCCAGACATAAGAAATACAGGAGTAATTTCAGTAATAAATCGTCTTAGTGAATTTGGAATAAAAGTTGACGTTTATGACCCTTGGGCAGATTTAAATGAAGTAAAATATGAGTACAATTTAGATATTCTTAAAGAAATGTACAATAAAAAATATGACTCAATTATCTTGGCTGTAGCTCATAATAGTTTCAAATCATTGAATTTTAATGACTGCTTGAATGATAATGGTTTTATCTACGATATAAAAGGTTTTCTAAATTTTTCTGAAAATGTTTTTAGATTATGAGTTATTTTATGTTGAAAATGAGTTTGATGGTCTCCGTAGCTAGTTTTAATATATCAAACAAAACGAATTTAAAAATTGATTAATAATTTCAAATAATATGATTAAAATTGGAATTCTTCTAAAAAACTTTAATGATCTTGAAAATTATGAGTTAAGGATTATTCAAAAAATATTTGATGATAGTGAGTTAGATCTATCGTTGATTATTCTTGATGGTAGAACTGAAAGTAAAAATCCACGTTCATTTAAAAACAAAATTTATCGATTAATTCGCTCAAAAAATATATTAGGTAAATTATTTTATAATATCCAATATAAAATTGAAAAATTTATTTTCAAAAATAAACTTACTATCGATAAAAAAAGAATAATAAATCTTCTTAATAATATTGAGAAAATAAGCTTAAGCCCAGAAAGAAAAGGATTCTTAGATATATTTAGTATTGAAGATAGTCAAACAATTAAAAACTACAAATTAGATATTCTTCTAAGACATGAATTTAATATAATTAGAGGAGATTTACTATATGCTGCTAAATATGGAATATGGTCATTTCATCATGCTGATAACTCCATAAATAGAGGGGGGCCACCTGGATTTTGGGAAGTAGTGTTAAATGAGCCAAACATAGGTATAACCCTTCAACAATTAACCCCTGAGCTAGATGGAGGATTAATTATAGATAAAGGGTTTTCTAATAGAACTTTTTCACATTTTTTAAATGAAAAAAAAGTGTACGAAGATTCTGTTTCAATATTATTTAAAAATTTGAATAAATTAAAGAATAGTGAATATAATACTAGTAAATCAAAGACATACTATAATATTTTATATAAAACACCTGATTTCCTTTATCTAACTCGCTACATGTTAGGTTTTTATTCATATGTTCTTAATCATTTAATTAAGAAATTTAAAGCAAAATTTTTTAAAACAAGATATAATTGCTGGAGTCTATTTATTGGAAAAGGTAACTTTCTTGAGTCTACATTGTTTAAATTAAAACCTATTATACCACCAAAAAATGAATTTTGGGCAGATCCATTTTTGATTAATTACTCTAAAAATATTTATGTTTTTTTTGAAAACTACTCATATAAAACTAAAAAAGGAAAAATTTCATGCGGAAGAGTTATTGAAGATAAAATTGTAGATATTACTGATGCATTAAATTTAGATTATCATTTATCTTATCCTTTCCTTTTTAAGGAGAATGATAACATATATATGATTCCAGAAACCAATGCAAATAGAAGGTTAGAGATTTACAAATGTGTCAATTTTCCAGATAAATGGGAATTGTATTCGACCGCATTTGAGGATGAAATTGTGTCTGATGCACACTTCTATAATGATGAGAATGATCAAAAGTGGCTTTTTTTAAATAAAAGAACCCAGACAACTAGTGTTGATCTTGAACTTTATATTTATAGAGTTGATTCATTGAAATTAAATAAAATCGAAAGTCATAAGCAAAATCCAGTAATAATTAATTCAAAAATCGCAAGAAATGGTGGAGCAATATTTAAATATAATAATGATTTAATTAGACCTTCTCAATATAACGCAGAAGCTATATACGGAAGAGGTCTTAATTTGAATAAAATTTCAACCCTGAATTTAGAACATTACAAAGAAACTTGTTTACACAGGGTGATGCCAAATTTTCATAAAAACCTTATTGGAGTTCATCATTTACATCAAATAGATAATATGTTTATTATTGACGGTTGTTTTTCAAAAATTTAATGTAGAATGAGTCTCAATTTAAATTTTATTAAAAAACTCTTAACTCCTTTAGCTTTAAAAGGATTGGGTATGATTATTTCATTTAGTTCGATTTTCGTAATAATTAACAGATTTGGTCTTGAAATGTTTGGGCAATATGCTCAATCAGTTAGTTTTTTATTATTTTTAAGTGGAATAGCTGCCTATGGTTATCCTCAATCTTTTTTTAGAGATTCTGCATTAATGAATTTTTTTCAAAAGAAAAAATTGTTTAATCAAATGTTATTAATAACATTTTATATTTCGATACTAATTATTCCGATATTGGCATTGTATTTTTATTTTATAGAAAAATTAAATTTATTTCAGATTTTTATTACTATTGTCATCTTTTTGATAATGGCAAGCTCCAGGTTAAGATTTGCACTATTGAGAACAACAAAACATGTTAGATTTGGTGAAATTCCTGAACAAATTGTTAAACCTTTAGTTCTCGTTATTTTTGTATTAATATTGCCTCAAGATAATATTGGAAGTCTATACACTGCACTTTGTCTTGGTTTGTTAAGCGCCCTCTTAGTAAATATTATATTTTTAAAAAATTATTACATGTTACCAACATCATTTGTAGTTAATAGGAATTTAATTACAATTAATATTAAAAATACAAATACACAATTATGGATTTCAAATGCATTGGTACTTTTTAAAGACTTTTTTGAATTATTTATAATTGGGCTACTTTTTGGTGATTTTATCTCAGGAGAATATAAGCTTGTATTACAGATATATGTAGTATCAATGTCAGTTTTTAATACTATGGCTTTAATTAATTCTCATATTTTTGCTAAGTTGATAGCATCAGGAAATTATCGAGAAGTTAATAAAAAAGCACTCTCAGAAATGGCTCCTTCAATGATTTTATTAACTTTTTTAATATTATCAATTACTTCCGTAGAAATTTTATTTCAAGTAACAAAACAATTACAAATGAGTGAAATAGCTGTATTTGCTATAATTGCATTTATAGTCTTTTCGTTTGTCAATATTGCATTTGGACCTGTTAGTCAGTTATTAGTACACTCAAGACAAATAAAAAAATTAATAACAATGACAGTTATCAGAATATGTTCTGTTTTTATTTCAGCTGTTTTGGCAAATTTAATTGGTTACTATGAACTTTTCTTTTTTGCATTATTTATTGTTTTTATTGACATATTTGTTTTAATGTTTGCTGCTAAATCACTTAATAACAAAATTGGATATATTACTCCAATTTTTCAACAATTAACTAAAAGAACCCAAAGATGAATCATTATGGTATTATTTCTTTTGCAATAGGAGTTCACAAAGGTTATGAGCAAGTAAGATCTGCTCATATCCAAATACCAATTCATCTTGCAAAACAATTAGATGAATCTGGCAATAATGTGACTTTTTTTACTAACCCTCTCAGAAAGGGTACTATGCTACCTAAAGAATTAGAGAAAGTTAATTTAGTTTCTATTCCAGATCCTCGAAAAAGGAAAGCTACAGCTGTTATGTATTCAGGTTTTACAAAAAAAATTGATATAATTAATATTATTAAAGGTATTTATTCAATTATTAAATATTCCAAAAAAAATAAGATTGATGTATTGCACTTTATGAATGGCAGCTTCTCAGTAGGAATTTATGCGTCAATAGTTGCCTTTTTTTCAACAAAAACTAAAGTTTATTGGACTCCAAGCACAATTTTAAAAAATCGTTTTGGAGTTCTTAAATATTTGTATTCGCATTTAGATGGTGTGATAAGTCATACAGATTATCATAGATTTCATAATTCAAAGTTGTTCAAGAAAGTTAAAACAATTAAGCACGGGATATTACGTAATATAACTTTAAATAGTTCAAATAAAAAAAGAGTTACTTTTTGGAGAGATCCATCTTATGAAAACGGAGCAGACATTGCAAAAGTTGTTTTTGAAAGCTTAGCTAAAGAATTTACTGATATTATTTTTACTTTTATGATTAGACCCTACTTTGATGAAATAGATGTCAATTCAGAATTTAAAAATATAGAAGTTTTTAAATTTCCATATCAAAATGATATAACCCTCGAGAATATTCTGAGTGAAAGTATAGTCTGTGTTTTCCCATTTCGCGAATTCAGCACAAATCCTCAACTTAGTATTTTAGAATCATTACAAATTGGTATTCCATGTGTTTGCAGTGATATTGAATCTGCAAGTGAATATGGTATTGACGAAAAGTTATTAATCAAAAATCATAATATAAAAGATTATGAATCTGCTATCAAGATGGTCTTAAAAGATCCACAAAATTTCATTCCACAAAAACCAGATTCTATAGGGTTTACATGGGATAATTATCTGAGTAAACACATAGAATTGTATAACCAATAAATTATTATATTAAAATGTTTAAAAACCTATCAAAAAACCCTAGTATAGTTGTATTTGACGCCTCTCCAAGATTGGCTTTTAGGCTAACAAAAAGTTTTGAATTTGACAAATTTAAATTTCATTTATATTCTTTAAAGCTTAAAAAAAGTAAAAAAGTTAATTTTATACAATATAGCCAAAGTGAAGAAGTAAATCAAAACAGCGGCGAAATCACAGCCTTAAATAATAAAAGTCTGCTTAATGGTCTTGCCAAATATCCTTACAGGTCAAAGTATGTATTATTTAAATTATCCCCTTTAAATGTTTATTTTTATTTAGGTCTAGCAGGGATGTTTAGAAGGTATATTATAGGTTTGCTCCAAGAAAACAATAGAATACATATAATGGGAATTAAAACATTTACAAATAATGTATTTGATTCTTACATCGTATTAAAAAATCCTAATTCAAGATTTACTAATCATTTTTCTATTAGTAATGAAATTCACTATCGTGGGTTTTTGGATTATTTAAATAATACAGGAAAGAAGTATGCTGTAATTAGATTTTTTGAAAAATTACCAAATAGATATCGAGATGGAGGTGATTTAGATGTTCTAGTTGAAGATAAGCTTTTTGATAAAACAAGTGAGTATCTGAACAATAACTCTGGCCCTGAAATGGTTGACATGTACTCTGTAACCGGACCGTCAAATGCTCAAAAGATCCCCTACTACACGCCTTATTTAGCTAAAAAAATCCTTAATGAAACTGTTCTTCACAATGGTTACAGTGTGCCAAATCCTGAACATTATTTAAATAGTTTTATCTATCATTGTTTATACCATAAGGGAGTAACCAGTGGCATACCTACAAAATATAGAGATTTAGAAATATCAAATTCACCTGATAATGATTATTTGCTAAAAATTAAAGAACTGTCAAAATCTTTGAACATTGATACTGGATCAACCCTCGAAGAATTAGATGAATATATGAAAATCGTTGGATGGAGGCCACATTTGGACACACTTGACTTATTGTCATCCAACAATAAATGGTTATATAAGCATGTAAAAACAACTAATTTAGGAAAAGAATTATGTATGGTTGCTTGTGTATTAAAAAAAGGTTTTTTTAAGCATAACAGTATAGAAAGTTTTGAGGAAAAATTAGAATTATTAAATCTCAAAATTCTAAATAAAGAGATTTTAAAAGAAGAAAGGTTATTGACTGCATATAATCATCTTAGAGGAGGGAATTGGTCGGCTTCAAATGAAAAACAATATTCTCCACAAGCAGTTTACATGCTAGCAGACAAATCGAGAGACGGATTTTTGGTACGTAAGAATAATCTTAATTACAATCCACGATCTAAAAAAATGGCCTTGAGGAAAAAATTCGATGTCGGATTTCAAAGCCATATTCATATGACAGACAATACTTATCAAACACTAGAATATATTGATGTTTTATATCCTGAACAATTGTCTAAATATAAAGATACAATAAGAGAAATTGATAAGAATTTCAATAATAATACTTTAGTAGATTTTTTATTCATATTAATTTATAAATTAAAAACCTTTCCGAGAAAATTTAAAGACAGATTGATGGAAAAGCTAAGATCGCTAATATAGATTAATGAAAAAAATCATTTTTTTTTTAATATTTATTTTTACATTATTTTTAATAATAGCTGAATTATTTAATATATATTTTTCTGTAAAATACTCAGTGATTATAATTCTATTATCTATTGTATATTTTATAAAGTTATTTAGAAAAAAAAGTATTGGAATAGTCAGTTTATTATTTTTTCTTGTTTTTACATTACCTTTTTTACACTTAATACCATATTTGTGGACTGACCTGTCTATAAGAACAGATAGAGTTTGGGGATTAGTAGCTAATCCATTTCAATTTAACAATGATATTATGAATCTAGTAGGAATGATGTCCACTTGTGGAATGATAGGAATGATATTACCAACTCTTATTATACGGAAAAAAAACTTACATGAAGTGATTTCTAATAAATCAAAAATTGTTAGGAAGAGTATGCCATTAGTATTGTGGTTTATTTGGTTGGTAATTGGATTAATCCTATCAATAATATCAGCCCCACAAGAAAGTATACTTGATGCTGCATATACTTCTGTTGGAAGTGTAAGTAGAGAGTTAAATGTTAATTCAGCATGGTTATTATCATACGTAATTCTATTATTCACTTTATATGATTCATTAGTTGAAAAAAACACCTATGTAAGAAAAATAAAAAAAATTAGTATTTTTTCAGTCATAGCTTATATAGTTATTATACTTCAATTTTTTAGGGGAGATAGAGAATCAATCCCATGGGTGTTAGCTTGTGTTTTAATGATATATTATTGGCTACCATTTTCAACGAATACTAATTTTAAAATACCAAAAGCTAAACTTACAATATTTGTAACTTTAGCTTTTGTAATTAGTGTTATAGTTGGAGCCGGCAGAGGTAAAATTTCAGATGCTGGTAATCTTTCTAATGCCGCAAGTATCACGACAAATATAATAAAAGAAAATCCTGAATTATTAAAAGGTACTTGGACAGCAGTATTATTAACTCCACTGAGTTCAGCAGGAGATTTTCTTACAAATAATAAATCTTACTTATGGGGTGAGGATTACCTTAACTTAATTTTATCAATACCTCCAGGTTTCATTGCAGATATGATTGGATATGAACGGCCTTGGGGTTCAGGAAAGGGCCCTGCAAAAGAAATGATTTATGGACAAGGTGGGACCCACTCTTCTGTATTGCCTTTTAGAAATTTCGGTTTATTAGGGATAATATTTATAACGAGCATAATATTTAATTTAGTGATTAAGTTAGATGATGTTACATATAGGAAACCTTCAATGTCAAGTACGATACTTTTGTCAACTATAGTCACTATTCTACCTCATTGGCTTTGGTATGGAGAGAAAAACTTATTGAATGGTCTAATAATGTTTTATATACTATTATTTTTTTATAAGGTAAGTCTTTCATTTAAGAATATTACAAAATAGATAAGTTTAAAAAATATAATTATTTTATGTGTGGAATATTAGGTGTTTGCAGTCAAACAGAAAAAATTAACATTCAGCTTCTTAAGTCGGCAGGTGAAGAACAAAATCATAGAGGACCAGATTCTAACGGAATTTGGACTTCAGAATGTCAGCATGTAGGCTTATATCATAATCGTTTAGCCATAATTGATACTTCATCTGACGGTTCACAACCATTTATAAGCGAGGAACACAATCTTGCAATTATATTTAATGGTGAAATATTTAATTACATAGAATTAAGAAATGAATTAAAAGAATTAGGTTATAGTTTTCAAACAAAAACAGATACAGAAGTATTATTAATTGCTTTTGTTGAATGGGGAAGAAATTTTATTTCTCGCCTAATAGGGATGTTTGCATTTGCTATTTATGACATTATAGATCAAACAATTTTTCTTGCTCGTGATAGAGCAGGAGAAAAACCTCTTTTTTATACTAAAACTGAAAATGGGTTAGTATTTGCCTCAGAACTAAAATCAATTTTTCCTTTTAAAAAGAAACTAAAAGTAAATACTCAATCTTTTAATGAATTTTTAGAAAATGGTTTCGTAAGTAATAACAACTGTATTATCGAGGGCTTGAATAAGCTTCCTGCTGGAAACAGCATGTATTATAATTTAAAAACAGGAAAGTTTAATATTTCACCATATTGGAAAGTAAACTGTGCTAAGATTGAAAATTTAGATAATAATTTAAAATCTTGTGTATCAAAACTTGAAGATCTTCTCGAAAAATCCGTAGAAAGACAGTTAAGATCAGATGTTCCAATAGGAGTTTTATTAAGTGGTGGTTTGGATTCAAGTATCATTACTGCAATTGCGAGTAAAAAAATATCAAAATTAAATACTTTTACTATAGGTTTTCCTGGTTATGATAAATTAGATGAGTCTAAATATGCTAATGAAATATCTAAGGCTTTTAACACAAACCATACACAGTTAAATGGATCCCCAGATAACTTTGTAAAATATCTGCCCAAGTTAGCACGAACATTCGATGAGCCAATTATAGATTCATCAATGTTTCCAACATATCTCGTTAGTGAATTAGTTTCAGATCACTGTAAAGTAGTTTTAGGAGGTGACGGTGGAGATGAACTATTTGCAGGTTATATGCATTATTCTAGGATATTACTCATAGAAAAATATTTTAAATTTATACCACGTTTTATAAAGCGAATATCACTACTATTTTTGTCCAAATTTGTAAGTGTTAACAGTTCAATTTATCGATACCTGAAATTATTAAAAGTAGACTTCAAATTAGAGACACCCAGAGTTGCAACTTATTTCAGCTATGAAAATAGGCGTAAACTTATTGGCTTAAAAGCTATTAATATAAATGTACAATCAAAAAGTGTTGGATCAAGTGATTTGAAAACAAATTTATTGAATAGATTAACTATACAAGATTTTAAAAACTATTTATCTGAAGATATTCTGGTTAAGGTTGACAGAGCCAGTATGGCTAATTCATTAGAAGTAAGAGCTCCCATGTTAGATAGGGATATCATTGAATTTGCGTATAACCAAGTTCCTTCAAAGTTTAAAGCTAATTCTAAAGAACGTAAAATTTTATTGAAAAAATTGGGTGAAAAAATACTTCCAGAAAACTATAATTACAAAAGAAAACAAGGGTTTGATATTCCTTTAAATACTTGGCTAAAGTCTGGAGTTGTTAGAGAATATTTTTGGGATATTTTGACCTCAAAAACTTCTACTTTTGAATATAAAATGGTAAAAAATTTATTTGATGAACTTGATTCTGGAGTAAATAATGGAGAGCGATTATTTGGATTACTAATTTTTGAATTATGGAGAATAGAGTATAAAATAGTCATTTAAACAAATAAATTATGATTTTAGGTATTGACGCTTTTAATTTAAAAGACGGCGGAGGTTTAACACATTTAGTAGAATTACTAAAAGTAGCTAAACCGAGTGACTATGGTTTTAAACATGTTGTTGTATGGGGAGATAAGAAACTTTTATTACAAATTGATGACAGACCTTGGCTTATTAAAGAAAATAAGGATATTTTAGAAAGAAATATTATTTATAGAATGTTCTGGCACCTGTTTTTAGTTAAAAGAGAGGCCTCAAAAAACAATTGCAGTATTCTGTTTTGTCCAGGAGGTGTGTCTAGGTCATCCTTTAAGCCAAGTGTCACAATGAGTAGGAATATGTTGCCATTTGAATTAAAAGAATTATTTAGATATGGTTTTTCTCTGATGACATTAAAGTTATTAATTGTTCGAATGTTTCAGAAAAAATCATTTGTAAAATCGCAAGGCGTAATATTCTTAACAAATTATGCGAAAAAAATTATAATAAAGGCTGTAAATATTAGCGAGGAGAAAATTGCTTTGATTCCACACGGCGTAACATCTGTTTTAAATGGACGAAAACAGAGAAATAATTTAGGTGTTAATAAAAATCATTATAATATAATATATGTTTCTCACTTTAGACCATATAAACACCATTTGAAAGTTGCAACTGCGATTGTAAATTTAAGAAAAAAAGGGTTTGAAGTATCGATTGATTTTATAGGATCTAAAGGCCGAGGATTTAATGATTTTCTCAATTTTTTAAATATAAACGACCCAAATGAAAATTACCTTAAGTATCATGGAAAATTAGATCGAAATAAAATGGAAAAGTTTTATTTGAATTCTGATATTTGTTTATTTGCTTCAAGTTGTGAGAACATGCCAAATATTTTATTAGAATCTATGACATCTTCACTACCTATAGTCTGTTCTAATAAAGGGCCTATGCCTGAAATATTAGGAGATGCAGGAGTATATTTTGATCCTGAAAGAGTAACTACAATAGAAAATGCAATTATAAATGTAGTAAGTGATCTTAAATTGCAAAAAAGTATGATAGCAAAAGGAAAAGAAAAAGTTAAAGAATTTAATTGGACTAAATGCGCAAATCAAACATTTACATTTTTAAATAAAATAGCACATGATAAAAATAAATAAATTAAAATTTAAAGATAAAACTCTTTTAATTACTGGGGGAACAGGATCTTTTGGAAACGCAGTTTTAAAAGGATTTATAGATACTCAACATTTTAAAGAAATTCGTATTTTTTCAAGAGATGAAAAAAAGCAAGATGATATGCGAAAGTATTATTCTAACTCTAAAGTAAAGTTTTTTATTGGAGATGTTAGAGATAAATCTAGCTTGAGTCAGGCAATGAAAGGGGTAGATTATGTTTTTCATGCAGCAGCCTTAAAACAAGTGCCTTCGTGTGAGTTTTTTCCATTAGAAGCGACAAAAACAAACGTACTCGGGACAGAAAATGTAATACAATCAGCATTTGAAAATAACGTTGAAAAAGTAATTTGTTTAAGTACAGATAAGGCCGCATATCCAATTAACGCCATGGGAATTTCTAAAGCATTAATGGAAAAAGTTGCCGTAGCTTCATCAAGAAATTCATCAAGTACTATTGTTTGTTTAACTCGTTATGGCAATGTTATGGCATCAAGAGGATCAGTAATACCTCTTTTTATTAATCAAATA
>MDSY01034435.1_pt1 | contig 13170 bp, 7 predicted proteins | sample 811131 | NCBI WGS metagenome assembly MDSY01 (sample SAMN05326643, study PRJNA326480) | marine metagenome | isolation source: seawater | place: Atlantic Ocean: South West | collected 2010
GTTATCCGATACCCTAGATGGCGCAACAGAGAAGCTACTGATGAATAATAAGTCGCCCTCACGCAAAGTCGGTGAGCTTGACAACCGTGGTAGCCACTTCTATTTGGCTCTGTACTGGGCGCAAGAGCTCGCTGCGCAAGATGACAATAGTGAGTTAAAACAGACCTTTACGCCCCTCGCCAAAGCTCTTGCTGAGAATGAAGACGCCATCGTCAAAGAGCTCAATGAGGTGCAAGGACACGCTGTTGATATCGGTGGTTATTATCTACTAGACAAAGAACAGGCTGAAAATGTCATGCGCCCAAGCAAACTGCTAAACGACACTATCGCTTCGATACAATAAGGCTAAAATAGGGTTAAGCTGATAACGATGAGCTTAGCCCTAGTCCTTGATGCTCATACTTTCAACTATTTACGCAAATAGTTACTGATATGGGCTTAAGACGTTTTATTTTAGTCGCGTTATGGTAAAAAACAGTCGTGTCGCTGTTGTTCTTTGCAGGCTAATGTTAAAATTAGCCTTAAGCTATTCAAAACGAGACTATGTTTAAACTTTGTTTAAACTTCAAACGTTTATTTTGGAACGTTTAAAAGGGACGAACAACTACCGTAGACTACTATTAACTATCTCGTGGCTATCATTTACAAGATTTAAGTACTCCCTTCGATGGTTAGCTTACCCATATTATCACTAGTATCACTTTGATAAATGAACCACTTACCGCGCTACCCGTTTGCAGCTGTCTTTATTTCAATTTGCAAACAGCTTTTATTTTTATAAGAATCAAACGCTTAACGACAACCAAAAGGAATAAGAGATTACAATGTCAAAAATTATATATACAAAAACCGATGAAGCCCCAGCGCTAGCTACCCTATCATTTTTGCCTATCGTTGAAGCCTTTACCAAAACCGCAGGCGTCGAAGTAGAGATGAGTGACATCTCTGTTGCTGCGCGTATCTTAGCTGAGTTTCCTGACTATCTTGAAGAGGAGCAGCGTGTTCCTGATAATCTTGCGGAGCTAGGACGTCTTACGCAAGATCCAAACGCTAATATCATTAAGCTACCAAATATCAGTGCCTCTGTTGGTCAGCTAAAAGCCGCTATCAAAGAGCTACAAGGTAAAGGCTACGCGTTACCTGATTTTCCAGATGAGGCAGAGACAGAGGAAGAAGAAGAGATTCGCCGCCGCTATGGCAAAGCTTTAGGTAGCTCAGTCAACCCTGTACTGCGTGAAGGTAACTCCGATCGCCGCGCGCCAAAAGCGGTCAAAAACTACGCGCGTAAACACCCGCACTCGATGGGCGAATGGAAGCAGTGGTCACAGACGCACGTCTCACACATGCATGGTGGTGATTTCTACGCCGGTGAGCAATCGATGACTTTAGACAAAGCGCGCACTGTACGTATGGAGCGTGTTACTGACGATGGTACGGTTCATGTCTTCAAAAAAGGTCTCGCTTTGCAAGATAAAGAAGTCATTGACCTTATGTTTATGAGTAAAAAGTCTTTGCTTGAGTTTTATGAGCGTGAAATGGAAGACTGCCGCGAAGCTGGTATCTTATTTTCGTTACACGTCAAAGCGACGATGATGAAAGTCTCGCATCCAATCGTCTTTGGTCATGCGGTCAGAACGTATTATAAAGACGCTTTTCAAAAACATGGTGCGCTCTTTGATGAGTTAGGTATCAACGTCAATAACGGTATGGCATCACTTTACGAAAAAATCAAAGAGCTGCCAACCTCTCTACAAGAAGAGATTGAGCGCGACTTACATGCCTGCCAAGTGCATCGTCCTCGTCTGGCGATGGTCGACTCTAATAAAGGTATCACTAACTTTCACTCACCTAGCGATGTGATTGTTGACGCGTCTATGCCAGCGATGATCCGCTCAGGCGGTAAGATGTGGGGCGCGGATGGCAAAATGTATGATTGTAAAGCTGTGATGCCTGAATCTACTTTTGCGCGTATCTACCAAGAGATGATCAACTTCTGTAAGTGGCATGGCAACTTTGATCCAACCACGATGGGCACCGTTCCTAACGTCGGTCTTATGGCGCAAAAAGCAGAAGAGTACGGCTCGCACGACAAAACCTTTGAAGCCGCCGATTCAGGTACCGCTCGTATTGTTGACGAAGAAACTGATGAAGTGCTCATGGAGCAGTATGTTGAGAAGGGTGATATTTGGCGTATGTGTCAGACCAAAGATGAACCAATCCAAGACTGGGTTAAGCTTGCCGTGCGCCGCGCACGTGAATCAAATACACCGGTTGTCTTCTGGTTAGACCCATACCGCCCGCACGAAAACGAGCTGATCAAAAAGGTCAATATGTACCTAAAAGACCATGACACCGATGGTCTACATATTGAGATCATGTCGCAGGTCCGCGCCATGCGTTATACCTTAGAGCGCGTCGCTCGCGGCCTTGATACCATCTCAGCCACTGGTAATATCCTACGCGATTATCTGACTGACTTGTTCCCTATTCTTGAGCTTGGAACGAGTGCTAAGATGCTCTCAGTCGTACCACTCATGAAAGGCGGCGGCTTGTTTGAGACCGGCGCAGGGGGTTCTGCTCCTAAGCACGTGCAGCAGCTGGTTGAAGAAAACCATCTACGCTGGGACTCTTTAGGCGAGTTCTTGGCCTTGACCGAATCCTTGGAGCATTTAGCCAAGAGCGATGATAATGCTAAGGCTCAAGTCCTTGCAGACTCACTAGATAAGGCCACTGAGAAGCTACTAATCAACGATAAATCGCCATCACGCAAAACTGGTGAGCTTGATAACCGTGGTAGCCACTTCTACTTAGCTAAGTACTGGGCTGAGGAGCTTGCAGCGCAAGATCAAGATGCCGACCTCAAAGCTCAGTTTGCACCTCTAGCTGAGCAGCTTGAAAATAATGAGCAAGCGATTGTTGAAGAGATGAATAAAGCGCAAGGCAAGCCTGTAGATATCAAAGGCTATTACTTAGCTGATGAAAAACTAGCTGAAGAAGCCATGCGTCCGAGTAAAATCTTTAACGAAGCTATCGCTTCATTATAAATAGTGATTAACAAGTCGCTATAACGCTAGTTGAGCAATATAGAACGCTCAAATGATAGCCGCACCTCAATGGTATAATACTGTTGAGGTGTTTTTTATGGCAAAGATTGATAGTATGACTATCTCTGATCTTTAATTAGGAACGCTCTTCTCATGGCCACCTCAAGCTTAGTGCTCTTTAATAAACCTTATGGCGTTCAAAGTCAGTTTCGTGATGACAGCAATAATAATCATACCACCCTATCTCAGTATTTCACCGATAAGTCATTACGCGTCGCCGGCCGCTTAGATGCCACCTCAGAGGGCTTACTTATTTTGACTAGTGATGGCCGTGTTAATAAAGCCATTACCCAGCCGCCTAGTCAAAAAACTTTTCATCAGAATAAATACAAGCAAGGTAAAACGTATCTGGTACAAGTTGAAGGGGCTGCAAGCCAAGAGCAGCTTGACGAGTTATCGAACGGCGTCTTGCTAAAAGACGGCATGACGTTGCCTGCAACAGCAAAAATAGTCGCAGAAGACGAGCTGCCTATTGAGCTTTGGCAACGCGATCCGCCGATACGCGAGCGTAAAAACGTGCCGACTTCTTGGCTGATGCTGACAATTTATGAAGGCAAAAATCGACAAGTCAGGCGAATGACCGCGCACGTGGGCTTACCTTGCTTACGCCTGATCCGCTGGTCGGTTGCCGGTTTTGACTTAGGGACGCTTGCGAGCGGCGAGTTTGTACGGATTCATCTCAATGCTGAGCGCTGTCAGCAGTTAGGGATTACTGACTAGCAGACCGTTATCTGGTTGAGTACATTGCCATTGTCACCTAAGCTACTAGCCATTATCGCTCAAGCTACGATAAGCTATTTAATAATATTAAATAGCCCTCTCAAACGCTCTAGATTTATCTGCTAAATCTGCTAGTATTTAACTACCATTTTTGTGGTTACGTTTGTTCCCGCCGGCTTATGTTAAGGACTACTATGATACTGTCATCGCGTTTTAGCGCTTCTCTCATTAGCGTTGTGGTAGGGCTTGCCCTAAGCGCTTGTCAGCCGGCCTCTGACCCTAGCGATATGCCAACAGAGACCACAGATACTCCTGACACCTCTGTTGTCACGCAAGACACAGCGGTGCAAGCAGAGACGGATGAAGCAGTAGTCGCGGATGAAACAGATGAGAGTGTAATCGATAGTGCGCCGATGATGGAGGACTATACCAAAGCGCTGACTAGAATGAATAATGAGGTCAACATTGGTATGGTTTATAACGATCCAGATACCGCGTTTGCCAAAAGCATACTCGCTTTGCATCGTGGCGCTGTCAATATGGCGCAGCTACAGCTCAAATATGGAACAGACAACGCGCTTTTGCTACTGGCTCAAGAGATTATCGACTCTCAGCAGCAAAGGATCGACATCAGCAATAAGTGGCTAGCTAGCCATCCTGATATTCCTAATCCTAAGCCTAATACTGAAGCTATGCAGCTCGACTATGCAGATATCGTGGCTTCTATGAACTACAACATCAGAATGGGTACCGAGTCTGTTTTCGCCGATTTAGCTTTTGCCCGCGGGATGCTGGCTCATCAGCGAGCCGTATTGCAGCTCGCCAAAGTAGAGCTGAGATATGGTACTGATGTAGAGATGCGCCGACTGGCGGTACAGATCACTAGAGATCAGCCGCGTATTATACAAGTATTAGAAGACTGGCTTGCCAACAATGCTCCAGCACCATCTCCAGAAGCAGAAGCAGAAGCAGAAGCAGAAGCAGAAGCAGAAGAGAGTATAGAGCTACAAGAAGATGGCGATACTATTAAACGCGACGAGCCAGCATAACAAGTAAAGATAACAAGAGCACTGGTAAGCAGGCAGCGGTTAGCTACTCATGTATAATGCTATGAGTTACTAGCATAGCGACACTAAAACCGTAACGCTAAAAACCTCCAGATCGACGATAAGACTTTTACTCATGGTAAAAGTCTTATTCATTATTAAGGCTTAAAAACGATTAGTCCGATAAAACATTCAGCCAAGCCGAAGCTGTCTTGTCAGCTTCTTGTTCAGCACTATCGGCACTGACTAGCGTTAAGCTTATCTTATGCGGAAACACTTGTTGACCCTGTGTTTGTTGACTCGAAGTAGCAGTAGTGGCAGTATCGGCGCTTTGTTTTGGCAGTACCGTCATTGTCATAAGCTCGTCGCGGCGGAACAAATGACAGCTTACCGGTTGGTTAAGAGGACTAAATACTGCTAATTGCTTACGGGTAGCCTTAATACCGTCAATAGCGACGATGATATCATTGGCTGAGATACCAGCCGTTGCCGCTATGCTACCGCGCTGCACGCGATTCACTTTTAGCCCCGTAGCCGTCTCGCTACAGCGCATACCCCAAGGGATGTTTTTATCCGCCGTTTCTACCTCGTTTTCATGCCAGCCGATACCATTAGCACGCAGCAGCGACTCAATAGGCAGCTCTTCCACTCCATTGATATAGCGCTGCTCAAAATCCTGCCACTGCGCCTTTGGCATAAACTCGCTAATCACTGCTCCCATATCGGCGCTACTGATACCGATACGCTGCTTGTCGTTTTGCTTAGCCCGCGCATAAAAGGCTTTAACCACATCGAATAAGCGATAACGGCCATTGGTGCTTTGTAGCAGCGTTAGATCCAAACACAGCGCCACTAAAGCGCCTTTATTATAGTAGCTGATACCTGCATTACCGGTATTTTCATCGCTACGATAGAGCTTAATCCAAGCATCGAAGCTCGATTCGGCGACGCTTTGATTGGCGCGGCCGTCGGTTTGATAGTAGCGGTTGATCTGCTCCGCCAATAGTTTTAAATAACTGGGCTTATCGATGACGCCTGAAGCTTGTAGCATAAAATCGTCAATATAAGAGGTAAAACCCTCAAACACCCAAAGCAGCGGGGTGAAAGCTTCACGGCGTAAATCCACCTCCATCATCACATCAGGGCGCACGGTCTTCACCCACCACGCATGAAAATACTCGTGGCTACATAGTCCCAAAAAGCGCTGATAATCAGGGCTTGGCAATACTGGCTCATCACCACTTGGCAGATCGTTACGCGGCGTAATTAAGCTCGTGGAATTAATATGCTCAAGGCCGCCATAATCTTGACCGCTAGCATATGTCATAAAGGTATAATCACTAAAGGGCGCATCCCCTAACCAGTCCAGATAAGTCTGACAAATCTGGGTGACATCATGTTGCAAACGCCCCATATTGGCATTATGTCTGCCTGAGAGATAAAAGCTATGCGGCAAGGTTTGATGCTCATCGTCTTGAATAATAAAATCAAAGGACTGCTGCAGCGCAATCTCAAACGGATGATCAATCAGCTGATAATAGTCATCTGCCTGCAGACCGTAGCCATGATGATGCTCTAGCTGCAAATGGCTCGCTTTGAGGCCACAAGCTAATTTGACATCATCCTCACTTTTATCTGCTAAAAAAGTAGCGGGTACTAATAGACTCACTTGTACAGGAGAGTGCTCTTGCCCTGTCACAGCTAGCGCTAACGAGGTAAAATTACCATAGAGGCGCTGCTGATCGACATAAGCGGTACGTACGGACAAGTCATAGCAGTAGACTTCATATTGTACTTTTATCGCCTGCCCTGTCATTGCCTTCGGTAGCTGCCAGCTGTGCTTATCTATTTTTTGTGCGCGGTAAGCGCTAGCTGGTTCAGCTGCTACTATCTCATAATGGACCGCAGTAATATTACGCGCAAACTCACGCATCAAATAACTACCCGGAATCCATGCTGGCAGCCACAGCTCAGGGCAATCCGTAGTCGCTGTAAAGTTAAGAGTCACATCGACTAAGTGCTCATTAAAACGGGCAAAATCTAGACTGTAGCTAATGGTAGCGGTATGATCACTTGCAGTCGTGTTATTACTGTCCAAGCTTTTGAAGGGATTAAAAGTAGTCACGGTCATTATCTCTGCTTATTATCTTAATAGTGTTTATCATCATGGTAGAAGTCCTTGCACAAAAACGCAACGGCTAAAGCGTATGCTGGCGCTAGCAATAGTATAAATTAAGAGTGGCACAGACTATAAATCCCATGAATATACGATAAATCCGCTTTTTTTGTGTTTTATACCTTGAAAGTTATCAAAACCATCTCAATTAAAGAGGCTAACTGCTACAGTTACTCTAATTAATAGTGAAATTAACAGTTTCTATTTAACAGTTACCTTAATAAACTGATGATAATTGATTATTGATATGGCTCTTTAGCTGATCGACCTTTTTAGGTTTATTACCTCCAAATTTAATTTTATAACGATATTCAATTTAGGATAATTTATGACTACTATCGCAAAAGATACCGCCGTCAAATTCAACTATACGCTAAAAGACGATGAAGGTAACATCCTTGATCAGTCGCCAGAAGGTCAGCCTCTTGCTTATCTTCATGGTCATAGCAACATCATTCCAGGCCTTGAGCAGCAACTAGAAGGCAAATCTGCTGGCGAAAAAGTCAATGCAGTGGTTGAGCCTGCTGATGGCTACGGCGAATACCAAGAGCAAGCAGTACAAAAGGTACCTCGTGAGAACTTCCAAGGCGTTGATGATATCCAGCCTGGTATGCAGTTTCAGTCAGAAGCTGGCGGCCAAGTCATGCTAGTGACAGTAACTGATGTCAACGATCAAGAAGTGACTGTTGATGCTAACCACCCTCTAGCGGGTAAGCGTTTGACTTTTGATGTTGAGATTCAAGAAGTACGCGCAGCGACCGAAGACGAGCTAAACCACGGCCATGTCCACGGTGCAGGCGGCGTTGAGCACTAATCTGCTATCAGATTTTTATCGCTGAGTTGTTTTATCACTCAGTCATAAAGCGTAAGAGCCAGTAGTCTAATAGCTACTGGCTCTTTTTCGTTGTAGAGCTTATTCAAGATTTTTTTATTTAAACGTAAAAAGACCGCATAGTGACAAGCACTATGCGGTCTTTATTACTTAACATCCTTGTTAATATAACGCCATATCTAATCCCAAGATATATCGCTACTTAGGCTTAAAGCGGCTTAAAGCCCTATCTTCCTTGATCAGCAGTCCATCCCTGACGCAATTCATAAACCATCTATCTTATAACACCAATCCCTAGTGTAAATAAACAGTATCAATAAACTGTGCAGTGACACTATAATCGCAAATTAGACGATGATAAGTAAGACGTCTAAGCGTCAACGCATGTAAGCATATGCTTACATGCTATAGATGAGCTTATAACTCCTCCGCAGGACTCGCAATCATAGTAGGTTCAGCGTCTAGCATGAGACGCGCTGCTTCAAAGATATACACTTCGTCTTCTGGCAGCTCTGGACGCTCGCTCTCCTTCATTTTACTACGCTCTTCAAACTTAGCATCCATCGCAGCTTGATAGGTGTTCCAGTTGGCATAAGGGCTAGAGCCTGTAGCGATTCGTCTTCTATTCTCAGCCTCTAAAGAGCGCTGCTCGATCAGCTTCATTTTGGCGCGGCGCTTATTGATATCTAAGGCGATAGGTTTTTTCTCGTCATCCATATCTCGAATGTCATTGAGCGTAGATAAGTAGACAAACTGCGGATTTTGTTCTTGACGAATTTTAGACTGCTGATTTAAGGTCTTGAGCATATCAGTGCTAAACTTGCCTTCAGGTTTATAAGCAGCAGTCTTGATAGTATCCCATGGCAGCGCATTCTTTTGCGCGCGCTCACCAAAGGTGGCATCATCGTAGATATTGACAAGCTCTACATCTGGTACTACGCCTTTATTCTGCGTACTACCGCCGGTAATGCGATAAAACTTACGCTGAGTCAAAGTTGCTGACCCTAACGCTAGACTGTCTAATTGAATCTGCGCTGAGCCCTTACCAGTCGTTGTGCTACCCACGACCAAACCGCGACCGTAATCTTGAATCGCTGCGGCAAAGATTTCACTAGCTGAGGCGGAAGCTAAGTTGGTAATCACGACTAGCTTGCCATCATAGAGCTGCTTGCCACCATCATCGTCGCGATAGACTTGAATATTACCACGGTTATCCCTAATCTGGACTAAAGGACCACTCTTGATAAATAAGCCAAGCATTTTAGCTACTTCGTCTAAAGAGCCGCCTGGATCATTACGTAAGTCAATCACTAAGCCGTCGATGTTTTGCTTATTAAGCTCCTTGATAGCATTTTCAGTATCTAAGCTGACGCTGCGGTAGTCCTCGCCATTGCGGCGCGCTCTATAGTTTAAATAAAAGCTCGGTATCTCTAGCACACCAATACGTTTTAAGGTGCTATCGCTATCCTCTGCGTCACTTGCGTGCGGTACCTCAACGATGCGATGGTTTACGCCCGACTCTTCTTGTTCGATGATATCGCGTACTACCGTAACCGTGCGAGCGCTGGCATCAGGGGCGTTTGGCTGACGCAGCTTTATGGTAACTGGTGTACCGCGCTTGCCGCGAATGAGGCTGACAATCTCACGAGTGGACCAACCGACCACATCAGTCATGGTCTTGCCGTCTTTAGCGATAGCGATAATCAAGTCGTTTGGCTTGATTTGTCCTGTCTTGGCAGCAGGACCGCCATCGACTAGTGTGACAATACGAGTATAGTTTGGGTTTTTGCGATCAGGGCGAATAGAGACACCGATACCTTCTAGTTGCAGGCTCGATTGAATTTGCATCTCATTGGCTTGAATTGGCGCATAGTAGTTGCTATGCGGATCATAAGTGAGCATCGCGGTATTTAAGATCGTCTCCATGATTTCATCATCTTTGAGACGCTCCATCTGCCCTTGCTGTCTGGATAAACGATTGAGTAAAATCTCATTTGGCGTGCGCTGATCATCACGAACCAGATCTTGACCCAAAGTGATATCAGGATCATCCAAAAAGACTTTTTCTTTGGCCTTTTCGCTCTCTTGACCCAAAGTAATACTCATCAGCTGAAACTTTAGCTGACGCGCCCAGTAATCGCGCTGCGCTTTTTTACTTGTGAAATGAGGCAGCTCTTCACGGTCGAGAATAATCGTCTCATCGCTGGTCAAATCGATATCTGTTTTGAGCATTTTTTTTGCCATCTCAAAATACTCATTGGAGCGTTTGCGGTAGCGCTCAAAGACATCGACACCAGCAGATAGATCTCCGCGCTTGAGCCTGTTACCGAAGTCATCGGCATATTTTTTCTTAAACTCATCCACATCCGCTTGCAAAAATAGCGTATGGTTTGGGTCTAAGCTATCGATATACATATCTAAGATATCGCTACCCATCTGAGTATCGAGCGGCTGATTCAGATAGTGACTACGATCTAATAAGGCGGCTACTTGCCTAGTGGTAATTTTTTGCTCAGGGGTTTGTACAAAGCTTCCTGTATCCGTGTTTGCCACTGCGGTGCCGTAGCTTTGCGTCATGATAGCGCCGACCACGCCAATTGAAGCAATACTTAATAACCATTGTGCGGGTTGTTTTTTCATTATATCTACCTAGTTGTCTTAGAGAGTATCTGAAGAGCTGTATAGTGAAAGTATAAAGAGCAGTCCATTTTGTATCGATGCTTTATGATAATGGTGTTTTATGGCTATTTTGAATAGCACTTTTTCGATAGCCATCTATGAACAGCAATGCTAGCGAGTCGCCTATTGCAATGACTAGCAGCTGACAGCCCAGCGACCACCACCATCAGTTTATTATTAAAAATCAATCAATATTATCACGATTTATTGACCTGCGCTGTCTCAATCTGTATGAGCAAACTTTCTGTTATATTTATGCGCTCATTCATAAGCATTGTAGTGACAATAACTGAGTGGTTAAATTATAACTGTAGAGTAATTACTGGCATAATGGTCTCACAGTTAACTTTTACACTTATCTATAGAGCTTCATATATCAAGTAGCCTATATCACTTCAACCTAAAAGCGTAGTCATTACATTCAGCATAAGCTTGAAAGGACTGAGCTTAGAGTAATTGAGGATGATTGATATAGCGATGAACACTATTTTGTAGAGCAAATTTGGAGAGCAAACCATGTATGGCGTAATAATGACGGATGTTGGCGGTAGTACCTTAACGGCTGATGATGTCAGCTTGATTGAACAAGCTCAGGTAGGCGGGATTATTTTGTTTGCTCGTAACGTCGTCGATGCGGCGCAAGTACGGCAGCTATGTGATGATATTCGCTATTATAATCCTGATATCTTAATCGGTGTTGATCAAGAAGGTGGCCGAGTCGCACGGCTGCGTGATGGCTTTACACCGCTGCCCGCAATGGGAAGGCTGGGCGAATTATTTGATCAAAACCCTAGTGAGGCGCTCAGCTGTGCCTATGATTGTGGCTACTTGATGGCTGCTGAAGTGCTAGCCGTCGGTATCGATTTGAGCTTTGCCCCGGTGTTAGATACCAATAGCGTGAGTGAGGTTATTGGAGATCGCAGCTTTCATAAAGACCCACAAGTGATCACGGCTTTAGCGACTCAGTTTATGCGCGGGATGCGCGCAGCCGGTATGGCAACGACTGGTAAGCACTTCCCAGGTCACGGCGGAGTTGCCCCAGACTCACACGTTGCTGAAGCTATCGATACGCGCGCGCTCGATGAGATTATGGGTCATGATATGCAGCCTTTTGCCCAGACACTACCTTGGCTCGATGCGTTGATGCCAGCACATGTGATCTTCTCGCAGGTGGATAATAAACCTGCAGGGTTTTCTAAGGTTTGGTTAAAAGACATCATTCGCGATCAGCTGCAGTTCGATGGCGTGTTATTCTCCGATGACTTATCGATGGCAGGCGCGCAGGCTGCAGGTGATGTCAGCGACCGAGTACACGCCGCGATCCATGCTGGCTGCGATATTGCTTTGGTCTGTAATGACCGAGTAGCCGCGCACGAAGCGGCAGAAGCGGCCCAAGACTTGCCCTACCCTGACCAGCAGCGCATTAAAACAATGCGTGGCCAAATTCCGGAATGGCGCGGCGACCTCACTTCTACTTGTCAGCAGTTTGAGCATTGGCAACAAGCTCGGCACCGTGTTATACAGACCTTTTTTAATATGCAGACAGCAAACTCAAATGGTAATCAGATGCAAAATAGCCATACTTTAGACCACTCCGATGACCTAAGCGATCTAAAAGATCCTACTGATTATAAATAACTTTGTGGCTGAGTGCCTAATAGACCGTCCGTTCTAAATAAAAAAACCGCTCCTAATTAAAGGGGCGGTTCTTTTATTATTATCAAAATAAGACGTATCTATTAATTCGTAGGATCTAAATCAATTCCCTGACTTGGATCATCACTATCAGGTAAGATATCATCATTATTATTATCTAATGGATTTAGATCTGGATCCGCCAGTGTGCCATCAGCATCTAACATACGATCATCACCATCTACTGTGATATCATCATTATTATTATCTAATGGATTTAGATCTGGATCTGGCATATTCATATCGGCATCTATATCATTATTCATGTCGATATCACCTTCATTACCGGCGGTCAAAGAGATACCATTATTATCCTCTGTTGCCATGCTTTCGTCATATACCGTAAATTCGATACGACGGTTACGGAAACGACCAAGCTCAGTCGAGTTGTCAGCGATTGGTTCAGACTCACCCATACCTACAGTACGTAGTTTATTCGCGTCCACACCTTGACCCACTAAGTACTCTTTCACTGATTCAGCGCGCTCACGTGATAACTCTAAGTTATAAGCATCTGATGCTAAGTTATCAGTATGACCAATGATAACAAGCTCCATATCAGGTGTTTCTGTGATAATTTCAGCAGCGCGATCCAAGAAAGGTTTGTTTACATCTGGGATAAAGGCTTTATCAAGCTCAAAGTTAATCACTTGCAGACTTAAGGCACGAGCCACATCACGTGGATCTGGGTTTTCACCTAATCTATCTACTGCACTTCCTGCAGCAATTAAGCTATTATCAATCTCATTTTGTAGATCTAGTGGACCTTCAGCTTCTACCATTAAGTCAGGAGCTGCTTCTTGTAGATCAGAAACCAACTGCGTCAATACGCCTTGATCCGCTGAGTTAACTACGATTCTGTCACCCTTAATGATCATGCTCGCATCAGGAACATTTTGGAATATATCCAAAATAGCA
>MDSY01055891.1_pt1 | contig 13169 bp, 11 predicted proteins | sample 811131 | NCBI WGS metagenome assembly MDSY01 (sample SAMN05326643, study PRJNA326480) | marine metagenome | isolation source: seawater | place: Atlantic Ocean: South West | collected 2010
CCCATCCTCCATAAATTAATGCTGCAGCATATAAAACTATAATAATTGTACTTATTAAATCAAAAATTCTTTGTACACTTCTTGGAACCCAATCATAAAGTAATACAATCCTTATATGACACCTTAGTCTCATTGCATAAATTCCACCTACTAAATAAATCACTCCTGCTAACCACAAACAAAGTTCATTTACCCACATTGTTGGTTTAAACACCACATATCTCATAAATATTTCATACATCATTACAGCTACGATTATTGGGATAATATATTTTGTTGTATGAGAGATAGCTAAAGTAATTCTATCAAACCAGGTAATAGGAAAGTCGTCTCTACTTGCAATTTTTTTTGTCTGCTCTTCTAAATCTTTATCCCTCATAAAATTTTATCAATACTTAAAAAGAAGGGCTCATAATGAGCCCTTCTTAATATTTTTAGTTATTAATCTTAATCTAGGATAAGATTATAGTAAACCTATCGATTTCATATAATCTTGATGCATTTCAATAAGTTGTTTAGCTTCTGGAGATTTAGTCTTCCAGTTTTCCCAAGCTTTCATAGCAGCCGCTCTAAATGTTGCTCTATCTTCTTTGGAAAAGTCATGAAGAGTAACACCTTGAGCATTTAATGCTTTTATTGCTTCAAGATTTTTTCTTTCAACTATGCTAGTAATTGATCTTCCGGCTATTTCTATAGCAGCCAAAATTGCTCCTCTCTCATGAGGTTTTAAACCATCCCAAACTTTTTTATTACAAGCTAAATGGTCTGCAGGCATAGAGTGAAATCCTGGATATGTAGCATGTGGATTTTCATCATAAAAACCACCTGCAAAGTTATTTGCTAAATTAGAATAATCTGCTCCATCGATCAAACCAGTCTGTAATGCAGTTGGTACTTCACCAAAGTCCATCACAATAGGTTTTGCACCCAATTCTGCAAAAATCTCACTTTCCATTCCTGGAGGTGATCTAAATTTGAAATCTTTTAATGAAGCAACATCTGGTAGAGGTTTGCTAGAAATTAAAGATTCATGTCCTGGTATCCACCAACCAACAAATTCCATACCATATTTATTATAAAGGTTTGCTATAGCTTCTCTTGCTCCCGGATGATCTAAGAAACCATATTGTTGATAAGGATTTTCATATGCACCCATAATATCTCCAGCAAATTGAAATGCTGCATTTTTACCAGTTTGATAAGCACCACCAGTAAAGTCGCAATCAATAATTCCAGTTCTTGCTGAGTTAAAAACTTCGGCAGATTTTCCTGTTACTGAAGCTCCATGAAATAATTGAACTTTAATACTTCCACCTGAGAATTTCTCAACATTTTTAGCTAATTGAGTAGCAACTTCTCCCGATGGCTGCGCTGCTGAAAAGTGTGTTTCAAACTTTAAAGTTTTTGCATTCGCAGAACTAAATAAAGCTAATGAAACTACTACTATTGCCGCAGCAATTTTTGATATAAGTTTAAACATTATATTCCCCTCGATTGTTTTTATGAAAAAATTAAAACATATTTAGAAATAAATTACAAATGAAAGGAAATAGTTATGTTTAGAGATTATATATATATTTATTAATATATTCATCAACTTCGAGTTGTAATAAATTTATACTACTTCAGATATAAGTGGTTTTTTACTAAAAAAACATTTTATATTATCAACTGCCATCATGCTCATTGCCAATCTTGTTTCATGAGTAGCGCTTCCTACATGGGGTAAAACAAAACAGTTATCCAATTTTAGGTATCTTTGATCTATATTGGGCTCATTATTAAAAACATCTAGTCCAGCAGCATAAATTTTTTTATTTTCTAGTGCATCAATCAAAGCTTCATCATCAACTGTTGATCCTCTAGAAGTATTTATAACAACTGCATGCTTATGTAATAAACTTATTGTTGATGAATTAAGTATATGTTTTGTACCAGGAGTGGCGGGAGTGTGTATGCTAACAAAATCACACTCAGGCAACATAGAATTTAAATCTGGATAATATTTTGCACCATCCTCTAAAGCATAAGATAATTTATTTCTATTATAATAAATAATTTTCATATCAAACGCTTTGGCACATTTTGCAACCATTCTGCCGATTCTTCCCATCCCAATAATGCCAAGAGTTTTACCGGTTACAGAATTACCTAACATAAATTTAGTAATATCTGGTTTATGATTTTTCCAATTATCTGATTTAACTAAATTATAAGCTTCTCCGGCTCTTCTAGACGCTGCTAAAATTAGAAGTATAGTAGTTTCTGCCACAGCTTCATTTAAAACATTAGGAGTATTTGTAACTTTAATTTTTTTAATCTTAGCTGATTTTATTGAAATATTATCATAACCTACTCCAACATGAGCTATAATCTTTAATTTACCATTTAAATTTTTAAAAAAATCCTCACCAATATTGTCAAAAGCTGATGTAATAAAACCATCAAACTCATTACCCATTTTAATAAGTTCATTTGTTGGGATTGGTTTATCATTTGTATTAAGTTTTACATCAAATTTTATTTTTAATTTTTCTTCAGCACTATCTGATATTTTTCTAGTAACCAATATTTTAGGTTTCATATTAGTGTGAGTCTCTTGGTATACCTTTTGTATGAGAAATGTCTAAATATTTTCCACGAGAATTAATACATGCTCCATCATCAAGTTGACTTACAGTATTCCTAAAAATTTCTTGCCAAGGCGTTTGATTATTTACCTTAAATTTCTTTTTATTTTTTCTTCTTTTTTTAAATTCAGTTTGAGTTATCAATAAATCTACCCTTCGTTTATTCAAATCTATCCTCATTTTGTCACCTGTCTTAACTATCCCTAAATCTCCTCCTACGGCTGATTCTGGTGAAACATGAAGGATTGATGGACTAGCAGACGTTCCACTTTGTCTTCCATCACCAAGTGTTGGTAATGTGTTTATACCTTTTTTTAATAACCGATCAGGTGGTTGCATATTAATTACCTCAGCAGATCCAGGATATCCTACAGGTCCACAGCCTCTCACTATTAGTATAGAATTTTCATCTATGTTTAATTTTTTACTATTTAATCTTTTGTGATAATCCTCTGGTCCTTCAAATACAACGGCCTTACCATTAAAAACATTTGGGTTTTTAGGATTAGAAAGATATCTCTCTCTAAATTCCTTGCCAATTACTGATGTCTTCATAATAGCTGACGAGAAAAAATTACTTTTCATAACTAAAAATCCCGCTTTATCTGCTAGAGAATTTTTGAAAGATTTGATTACTTTAGGATCTGTATTTATTTTTCTTCTTAAATTTTGACCAATTGTTTTCCCTGTAACGGTCTTTATATTGGTATGAATTTTTTTATTTCTAATTAGTTCCTTCATTATTGCAGGCACGCCTCCAGCTCTGTGAAAACTTTCCATTAAGTATTCACCAGCTGGCTGACAATTTAAGAGTAATGGAATATTATGACCAAGTTTCTGCCAATCAGATAAATCAAATTTAATTCCCATATGTTTTGCTATAGCGCTTAGATGGGTAGTGCAGTTACTTGATCCTCCTATGGCACTTGCAACAACAACAGCATTTTCAAAAGCTTTACGAGTCATTATTTTTGATGGTGTTAAGTCTTCATAAACCATACCAACAATTCTTTTTCCGGTCTCAAATGAAATCTGTTCCCTTTCTCTATAAGGAGCAGGTATCACAGCACAACCTGGTAAAGACATTCCTAATGCCTCTGCCACAGAATTCATCGATGAGGCTGTACCCATTGTGTTACAATGACCAGCACTTGGCGCAGAAGATGCGGCCATATCCATAAATTCATTATAATTAATTTTACCTTTAGATAGGAGTTTTCTGGCTTCCCATATGACTGTACCAGCTCCAGCTAATCTACCTTTATACATCCCATCCAACATTGGGCCTCCGGATAGTACAATTGCTGGAATATTTACAGTCGCAGCTGCCATCAATGCTGCTGGTGTAGTTTTATCACATCCTGTAGTTAAAATTACTCCATCAATTGGATATCCATATAAAACTTCTACTAAAGATAAAAAAGATAAATTCCTATCAAGCATGGCTGTTGGTCTTTTACCTGTTTCTTGTATTGGATGAGTTGGAAACTCAATAGGAATACCACCTGCCCTTCTTATCCCATCTTTAATTCTTTTACTTAAAGACAGAAAATGTCGATTACATGGAGAAAGATCGCTACCTGATTGAGCAATTCCAATTATTGGATTTCCAGATTGTAGCTCTTTTCTAGTTAATCCATAATTTAAATATCGCTCTAAATAAAGAGCGGTCATGTCAGGATTTTTAGGATTATTAAACCATTGTTGACTTCTGAAATTCTTTTTTTTTTTTATTGGCATAAATAATTATAATGGTCTGTTTAAGATAATAGTTATATAATAATTTAATGAATAATCTAATAGTTTTAAACCAGAATGACAATGTTGGTGTTAGTCAATTTATTATTCCAGAAAAAACTAAAATTGAAGGCCATGAAATTAGTACCGTAGATCCAATCCCTTTTGGTCATAAAGTTTGTTTAAAAACAATTAAAAAAGGAGATCCAATTATAAAATATGATCAAATAATTGGTTTTGCGTTAGATGATATTAAACCAGGGGAACATGTTCATTCGCATAATTTAGAGTTTAGAGAATTTAAAAGAGATTTCAAAGTTACTGATAAGAAACATATTGTAGATGAAAAAGCTGACACATTCTTTAATGGAATTTTAAGAGACAACGGACAAGTAGCTACAAGAAATTACATTGGGATAGTAAGCACCGTTAATTGCTCTGCAACTGTAACAAAAATGATTGTTGAAAAAATTAAATACTCAAATGTATTAAAACATTACCCAAATATTGATGGCATTGTTCCTATTACTCATTCCACAGGATGTGGAATGAATACTGAAAGTGAAGGAATGCAAATATTCCAAAGAACTATTGACGGGTTTAAAAATCATCCAAATTTTTCTCATGTTTTTGTTATAGGTTTGGGATGTGAATGCGCACAAATAAATTTGTTTAATGAGTCGGTAAAAAAACATAATAGAATTCATTTCTTAACAATTCAAGATGAAGGTGGAACTAAAAAAATTGTAGAAAAAGTATTGTCTCAAATTAAAAATTTACTTGCAGAAGCAAATGACATCAAAAGAACCTCGCAATCTGTTAGTAATTTAACGCTAGCTCTACAATGTGGCGGGTCTGATGGGTATTCAGGAATAACTGCAAATCCAGCTTTGGGGATCGCTGCTGATCTTTTGGTAAAAAAAGGAGGAAGTTCGATTTTATCTGAAACCCCAGAGATTTATGGAGCAGAACATTTATTAATTAATAGAGCTAACTCCCAAGAAACAGCTGATAAACTAATTAAAAGACTAGAATGGTGGAAAAACTATACTTTAATAAACAACAGCTCAATGGATAACAATCCTGCACCTGGTAATAAAAAAGGGGGGCTTACAACTATATTAGAAAAATCTTTAGGTGCAGTAGCCAAAGGAGGAAATTCTATACTTCAAGATGTATTAAATTATGCTGAACCTTTAAAAAACAAAGGATTTAATTTTATGGACTCTCCAGGATACGATCCGGTGTCTGTAACCGGACAAGTTGCATCTGGAGCAAATGTAATTTGTTTTACCACAGGTCGAGGATCTTGTTTTGGATGCAAACCAGTTCCAAGTTTAAAACTTTCAACTAATTCTACGATGTATGAAAAAATGTCAGAAGATATGGATATAAATTGTGGAACCATTGCAGAAGGTAAAGAAAAAGTTGATGAAGTTGGTAAAAAAATATTTGAACTTGTAGTGAGTACAGCCTCTGGAAATAAATCTAAAAGTGAAATTAATGGCTATGGCGATGAAGAATTTAATCCTTGGCAAGTTGGCGTAGTAATGTAATTTCTTTTTAAAAGAATTAAAAAAATCATTAAATAAATGTCTTCTAAAAAATTATCAAATAACATAAAAGTTACTTTTTTAGCTTTGCTTGGATATTTCACATTCTGCATAATGGATTCAATGGCAAAACATCTTGTTCAAACTTTAGAAGTTACTCAGGTAATTTGGGGTAGATTTTTCTTTCATTTTGTTGCCTTGGCAATTTTTTTTTTAATTTTTAAACCTAAATTAAACCTAAAAAAAAACTTTAAAATTCAGATCATTAGATCATTATTATTACTTATCGCAACTTTTTTTATGTTCAATGCATTAAAAAAATTTGATTTTGTAGATATATATATTATTTTTTTTACCGCTCCTTTAATTTTAGCTTTAATTTCTGCAATTTACTTTAAAGATTTATTATCAGTTAAAGGATGGATTTTAATGGGATTAAGCTTTTGTGCAGTAGTTTTTGCTGTAGGACCAAGTTTGAAAGTATTTACTCCAGCCATAATTTTTCCAATTGTGACTCCTATATGCTGGGCTTTATACCAATTTTTTACAAAATTAATCTCTCACAATAAAGAGCCTTTTGTGGCTGTGTTTTATACTGGATTATTTGGGTCTATTTTTTTTACAATTTATAATTTTTTTAATTGGACACCAATCGAGGATAATATGATTTGGTTTAAACTAATTGCCCTTGGTATTGGTGGTTTTTTTAGTCATTTTATAATGATATATGCTATTCAACTTTCAAATCTCTCATTTGTTGCTAATTTTCAATATTCACAATTAATATGGTCAACAATTATAAATTTTTTAATCTTTGGAGTTCCAATTGGTATAAATAAATTTTTTGGTATTTTTGCAATTATTTTATTAGGAATTTTATTTGTTAAAACTGAAAGCCAAAAAAAAATAAATTAAATTTTGATTTTTTTTCCTGTTTTTGCGCTCTTTTTAATAGCTGCAAAAATTTTTAAAGATACAAGGCCATCATTTCCATTTACCTTAGGTTTAATTTTTTTTCTAACAACCTCTGAAAAATGATTTAATTGATTCACCAAAGTATCATTATCTTTTTTGATTTTATCTTGATTAATAAAAATTTTTTTCCACCAACTTCTTTCTTTTTTATAATACCAATTTTTTAGATTAGGAAATTGTATAGATCCTTTGTTTCCACCGATATAGTAGGCAGATTGATTTGTAGTAGGATAAACCGGATTTTCTCCTGATGTTAATTCATAACTCCAAGGAGCCACAATTGTATCAGAAATATTTAATGTACATAAAGCGCCTGAATTAAATTCAAGACTTACAATAGCTGTATCTTCTACCTTAAACTTTCTAATATTATTAGATGTAAAAGCTTGAACATATTTAATATCACCTAATAAATAACAAATCATATCAATATCGTGTACTAAATTAATTCCTAAAGGACCTGCTCCTTTTTTAACTCTCCATTTTTCTTTGTAATAAGTTTTATGTTTATACATCCAGCATAAAACATTTGCTGAGATAATTTTTCCGAGTTTACCAGAATTAATTATTTCTTTAACTCTAGATATAATAGAGTTATGTCTTCTGTGATATCCTATTAATAATGGTGTTTTGTTTCTTTTTGAACTGTCAACTATTCTTCGTGCAGATTTAATATTGTCAGAAATTGGTTTTTCTAATAGCACTGGGATTTTTAATTTTAAAAAACTTATTGTATGCTTTTCATGTAATTGGTTTGGTGTAGCAATAATAACTGCATCGGGGTTTTTTTTTGCCAATAATTCTTTTGTGCTTCTATAGAAAGGAATTTTAAGTCTTTTTGATAAAATTTTCGCATTATCATTTATTTCAACAATAGAATGAATTTCTGTTTTATTTGATTTTTGAATTGCTTTAATATGCTGCAAACCCATTAATCCAGTACCAACAACTGCAATTTTAATTTTTTTTGTCACTGCAAATTAATATTAAGTTATTCCAGCATCTACAATAAAATTTTGTTTTGTACATCCAGATGAAACATCTGAGGCAAGATATAATGCCATGCTGGCAATATCTTCAGGTATAAGTTGACGTTTTAAAGATTGCAAAAAAATTATTTCTTTTTTTAACTTAGGTTTTAACCATAATTTTATTTGTCTATCAGTTGCTACTGATCCAGGAGATATTGCATTTACTCTAATATTGTATTTTCCAAATTCTTTAGACAGTGATCTTGTTAGACCAAAAATTGCGGATTTTGCTGAAGAATACAAAATAAATCCTGGGGCACCCCTTATCCAGCATATAGATGACAAATTAATTATTGAGCCACTATTTTTTTTTATCATCCCTTTTTTTACAGCTTTAGCTGCAAAAAAATAGTGTTTTAGATTTATATCAATTCTATTTTTTAAATATTTTTCTGTAACTTCATGAATTGAATGTCTTTGATCATTGCCAGCGTTATTAATTAATACATTAAATGGTCCATTTTTTAAAATTATATTTTGTAATTTTCTAATATCTAGAACATTGCATTTAATAAATTTCGGTATTTTAAGTTTTTTTTTTTTAATATTATTAATAAGTTTTTTTGCTTTATTGATATTAACATCAATAAATATAACATCGCTACCTTGCTCACAAAAAAGTTCTACAATTGAAGCACCTATACCATCTGCGCCACCAGTTATAAAAATTTTTTTATTTTTTAAATCAAAGTACTTAACTTTCATTTTATACAATTTTTTCAAATCTAAAGTTGGTAAATAATTTATATTTTTTATTTGGTATTGTTAGAGTGGATGGAAAATTTTTTTGATTCGGTGAATTAGGAAAATGTTGCGTTTCTAAACATATTCCTTGATATGGTAAAAGTTTTGTTTGCTTAGATTTAAAATTTAATTTGTGACCTGTATAAAGTTGTAATCCAGGTTGATTAGAAAATATTTTCATTTTTACTTTAGATTCATTATTTACCAAACATGCAACAAAATGTTTTTTTTTGTTTCCTGTAATATAATTAATATCGTAAGACATCATACCAAAAGACGTTTTATTACCTATATTTGAAAATTTTCTAAAATCATATCTGTTATTTAAAACTTTTTTTTTATATCCAAATGGAATATTTTGTTTATTTACAGGCAAATAATAATTTGCATTAATTTTTAAATCATGGTTAAAAATTTTAATATTTTTTTTTTTATTAAAATTCCAGTAAGAATGATTAGTTAAATTAACATGTGTATATTTATCTGACTTATAAAAATATGATAAATGTAATTGATTCTTTTTTAATTTATACTCGCAAAAAATAATAAGATTTCCTGGAAATCCTTGATCTAAATGTTTTGAGTTTAAACAATAAACTATTCTTTCCTTTGAGTGTAAATGTATATCCCATATAAATTTATCAAAACCTTTGTTTCCTCCGTGAATGCTATTTAAATTTTCATTTTTTAATAATTTATATTTTTTTCCTTTTATATAAAATTGAGCTTTTGAAATTCTATTAGCGTATCTGCCGCATGTTACGCCCACAAATGGATGTTTTTTTTTATAATTTTTTAATGAACCTAAATTTAATATTAGATTATTTTTTTTAAAGCAAACTTCGTATAATGATGCGCCAATATTTAATGTTTTTATTTTTAAATATTTATTTTTAATTATTGATGATTTTATATTCAATTATCTAACTTTTAAACGATTCCAGCATCAACTATATAATTTTGTTTTGTGCATCCAGATGAGATATCTGAGGACAAAAATAAAATTAGATTTGCCACATCTTGAGGTTTTAATTGACGTTTTAGACACTGTTTATCCAATATAAGCTTTTTATATTTTGGTGTTAACCAATGTTTAATTTGTCTTTCTGTTGCAATTGATCCTGGTGTTACCGAATTGCATCTTATATTGTATTTACCAAACTCTCTTGCAAATGACCTGGTCAAACCAATTACAGCTGATTTAGCTGTTTCATATGCAACCTTGTCACCTTCTCCCAACATCCATGAAACGGAACTTAAGTTTACTATTGAGCCATTTTTATTTTTAATCATTCCTCCTAGTACTGATTTTATAGTAAAGAAAAAATGTTTTAAATTTACATCCATTCTATTATTCCAATATTTTTCATCCACTTGATTTGTAGAATGTCTATCATCATTTGCTGCATTGTTAATTAAAATGTCAATGTTTCCATTCTTTAATATTATATTTTTTATTATTTTTTGTAATTTTTTTATATTTAAAAGATCACATTCAATAAAACTTGGAACTTTTAGTTTTTTTTTTTTTAAACTATTTAATAATTTTTTAGATTCATTTTTATTAATGTCTATAAAAAAAACTTCTGATCCTTGTTGACAAAAACTTTCAACAATTGTAGCTCCTATACCAGATCCTCCTCCAGTTATAAAAACTCTTTTATTTTCTAAATCAAAATATTTGACTTTCATTTTATATTCTTTCTTTTGAATTTTTATCAAATATTGAAATTTGACTTAAGTCAAAATATAATTTCATATCTTTGTTTAATTCTATATTAATTGTTGATGGAAATTTTGCTAAAATCTCTTGATTAGAAAAATTGTATGTTATAATTTGTTCGTGACCAATATATTCGCTTAAATTAGCTTTAAAATTAACTTCAAAATCACTTTCATTTAATTTACTAAAATGAATATGCTCTGGTCGTATACCAAAATAAATTTGTTTACTATTTAAGTCAGTTGAATTTTTGAAATTATAATTATCAACTGGAATCTGAGATGATTTTTCTGAACCTTCAGCAACAAACGATATTTTATCTGAATTTTGTATTAATCTACCTTCTATCAAGTTCATTGATGGCGAACCTATAAAATCTGCAACAAATGTATTGCTAGGTTTGTTATAGATATTCTTAGGTGTATCATTTTGTTGGATAACACCATGGTTCATTATAGCTATCTTAGTTCCAAGGCTCATTGCTTCAGTTTGATCGTGTGTAACATAGACAACAGTTGTTTTTAATGTTTGGTGTAATTTTTTGATTTCACGTCTCATCTCTACTCTTAGTTTTGCATCTAAGTTTGATAGAGGTTCATCAAATAAAAATATCCTTGGTTCTCTCACTAAAGCTCTTCCTATAGCCACGCGTTGTCTTTGTCCTCCTGACAATTGGGATGGTTTTCGATGTAATAATTCATCAACTTTTAGAAACGAAGATACTTTTTTAAGTTGCTCTTCTATCTTTTCCTTTGAAGTTTTGGCTTGTTTAAGGCCAAAAATCATATTTTCTCTTACATTCATGGACGGATACAAAGCGTATGACTGAAAAACCATAGCAATATTTCTGTCTTTTGGTTCAACCTTGCTTACATTATAATCATCAATAAAAACGTTGCCCTCGTTGATGGTTTCTAATCCTGCTATTATATTTAATAAGGTTGATTTACCACATCCTGAGGGTCCTAAAAGCACCAGAAAATTACCTTCGTCTATATCAAGATTTATTTTTTTTAAAACTTCAGTACTACCGAAATTTTTTGATAAATCTTCAATTCTTAATGTTTTCATTATTATCCTTTAACTGCTCCCGATGTTAATCCTCTTATAAAATATTTTCCTGCCAAAACATAAACTATTAAAGTTGGAATACCCGCTATAATAGCTGAGGCCATATCAACATTGTATTCTTTTACACTAGTACTTGATAAAACCATATTGTTTAATGCTACTTGTATCGGCGCAGCCTCTCCGAATGAAAAAGTAGATCCAAATAAAAAGTCATTCCATATTTGCGTAAATTGCCAAATTACAGTTACAACTATTATTGGGGCTGAAATAGGAAGCAATATTTTAAAAAATATTTTAAAAAATCCTGCACCATCTATTCTAGCAGCTTTAACTAATTCATTTGGTATAGAAACATAGTAATTTCTAAAAAATAATGTTGTAAAAGGTATTCCATAAACAGAATGAACTAATACAAGTCCTATTACAGAATTAGAAATGCCCAAAACTCCTAATGTTCTTGCCATTGGAAGTAAGATTGCTTGATAAGGAATAAAACAACCAAATAGTAAGAATAAAAAAATCCATTTGTCACCTTTAAAACGCCATTTAGTTAAAACGTAGCCCGACATTGCTCCAATAAAAGTTGAGAAAAATACCGCTGGCACAACCATTTTAATTGAATTCCAAAAATATGGTCTTAGAAAAGTATCTCCTGCACCATAACCTCTGCCTCCCCATGCAACTCCCCATGATTCAAAATTTAATTGACTTGGCCAAGTTAGAAGAGTTCCTTGTCTTATTTCTTCCATTGTTTTAAGTGAAGTTACAATCATTACATATAATGGAAAAATAAAATAAGATGCAAAAAGTATTAAAACAAAATAAAGAAACCATCTTAACATCATGTTTCTTATTTTTGATTTTTGCTCAAGTTGTTTATATGATGTGTTTATATTAACTGACATTTTCTCTCCTCAATTCAGAATATAGATAAGGAATAATAACTGCTGCAACAGCCATAAACATCATCATTGCACTTGCTGCAGATAAACCAACTTGGCTTTTGTGAAAAGCGGTTTGTGTCATATACAAGGCTGGCATAGTTGTTGAGATTCCAGGTCCTCCTTGTGTAAGAGCTACAATTAAATCATAACTTTTGATGGATATATGAACTAATATTACAAAACTTGTAAAAAATACTGGTCTCATCATAGGAAGGAGTATTTTCCAATATACAGTATATAAATTTGCACCATCTATTTTTGCAGCCTTAACAATTTCATCTTCGATAGATCTAAGGCCAGCTAAAAATAAAGCCATTACAAATCCGGCAGATTGCCAAACACCTGCTATTACTATCGTATAAATGGCCATTTCCCTATTAACTAGCCAATCAAAGGTAAAATTTTCAAAACCCCAGTCAATAAACATCTTTTGGATACCTAGTGTTGGGTTCAGTATCCATTTCCAAGCTGTACCTGTAACAATAAATGAAAGTGCCATTGGATATAAATAAATAGTTCTAAGAACACCCTCGGCTCTAATTTTTTGATCAAGAAATATAGCTAGTATAATTCCTAAAATTATACAGATAATTAAAAATAGAGCGGTAAAAATCAGTAAATTATCTACTGCAATAAGCCATTTACGAGAGGCCCAAAGTTTAAAATATTGACCAACTCCCCATAATTCATATTTAGGTAAAATTTTTGAATTTGTAAAAGAAATATAACATGTCCAAAGAATAAAACCGTAAACAAACCAA
>MDSY01116724.1_pt1 | contig 13160 bp, 13 predicted proteins | sample 811131 | NCBI WGS metagenome assembly MDSY01 (sample SAMN05326643, study PRJNA326480) | marine metagenome | isolation source: seawater | place: Atlantic Ocean: South West | collected 2010
CATAGTTAAAAAATATATTTAAACTCGGAAAATAAGACATATTTGTGATAAATCAAATTTATAATTAGGAATTGTTTGAAAAAAAACCTTATTTTAACTGGAATGATGGGTGTTGGAAAATCAACTATTGCAAGGCTATTAGCCACAAAATTAGATCGTAAATTTTTAGATGTTGATAATTTAATAGAAAAAAATGAAAAAACTTCAATAAAAAAAATTTTTGAGACAAATGGAGAAGATTTTTTTAGAAATTTAGAAAAAAAGACGACCTTGCAAATATTAAAAAAAAATAACGTTATTATAGCGTTGGGGGGTGGAGCTTTTATAAATCAAGTTATTAGAAATAAAGTTTTAGCCACGTGTATATCTTTTTGGTTGGATATGAAAGTTACGGAATTAAATAAAAGACTTAATTTAACAAATAAAGCAAATAAAAGACCCTTGTTATTAAAAAAAAATTATAATGATTTAGATAAAATTTATAACAAAAGAAAAAAAATATACAATCTTGCTAATTTTAGAATTAACTGTGATAAATTAAAAAAAGAAGAAATAGTAAGAAAAATATTAAATATTTATGAGAACTTATAATCTAAAATCAAAAAGTAATACTAATAATTACTCAATTATTATTGGAAAAAATATTTTAAATATTTTACCATTAAAAATTAGAGAACTGTGTCCAAGAACGCAAAAGATAGCATTAATTATAGACAGTAATATTCCTAATAATTTTCAAAAAAAAATAAAAAATCACCTTAAACAATATGAAATATTTTATTTTAAATTTAATGCCAGTGAAAAAAATAAATCCATACAAATTACAAACTTAATTCTAGAAAAACTACTCTCTAAAAATTTCAATAGGTCAGATGTTATTTTAGGTATCGGTGGAGGAATCACTGGAGATGTTGCAGGTTTTATATCTAGTATTTACAAGAGAGGGATTAATTTTATTAATATTCCAACAACTCTTTTGGCCCAAGTAGATTCTTCTATTGGTGGTAAGACAGGTGTAAATGCAAAATACGGTAAAAATTTAATAGGTTCTTTCTATCAACCAAAATTAGTTTTAAGTGATGTTAATTTTTTAACTAGCCTTCCTAAGAGAGAGATGGTTTGTGGCTATGCCGAGATTTTAAAACATGCAATCATTAAGGATAAAAAATTTTTTAATTGGTTAAAATACAACACAGATAATATTCTAATTAAGAGGAATTTAACAAGTCTAATTTTTTCAATCCATAAAAGTTGTAAGATTAAATTAAGTTTTGTTAATAAAGACGTTAATGAAAAAAAATCAAGAATGATTTTAAATTTTGGACACACTTTTGCTCATGCCATTGAGGGTATAAATAAATATTCAAAGAAGATAAATCATGGAGAAGCTGTTTTAATAGGCATGGTTTTAGCAACTAAATTTTCTGTAAAAAAAAAAATATGCTCTAAAAATACTTTAAACGAAATACTAAGTATATATAAAAAAAATAATTTAAATTTTAATCTATATAATTCTAATAAAATTAAGAATTATAAAAAAATAATTTATTTCATGAAAAATGATAAAAAAAATAATGATAAAAAAATTAATTTTATCTTACTTAAAAAAATAGGAAAAACAACCTTGCCGAATCAATTTAAGTTTTCAGTCGAGCAGCTGACAAAAGAATTTAATAATATTAATTAATATTAATTTCTAAAGCATGTATCTTAGTTTCAAGATCTTTTTTTAAAATTTTCATTATTGATTTTTGAGCATTTAATTTAGTTAGTGATTTTAAATATATTGATTTGATTTCTAATTTTATATGATACCTATCTTTATTATAAAATCTGTGGCCTTTGTGTAAATGTGAGTTGTCTATTAATTTAATATCTTCTAAATCGATGTTTTCTATTATTTTTTTTTTTATATTATCTAAATAATTTTCCATTAAATATGATTTTACTATATATAAATTAAATTTATATGAAAATAATTTGTGACTGGAAAGATTGTAGAGAAGCTGGTGTACACAAAGCGCCTATTGAACGAGATAATAGCAGAAAATTTAGATTACTATGTCTTGAGCACGTAAAATTGTTTAATAAAAAATGGAACTATTTTGAGAATATGAATGATCAAGAGATAGAGTTTTTTATTAAGTCAGATTTGACGTGGCATAAAGCTACAAAAAGTTTCGGTTCTTCAGAAAATTTTTTTAATATTTTATGGAATAATGTTTTGGAAGATAAAACTAATATTTTTAAATCTTCAAATTTTAAAGAATTTAAAAAAACTAACTTATCTGACACAGATAGAGATGCTTTAGACATTATGGAAATGAATTACTTGGTAAAATGGGAAGAAATTCAGAAAAAATTTAAATCACTTGTAAAGAAATACCATCCTGATAAAAACCTCGGAAGTAATAAATTTGAAGAAAAATTAAAAAAAATTACTTTAGCGTATAGTCAACTTAAAAAAACTTTTGAAAGAAAAAAATGAGTACTAACCAATTTACCTCCAAACCAGATATAAAAATTTCTGTCAATCAAACTTTTGGTTTCGAAACTGATATACAAATAAATGCTTTTTCAAAAAAAAATGAATATGTTCCTAAAATTGATCCAGATTATAAATTTGATAAAGAAACAACTCTTGCAATATTAGCTGGATTTTCATTTAACAAAAGAGTTTTAATTCAGGGCTACCATGGGACCGGAAAATCAACACATATTGAGCAAGTTGCTGCTAGGTTAAACTGGCCATGTATACGAGTGAACTTGGACAGTCATATAAGTAGAATAGATTTAATAGGTAAGGATGCAATAGTTTTACAAGACGGAAAACAAATTACAGAATTTAAAGAAGGAATTTTACCGTGGTCAATTCAAAATCCCATTGCTTTGGTTTTTGACGAATATGATGCTGGAAGACCTGACGTAATGTTTGTAATTCAAAGAGTTTTAGAAAGTGAGGGAAATTTTACTTTATTAGATAAAAATAAAGTTTTAGAGCAACATGATTTTTTTAGAATGTTTGCTACAACTAATACGGTAGGTTTGGGAGACACGACAGGCCTTTATCATGGAACTCAACAAATTAATCAAGGTCAGATGGACAGATGGAATATAGTTTCAACGTTAAATTATTTACCATTTGAAAAAGAATTCGAAATTATTTTAGCTAAAAATAAAAAATTTAATACAATTGAAGGCAAAGAGAAGCTTTCAAATATGATTAAAGTAGCCATGTTAACAAGAAAAGGTTTTATAAACGGAGATATTTCCACAGTAATGAGTCCTAGAACTGTTTTGCATTGGGCCGAAAATACAACAATTTTTAATGACCAGGGTTATGCATTTAGAGTAACTTTTTTAAATAAATGTGATGAGATTGAAAAAAAGATAATTTCTGAGTATTATCAGAGGTGTTTCGGTGAAGAACTGCCTGAATCTTCTGTAAATATTATTATTTAAAAGTGGAAAAAAAAGGGACAATTATTGAAAACTTTAAAATTGCAATAACCTCAACCGTAAAATCTATTTCAAATATAGACAAGATAGAAGTTATATTCGGTGTAAACGACTTAAACTCAGAAAAAACCATAATCAATCTTCCTGAATTAGAGGAAAATGCAAATAGATCGAATTATTTAAAAGTGAGAGCCATAGCTGACTCTGAGGCATTAAAAATGCGATATAGTAATCAGAGTATTTTGAGTACCTATGAGCCAGAAGGTAATATTTCAAAAAAACTTTATAAAATATCCGAAAAAATACGTTATGAGAAATTAGGCTCTGAAGAATTTAAGGGCATAAAAAAAAATATTAATTTATATTATCAAGAAAGAATTAAAAATATTAAATTAGAGACTGATGAACATAAAATTTTAGAAGCCTTTGAAAATTATTTAAGATCAAATATTCTAAATACAAAAAATAATAAAAAGATAGATAAAGAATTTAATTCTTTTAAAAAAGATTTTGACAAAAAATTTAATAAAAATATTGATGATTTAAAAAAAAATATTAATAATCAGAAAAAATTTAATTCTTTGATGTCCAATTTAATTGAAAACCTTGAAATAGATGAAGACTTAAATCAAAGTAAAAACACTGATAGCACTCAAGATGATAAAGATGAGAATGACGGGTCTCAAAAAGATGAAAATAAATCCGATAAAATGAGTGAAGATAATAATGAAATGTCGATTGAATCCGGTGTTCCTGATTTAGACAATGAAACAAAAGAATCTGATAGTGATATTGAAGAAGTGGATATTGCTGACAATTCAAGCGCAAGTGAAAGAAAGTTAGGAAAATCTGAAAATTATAGTGATAAAGATTATAAGTCTTACACAGACGAATTTGATCAAACTATAAAAGCTGAAGACCTTGAAACTGAAGAGGAGCTTAATAGATTGAGACAAAATTTAGATCAGCAATTGCTTCAATTAAAAAATTTTATTTCAAAATTAGCAAATAAACTACAGAGAAAACTTTTAGCAAAACAAAATAGATCATGGCATTTCGACTTAGAAGAAGGAATGTTAGATACCTCCAAGTTAACTAGAGTTATAATTGATCCTTTTAATTCATTGTCTTTTAAAAAAGAAAAAGATGTTGAATTTAAAGACACCTTGGTAACAATCTTAATTGATAACTCAGGTTCTATGAGAGGAAAACCTATTTCTGTCGCAGCTATTTGCGCAGATATCCTTTCAAGAACATTAGAAAGATGTTCTGTTAAAGTAGAAATTTTAGGCTTTACCACCAGTCATTGGAAAGGTGGTTTGAGCAGAGAAAAATGGATGAAAAATGATAAACCAACTTTTCCTGGAAGACTAAATGACTTAAGACACATTATTTATAAATCAGCTGACACTCCTTGGAGGCAAGCAAAAAAAAATATGGGCTTAATGCTGAAGGAAGGTCTTCTTAAAGAAAATATTGATGGAGAAGCCTTAAAATGGGCTTATGGAAAAATGTCTAAAAGAAAAGAGGAAAGAAAAATTTTAATGGTGATATCTGATGGTGCGCCAGTAGACGATTCAACGCTATCAACTAATTCAAGTGATTATTTAGAAACTAATTTAAAACATATGGTTAAATGGATAGAAAACAAATCTAATATTGAATTGTTAGCTATAGGAATTGGTCATGATGTTACGAGATATTACAGTAGAGCGGTTAAAATAACCGAAGTTCAAGACTTAGGCGATGTCATGATAAATCAATTAACTGAACTTTTTGTGGAAAAAAATAAAAATACTATACATTAAAATTCATTTATTTTTTTAAGAAGTATTTTTTTCTTTAAAGGTTGTTAGCAACATTTTAAATGGAACCAACATTGCTAATGTAATTAAGATCTTTACAGTTAAATCTCCAAAAGCTAGTGACACCCACGGAATTCCCGTTTGATAAAAGGCAACAAAGAAAAATAAAAATGTATCAATTATTGATCCCACTATTGAAGAAACAAAAGGAGCAATATACCAATTAATATTTTTTCGTAATTTATCAAATATTTGAATATCTAAATTTTGGGCAATAAAAAAAGCCAATCCAGAACCAATGGCTATTCTTATTGATATTAAATCTGAAAAATTTGTTGAGATAAATACAGTTAATAATATACCAACAATAAAACCTATGATCACTATCCATCTGGCAATACGTATGCCGTAAGTTCTATTAGCCAAGTCTGTTATTAAAAATGTAATTGGATATGTAAAAGCTCCATATGTTAAGACTTCCTCTAAATTATAATGTTCTATTGGAAACTGAACTAAATAGTTTGACACAATTACAATAGCTGCCATCAATAAAGATAAGGTCACTAATAAACTAAGCTCTTTATTCATGTAAAATCTAAATTTTAGAATTTATTGAAATTTTTAGCTTTTTTGCTTTTGCTGAAAGATTTATTTTTTTTGCAGATTTCAAAAATTTGTCTAGTCCGCCTTTAAAATCCACTGTTCTCAGAGCTGCATTAGTCACATTTAGTCTAATGCTTTTTTTTAAAATATCGCTTTTAAATTTTACTTTTTTTAGGTTTGGTAAAAAACGTCTTTTTGTCTTGTTATTAGAATGACTAACATTATGCCCTTTCATAGGTAGTACTCCAGTAAGTTCACATTTTTTAGTCATATAAATTATAAGTTATATAAAACTTGAATTAGTTTTGGTCAAGCTTAAAAAGTTAAGAATTAGTCCCAATAATGTCCTTTAAATTTTTTATTTTTTCTCTTTTAAAAATTTCTATCAATTCTTTTTTAATTTCTTTTACTATTGTTGGGCCCTTATAAATCATTCCTGTATACAATTGGACTAAACTAGCTCCAGCAGTGATCTTTTCAAACGCGCTTTCTCCAGAGTCTATACCACCAACTCCAATTATAGGTATTTTATTTTTTAAGTCATAATAAAATTTTTTTATTAACTTAGTAGAAATATCTTTCAAGGGAGCGCCTGACAAACCACCTTTTTCTATCCTATTATTACCAATTATATTTTCTCTGTTTTTATCAGTTGTATTTGAAATTATTACTCCATCTACTTTATGCTTTATTAATAGCTCTACTATATCGCTAATATTTTTTTCTTTTATATCTGGAGAGATTTTTACTATAATTGGTTTAAAAATATTTTTACTTTTTTTATATCTATTAATTTTACTTAAAAGTTCTTCAAAATTTTCTTTATCATGAAAATCTCTTAAACCCTCTGTATTAGGTGATGAAATATTTATTGTAATATAATCAGCGTATTTGTGAATTCTAGATAAACACTCTATGTAGTCATTACCTTTATTTTTAGTATCTTTATTGGGACCAATGTTAATCCCGAGAGTTCCTTTGGGTGTATTATTTGTTATTCTGCTTTTAACAATTTCTAGCCCGTCGTTATTAAATCCTAATCTGTTTATTAACGCTAAATCTTTTTCTAATCTAAATATTCTGGGTTTAGGGTTACCAAATTGCCTTCGAGGAGTGACTGTTCCTACCTCAATAAAACCAAATCCGAATTTAAATAACGAGTTATAAACTTCAGCACTTTTATCAAAGCCAGCTGCAAGACCAATTGGATTTTTAAATTTTTTTTTAAATATTTCAACTTCTAATAAATCTTCATTATCAACCTCAAAAAATGTTTTCGGAATAAAATTAAATTTTAAAGATTTAATGGCTAAATCATGAGCAATCTCTGGATCTAAATTAAATATGTAAGGTTTTAATAATGAAAACATTTATTCTATTTTTTTATTAATCATTTTAACAGTTTCTTCAACTCCAAAAAAGCTAATAAAAAAACCCATTCTTGGTCCGTCTTCCTCTCCAAATAAAACCTGATAAATTAGCTTGAACCAATCTCTTAGATTTTTTTCATACCCGTTCTCTTTACCTGTCGAGTAAACAATAGTTTGTATTTCTTCTGGAGCCATAGATTGATCTATGTTTATAATTTTTGATGCTAAATTTCTTAAAGCTATTTTTTCTTTAGCATTTGGTATTTTATACTTTTTTATAGGCTCAACTTTATCCTTATAATAGTTAACAGCATAATCAGTAAGTTTATCTAAAATTGGATGTTTATCCGGTTGAATATCTTTATGAAATTTATTTATAAATTTCCAAAGAATATTTTTAGATTCTGCATTGCTTGATCCAACTAAATTTAGCAACATTGAAAAAGGCATAATAATTTTTTCTTTTGGAGGCTTTCCATTGTGAATGTGCCAAGTTGGATTAAGCAATTTTTCTTTATCGCTCTGATTAGGATATTTTTCTATTAGTGATAGATATTCATCTACAGCTTTTGGAACTACTTCTGAGTAAAGTTTTTTAGCTCTTTTAGGGTTTTGATACATGTATAGAGAAAGACTTTCTGGAGAGGCGTATCTCAACCAATTTTCTATTGTTATTCCGTTACCTTTTGATTTTGAAATTTTTTCTCCTTTTTCATCCAAAAAAAGTTCGTAAGCAAAACCATTTGGTGGCCTTTTACCCATAGTTCTACAAATTTTATTTGAAAGAATTGCACTTTCAGTCAAATCTTTTCCGTACATTTCAAAATCTACATTAAAAGTGAACCACCTCATTGCCCAATCTACTTTCCACTGTAATTTACATTTGCCATCTATTATTTCTGTTTTTAATTTTTTTCCATTATTGTCAAAAACTACTGTGCCTTTTTCCTTATCCATTTCTATTAATGGAATTTCTAAAACTACTCCTGTTACAGGACAAATTGGTAAAAATGGACTATACGTTTTCTTTCTTTCATTTCTCAGAGTCGGTAGTATTATATTCATAATATCATCATACTTTTCTAACACTCTTAACAACGAGTTATTAAATACTCCTTTTTTATAATTTTCTGTTGAGCTTTTAAAAGTAAAAATAAAATTAAATTTTTTTAAAAACTCTTGCAGCATAATATTATTGTGCTCTGCAAAACTTTGAAATTTCTTAAACGGATCAGGTATGCTAGATAATGGTTTATTTAAATTATCATATAAAACTTTATTGTTTGGTATATTGTCTGGAACCTTTCTTAAGCCGTCCATATCGTCTGAAAAAGTTATTAACTCTGAATCAATTTTTTCTATGTGGTTTAGGGCGTTTATCATCATGGATGTTCTTGCAACTTCACCGAATGTGCCTATATGGGGCAAACCACTAGGCCCATATCCTGTTTGAAATATTATTTTTTCTTTATTTTTAATTAAGTCTTTTCTATCTTTTAGCAGTTTTCTAATTTCAACAAATGGCCAGGAAGAAGTTGATTGAATTAAGTTATTATCAAGCATAAATAAGGTTTATTAAATTTTATGTGTAAAATACAGAAATAATTACAAGATATTAAGTTGAATTTTATAACTATTTAAATAATCTCATTTCATATGGTTGCTAACAAAACAGTTTTTTTTATAATAGGTATTCTTTTGGTGGTTTTAGGCATATCTATGTTAGCGCCTTATTTGGTTCAAATTATTTACAATGAAGGAAGTCATAGCTTCATCTCTTCTGCATTTATTACAATTTTTATTGGCATACTGTTTATTTTAACAAATTTAGATAAAGAATTTAAATTAAATCTTCAGCAGACTTTTTTATTTTCTACTCTTGCGTGGTTGACTATTGCTATATTTGGTTCTCTTCCATTTATATTGTCATCTAAAGTTTTTACTTTTAGTGAGGCTTTTTTTGAAAGCATGTCTGGTATAACTACAACTGGTGCAACTATTATTACTGATTTAGAAGAGAGTCCTAAAAGCATTTTACTTTGGAGGGCAATCATGCAGTGGTTGGGTGGCATTGGAATAGTCGTTATGGCAATTACAATTTTACCTTTATTAAAAGTTGGAGGAATGCAACTTTTTAAAATGGAGGGACCTGACAGTACAGAAAAAATTTTACCTAGAACCATTGAGGTAGCAAAAATAATTGTGTTAACCTATTTTATTTTGACTTTATTATGTTCTTTTTTTTACTGGTTTTTTGGTATGACTATTTTTGATAGTATTGCTCATTCTATGACGACGATTGCTACTGGAGGTTTTTCAACACACAATGATTCTATAGGATATTTTAAAAGTTCTCATATTGAGATAATTGCAAGTATATTTATAATTCTTGGAAGCATACCTTTTATTTCTTATTTAAAATTCGTTAAAGGAAATAAAAATATTTTTTTTCAAGACGTTCAAATTAGAGGTTTAATTTACTTATTAATTTTTTCAATTTTGATAATGTTTTTATACTTATTTTTTATAAATAATGAAACTTCAATTTTTGATAAGATCAGAATCGCATCTTTTAATGTTGTTTCAATATTGTCTGGAACAGGTTATGTAACAGATGATTTTGGTCTATGGGGAAAATTTTCATTAATATTTTTTTTATTTTTAATGTTTGTGGGAGGTTGTGCGGGTTCAACAGCTTGTGGTATAAAAATTTTTAGACTACAAATGTTATTCATTTTTTTAAAAAATCAAATTAAAAAATTAATATTTCCAAATAGTGTAATAATAATTAAATATAATTCTCAAAAAATATCTGAGGATTTCATAACATCTGTCATTGTTTTTATATTTTCCTTTTTATTTATATTTTTAATCCTAGCAATTTTGCTTTCTATAACGGGTCTTGATTTTTTAACGTCAATTTCTGGTGCAGCGAGTGCCATCTCTAACGTTGGGCCAGGCTTAGGGGATTTGATTGGGCCAAACGGGAATTACAAAGAAATACCAGATATTTCCAAATGGATATTGTCATTTGGTATGCTACTTGGAAGATTAGAGCTTTTTGCTGTATTGGTTTTATTTTTTCCCTCTTTTTGGAGAGGATAAAAGATTATTTAAAATGAAAATTCTAATTTATGATAATTAAACAATTTTTAAACCCAAAATCAGTTAGAATGTTATTTCTTGGTTTTTCATCGGGACTTCCGATTCTTTTAGTTTTTTCTACTTTATCAGTGTGGTTATTTAAGGCTGGTGTTAATAGAAGCATGGTTACAATGTTTAGTTGGGCAGGATTAGCGTATTCTTTTAAATTTATTTGGTCTCCATTGGTAGATAATGTAAAATTACCTTTTAATAAGTTTGGTCATAGAAAAAGTTGGTTGTTGCTGTCTCAATTTTTAATAATTGTAAGTTTAATTTTCATTTCAAATACCGACCCTTCAAAAATGTTACTGATGACTGCAATTGGTGCAGTTATGGTCGCTTTCACAAGTGCTACACAGGACATTGTAATTGATGCATATAGAATTGAGTCAGGTTCTCAAAAAATACAAGGAATACTATCTTCTATGTATATATCTGGTTATCGGATTGCCATGCTAGTAGCAGGTGCGGGAAGTTTGTATTTAGCATCTTATTTTGGATCAGAAAATTATAATGCCGAAGTTTGGAAAAAAGTATATATGATAATGGCCAGTTTAATGGCAATTGGAGTGTTGACTACAATTTTTTCGCCTGAACCATCAATAATAAGAAAAAATTCTTTAACTAAAATAGAAGATCAAATTAGATTTTTATTATCATTTATAATAGCCTTAATTGTTTTTATTTTCACATATACAAAATTAAATAATTTTTTTTACTCAACTAGCCCAATTGAAACAATTTTTTTTACATTTTTTAAACTTTCAATAAGTTTTTTTTGTTTTGCTATAATGATTTACGCTTTAATTAAAATTAAAATAATTCCAAAAAAATCAGCTGTTAGCGCTTATGCTAGACCAGTTTTAGATTTTATAAATAGATATGGAAAAGCAGCTATAATAATTTTATTACTAATTAGCCTTTATAGAATTGCAGATATAGTGATGGGTGTTATGGCAAATATTTTCTATTTAGAAAAAGGTTACAATCTAAAAGAAATCGCAACATACTCTAAATTTTTTGGTGTATTTGCAACTATATTTGGAGGAATATTAGGAGGCTTTTCAGCGATTAAATTTGGTACAATGAAAGCATTATTTTTTGGCGCAGTAGTTGCCGCTGCTAGTAATTTATTATTTGCATGGTTGGCCTTAACAACTGCAAGTATTACTTCCTTAATCATAGTTATAACTGCTGACAATATTTCAAGTGGTTTTGCTGGTGCCGCCTTTGTAATATACTTATCTGCTTTAACATCAATAAAATTTACAGCTACACAATACGCGTTGTTTAGCTCCTTAATGATTTTGATTCCTAAGGTGTTAGCTGGCTATTCTGGTAGTTTAGTTGATTTTATGGGATATGCTAACTTTTATATTTTTACTGCAATAATTGGATTGCCAGTTTTAATACTAATTATTTGGATTTCAAAATTAGCACCTATAAAGGAATAAAATGAAAAATATTTTTTCTAATAATTATCTTAAAATAAATCTTTATAAAAAAAATTCAAAAAAATCAGAAGTTGTAAGTCAAATGATTTATGGTGAAAGTTTTATTGTTTTAAAAAAAAATAAACAATGGTTAAAAATAAAAATTAAAGAAGATGGATATATCGGTTATATTATTAAAAAAAAATATTCAAACTATATCAGGCCCACTCACAAAGTTTGTGTTCTTAAAGCAAAAATATATAAAAAACCGAGCATTAGTAAAAAAATTAATGAACTAACATTCGGTTCAAAGATAATGGCGGTCGATACAAAAGCTGGTTTTACTAAATTTCATAATAAATGGATTAAAAATAAAGATATAAAAATATTAAAATTTAAGAATAAAGATTTTTTTAAAGATATCAAAACTTTTAAAAATGTTAAATATCTTTGGGGTGGTAAAACATTTAATGGTTTAGATTGTTCTGCTTTAGTACAAATTTTTTTAAATTTTAATAACATAAATTTTCCTAGAGATGCTGAAGATCAGGCTAAATATATTCATAAAAAAATTAAATTAAAAGATATAAAAAAAAATGATATACTTTTTTGGAAGGGGCACGTTGCAATTGCTTTATCTAAAAAAAACCTTATTCATGCGTATGGTCCTATGAAAAAAACTGTTATTATGAATATTAATAAAACGATTAAAAAAATAAAAAGTGAAGCTAAATTAGATCTTATTTCTGTTAAAAGGCTTAAAGGATGAGGTGGTTTAAGTCTCCCTCCGCCACCTCAAGTATAATTTACATGATTCGTTCGTAAAAATTTAACTCGTTATAATTGAATGTGTATAGTTATAAGTTTATTCAAAAATAAACATATACCCATATGCAAAGATAAAAGCAGGTATAGCGCTATACAAGGTAGCAATGATTGCAGCTTTAGGAGCAAGCGCTATAGCGGGAAACAATGCATCACCATCATTAGAAATGGCATTACCTATTTCCGCTGATAATGGAATTAAGCCATTTAAGTAAAAAGTTGTGACTACAATTTGTGGCCCACATCCAGGCAAAAAACCAAAGAGGATTGCCATCAATGGTACAAATGGTAAATAAATATCAAAAAATGTTTTTAAATCATACGAAGTGATGTGCATAAAAATTTCAAAAACTAGAAAACCACATATGACCCAAGTAGTTACAAAGTTTGTTGTATCTACCACTCTCGATAAGAGGTTTCTTGTTCTGTCAGTAGAACACTGAAAATCACTTAATGGATTTAAGGACCACATAAATATAGACAACATAGCGCCAGCTAAACCAAATGACGCAACAAGACTA
>MDSY01026619.1_pt1 | contig 13158 bp, 6 predicted proteins | sample 811131 | NCBI WGS metagenome assembly MDSY01 (sample SAMN05326643, study PRJNA326480) | marine metagenome | isolation source: seawater | place: Atlantic Ocean: South West | collected 2010
GAGGAAGAATTGGCGTTACCAATGTTGTTGTCGGTGGTGGTAGTGGTGTCGCTGCTGCTGGTTCTGCAGTTGTTGGTGGTGCTATCGTCGTTGTCGCCACCTTCTTTGGAATAGGTAAAAGTCCTTTCGTCTGTAATATCGCGGTGCGCTTGCGTTCATAGAACGCCTTTTCTTTCGGGCCTCCGGCGCAAGCATCGCAAAACCAATGCTCACACGAGGGAATCTCATCTAATCCGACGCAATACGTGTGCAAACTCCCGTCGCAACCATCACAGATGAGCATTTTCTCTTCGTCATCGCCGCTTTGGCATTTTGAACACAGCATCGTCATCAAAGAGTCAATTGTCGTCCCATACACCACGGCTCCTGGTGCTAAATCTTCCACTTTGACATCACCGACATCCACATCTTCCAAAAGCGGCGTGTTTATGCACCGTTTCTTCAGCTTAGGGTTCATGCAAGTCCTGCAAGTGCCACATTTAAACGCTTTCCCATCTGGGCCTTTCGCGTACAAATGGTTTAAAGATCTCTTCTTCTTGTTGTTCTGACCAGGCTGTTTCGGTTGCGCCCCCGGCTTCGCCACCGACGCCGTTTCCTTCTTATGCTTCCCTATTCCTGCACTAGTTTTACCGCGCTTCTTCTTCCTAAATGTTCTCGCGAAACCAACAGAGGATGTCGTACCAGTTGACATCAATCCTTCGACCTCGTCTAAAAATCCAAACGTCTGTTCTTTGGTCTCGCGCATCCCCATGTCCTGCTCCTGTCCTTTTTTCAAAGCAGCAAAATCCGCTTGCGTTTCTCGTAAAGCGTCGTCAAACCACGGTGAGCCATACATTTTGGCGTAGTTTTTAAAACTCCACTGCATTGTTGTCGGCCAATTTCTCGACGCGTTTTCTCGCAAAATTCGGAACAATTGTTTTCGATCCGTTTTCACGTAGGCGCCGCCGTTGTTGTACGCAGATTCTACATCTGGCAACGACAGAGTACCTCGTCTGTCGGCCGAAAGAGACGCAGTCGGGTCGTAAATTGTTTGTTTAAACCACGAGCACATTTGACCCCACGGGTAATGCGGCTGATACTTTTTCGTAAGTGTATTTTTTACGTGAATAGAAATTTTGCTCGCCGTTTGTTTACATCCTGGATCGTGTTCGCGAAGCTGCACGGGAGGGGACATGAAGCCGACAAACTTTTCAGGCGTAAACCATCGCTGAGTACGCGCGTACATGAGTAGAAGATCCGCGCACGCGCAGTGTTCGATACCCAAGTTTCGAATGGAATCCGATACTTCAGCGAGCCATTCTTTGGCTTCGCTCGCCGTCGACGGCGTCATTTTCGATTTTGCGATGATGTCGTCGAGAACCTGTGTTGGATTACCCGTAAAAGTCCGGGTCGTTTTCTTCTCCTTTATCTTCTTCTCAGAGATGGTGTTTGGAACATCATCTTGTCCAACCGATGACGGAACAGCAGCCAGTGTGGATGCCTGATTCGTATTTATTTTTTTCAAAGGAGGGAGATCGTATCCTTCCGATAACGCGATAGCAATCGCGTGGTCGTCCGCAGTTGAGTCATCCACTGGGCCAGAATTTTGTTCTTTCGTGATCTCTTCTGTTACAGTTGGAGCAAAATCATTCTCTCTTTCTCCTTCTTCTGTTGCAGTCGCGATTGTGAGAGTTGCCGTCGTCGTTGTCGTCGTTGTCGTCCCCGCCGCCGTCGTCGCCACAATTTCATCTGGTATTTTTTCTCCCTGGCTCGCTTCTTTCTGTGCCTCTTCTTCTTCGATTTTTTCTTCTTTCATCGGCTCCTCCGTCGTAGTTAACGTAAGATTCGCGTCCATCTCCTCAACTTTCGGTGGTAATACTTCCGCAGGAGCAGTGCTCGTTTCCACGACGGCAGCCCTAGTGTCTCGCGAACCCTTTCTTCGAGGTACATTCTTCAGTATACCGCACGCTTTCGAGAGTGCGCCAATCGCGCGCACGAGAATCGATTCTGAACCTGTCCACAAATGTTCGATGATATCCGCCTCAGTAGCTTCCCGCATGAAAGGTTTATCGGACTGCTCAGGTTGTCTCAAGAAGTACTTGATCTTGTCGAGTGTTACGACAATATTCTGTAATCGCGTTGCGACGACACCGTAGGTTTCAGCCTTTGCCCCTTCTAGATTATACTTCACTCCCTTTTGCATGGGCAGATTGCACAGCGCCTCGGGAAGTAATTTCTCCTCCAATTGCACATATCGCAAAATCAAAGATGCCCACTTTACCAGCCAATCTGGTGCTCTTTCACCTGAGAGGGTATTCAATGCGGAATCTCGAATGCCATAATCAGAGAGGAGAGCTAAATCTTCATCAGTCAGCGGTTCCGAGCACGCTCGACAGAGCATAGCGTTTCGATGCAAGAAGTTGTGCTTCTCGTTCATCACCGCGGTAAACGTGGAACTCCCCGCGTAAGAAAGAAACGAGCCACGGCAGTTAGGACTCGAACACAAACAAATAGCCGCTCGAAATTCTTTCTCGCTTTCCGTCACACACGAATAATCCCAGCACAACTCTTCGCCGCATTCGATCTTGGAGTTGGTATAAACTCCTATCGAAAGCTTCCCCTCGTGCGAAATTACCGTGGTTTGACAATTCCCCGCACAAGAATGTGACATTCGAGAAGCAAATTCGCATTCATGCATGGCTTCTACGAATACCGTATCTTTACCTCGAACATCATCTTTCGGTCTCTCCAAAGTGATATTAAAAAACGAGGGAAGCTCTTGATTGGGATTGCGCTTCTTCATCGCGTCGCAACGTTCGTACCATCGCCAGGGAGAATACATCTCGCCGAGATAATGATTAACAAACATACCCGGTTGTAAACCTTCTTTACGGATGCAAACCACACCTACGCCTTTTGGATGCAATCGATAATGCCGCCGCAAAGTTCGCGGATCGATCTCTTCTCCTTCTCCTTCTTCTTCTTCGTTCTTCACTTCCGCTCTATTTTTAGCGGAAACAATGTCGACGTTCTCGTCGACGTCCATTGCCGTCGCCGCACCGTTCGTTTGAATTCGCTCCGCATCGATTCCATCGGTAGGTCCCTCTTCAGCCGGCAATACACTTTCTTCGAAACCGCTGTTGTTAATATCGGCAGCAGTAGTTGTGGTGGTAATGACTTCATTGTTCCCGCTCCTGGTAGTTCGACCTGATTTTGAAGCAGCGCTTGTGAGCTGCTGCGCTTGTTCGCCTGTTTGTTGCGGATCTTTCGCAGATCTCTTCCCGTCTTTTGTGTGCACTTCGGCTTCGTCAATCTCTTTCATTGCACGAATCAAACATTCTGCCGCACCTTTTGTTTCCACATCCCGTTCTCTCTCCGAGTCTTCCGCGAGATTTTGCGCAGCTTTCTCCATGTCCCAACCTTCTTCACGTAACGCGTGCACCTTTGGCATGAGCTTTTTCGTCAAAAACTTTTCTCGTTTCTTGATATTTTCTGGTCCCTGATATCCTTCTGCTTGCGAAACTGCCGCCAGAACCGCCGCGCGAGTGTAACAGTCCATACCCCATAAATGCCGAATCTCGATATCTTCGCCCAGTTTCAAGGGCACGTGATTCGAAACATCTGGTCGCGCCCACTTCGCCCACGCCGGTAACTCTTCAAAGCTAAGCGTTTGCGGCTTTTCAACATCTGTCGTACCGTTGATAGCCCCGTTCGTGTTGCAATAATCGTGCGTACCATTAATCGTCTTTAATCTTTCTTCTTCTTTCGCCGATGACTTTTGTGAAGGACACAATGGAACACGGTTTTGTCGGTGCGCGTCTAACACGTCTTGGAACTCCTTCGGAATCGGCGGAATGTCCGTCCACCCGGGTGGTAAAGATGTGTTTAACTTTTCTTCGATATATTTCGCGTCCAGTTCCGGCATATCCGGCGCCGGTTCGTACTTCTTTAAGGCTTTGTAAGGAATCGGTTCGAACGGCGTTCTCCTCCACGTCGGCGTGGTGAAGTACGGTTCCGTCGATTCGGCTTGCCGCAAAAGGTTCACGACGTTTCGCACGAACGGCGAAACCTGGTTGAAGACTGCTTTCTTCCCTTTCTTCTTTTTCTTCGCCTTCTTCACGTCTGTTTCTATTGTCGTTGTCGTCGTCGTCGGTGCTTCTTCGTCTCCTCCTTCTTCCTCTTTGTTCAGTTCACTTCTTTCCTTCTTTTCCTCCTCCCCGGGGAAATCTTCTTCTTCCACTCGTTGTTGCTGCTCTTCTTCTCCTCCTTCTCCTTCTCTCGTCTCTTCTTTCTCCGCTTCTTTCGTTGCATCAGGAAGAGGAGGAGAAGGCTCCGCGCCGTTCAAAAAGGACCCCTGAGTCTCCATCTTTATCAAAGCGCTCTGCAGAGCGCGCTGAATTTTTGAAAACTTTGTTTGTCTGTCTGGCCGGCTGTCGCAAAAAATTCAAAATCATGAAAGCCAAACTTTTTTGTTTGTTTTGGAACAAACACACACAAAACTGAACAAAAAGCCTTCGCAAAGTTGCTCGCAACGTAACGTAACGCGACAGCGATGGGGAGTGGTAAGAAAAAGAAAAAGAAGAACTCGAATCAGAACAACAACAACAACAACAATAACACTCCGCAAAGTGCCGCTCGCCAAACTTCTAATGACGCGGCTTTGGCGGACACACCAGAAACACCGAAATTTATTGAAGACCACTTCACTCGTAAAAACGAAATTCAAAAGTCTGTCGAAGTAATAACAAACTCGCCGTTTCCATCTCCTATACTCTCACCAACGCCTACGCCAGCAAAGAAAGTGGTCCCGAAATCAACACTAAATGAGACAAAGTCAACCGATTCAATACCAGCCGAAGCAGAGATAGAAGAAGAACGAGATGAAGTCACTGAAAAAAAGTTGCATTTTATTCACGAGGCAGAAGAAAATACGACAACATCAACAACAACTGCGGTTACTTCACCTTCACCGTCGCAAGCGAGTGTGGGGACCAAAATTGATAAAATCGAGAGTCGAATAGCGGCAGATCCAATACATTCGCAAAGGACACAAACGACTACGCAGGCATCCACGACGCTTCTTTTGGAAACGAATCGAGACCTGCGCTCGGCACTCGCAGACAGCATAAGCGAACTCGCCTCCCTGGAAGAGGAGAATGAGCGATTGAATGAACAAGTACGGAAAGAAATAGATATAGAGCGTCCAAAACTGATTGCTGAAGCGTGCGAGGACTTGTCGGAGCGATTGCAAAGAGCAGAAGTGGCGATTGAAAGAGAGCGACGAGAGGCGACGAATGGGAAGTTTGCCTTGACAGAGTTACACGCAACCAAACAAAAGCTCGCGGATGCGTTACAACTAGTGAAAGAGAGTAGAAAGAGTAACGCGAATAGCGGTGAAGAAAAGGCGAACGAAAACGAGGAAATGACAAATGTAGAAACAGAACGAATACGCGTCATGAAGGAAGCGTTGGAGAAAGCCGAAGACAAGGTGCTGGTGATGTTTGCCGATTTGAGTGCGACAAAGGTTGAATTAAATCGTCTTCGAGAAGAAAATACTGAATTAAAAACGAAACATGCGCTCTTGGAAACTAAACTGGAAGATATGCATAACCAGAGAGAGCAAGAGAAGGGACAGGGAAAGGATTCTGCGCCAGATACAAACGACACGCGAGGGAATGTAGAACACCGCCACGAACATCAACACCAAATGATGATGTCTCCACGAGCGGTAAAAGAGGAATTAGAACTCGCAAGTCTCATGAAGAAGAACGCGGAGATGCGAGATAGAGAGTCGCACAAGAAAATGGAGGAAGCTGAGAGACAAAAGGACGCGGCGGTGAAGGTTGTGGAGAAATTGCGGACTGAGAATGAAGAGATAAGACGCGAGAACGAGAAGTTGAGACGACGATTTCTTCTCGAGCAAGATAGTAGTAACACCGGTCAAGACGTGGAATTAGCAAGGAACGATAAAGTCCATAGCGGTACTGAGAGAGCAGAAAAGATAAGCGAGAAAACATCTGTAACGAAGAAAGTTGCAGTCGTCGTCGCGAAGAAGCGGGAGAGACCAAGCGTATTAAGACTGCCGAGCTTTGCGTGGTATTTCATATCGGGTAGCGATAAAGCGCCGGAATTCCGCATCGAGGAAGATGATAGTAATTAGAATTGTGTACTCAATAGTAAGTAGCTTCAAAACTTTGTCTCACTAGTAAACTAGCTACAGTACGCTTATTTATTACAACCACGCACACACACACACATGCACTTCAAGCCGTTTCTTTTATTTGTGGAGCTGTGTTGATGACACACACGGGGATGCACGCGTTTGCGACGACATATTTGCAAACACTTCCGAGAAAGAATTCTGCAATGCCGCTTCTGTTGTGCGCAGCCAACGCGACGAGAGTGTATACTTTCCCCGAGAAACGAAGGCATCGTTCGCAAATGATTGACGATATTGTTTTATTCGACATCTTTGCCACCTCCACTGCTTCCACCGAAAACGCGACTTCATTTTTCTCACAAATCTCCCTGAACCATCGTTCAATAGAGAGTTCAGTTGCTTTGCAACGCGAGGCGTTCTGTGACAAAGTGCTCGAGTACTCGCTCACTTCTTTCCTCGGTATAATCGTCAAGAAATGAATACTGCTTTCCTTCGGCTTGATCAAATGCTTCAACACAAACTCTGTTGATATCTTCGAGTGCTGGTGAGAAGCGATATCGATAGGAACGAGAATCCTTCTCTCCTTGACGGTCGCACATACCGGCTTAATGCTCACTTCTTCGGTTGTTTTAATAATAGGCGCTTCATTATTATCCATCGCGCGTCTTCAGTGTCTCCTTTGGAACGTTCAAGTAGGTTCGTCGCGGCGCGCTCACAGGACGCAGGAAGCAGCAGCGATATTTTGACGTCTTTTGTGTTCGTGTATTTTTAATTTGTTTTTCGAGTTTTCAAAAGTGCGAGTTTATTACACGCGCGAGGACCATCTACAACCAAGTTGTATGTGTAGTAATAACATTTGCGCTAAATCCTATTTTCGTAAAGTATTTACAAAACTCCAAAGAATGGGTTCTTCAAGGCGTTATCGATTTCTATTCCAGCCTGTTGGAGTTCCGCGAGCGATATTTTTTCCTTTGGCAAATGCAAAACGTCTTCGCCGGCGTCGTTCTTCTGCTCGCAAAAGCCGCACGTTTTCAAAAACACGTCGCCATCGAACGCTTTCACTCTTTCCGAAAAAGCTTTGCCGTTTACTTTGAGTGTTCTGTATTTTTCGTACGCCTCGTCGCTCGGTTCGCATTCAAAATTTTTCGCGATGTTACCTAGATAAGCTAACAGCGTTTTGTAGCACCTTTCCACGCCAGCGGGATCGGTATCGTTGTGCTTCTTCTTCACGTCGACGAGGTTTTTTCGCAAATTCTCCGCGAGTTGCACGGGGCGCACGACTCCCACGCCTTGTTTTTCTTTTCTTTCCACCTCCTCTTTCACCTTTCGCGCCTTTTCTTCGTTTCGTTTCTTCTCTCGCTCGATTTCCTCCGGCGTCAACTCTTCCGGCAAACCGAGTTTCCTTCGTCTCTCTTTCTTATCTTCCTCGAGTTTCACTCTAATTTTCTCACGAGCTTTCTCTTCTTCTTGTTTTTCTATTCGTCGCAGCTCAGCGTTTCGTTTGAACTGCAGCGCTTCTTCTTTCTTTTTCGCCTCTAAGAGTTCCTTTCCCGACCGTATGCGTTCTTTTTCTCGCACTTTTTCCAACTCTGCTTCTTCCTTCTTTTTCTTTTCGGCGACGTCTAAGCGAAGTTTCTCCGCAGCCACGCGCGCTTCTTCTTTCGAAAGTTTTTTCTTCACCGCTGCCGCGGCTTTCTTCTTCGAAACGAGCAGTTGTTCGTCCATTCCTTGGTCGTCTTGGTGTTCGGCGAGCCATTGCACGCACTGCTCGACTGAATCTGACTGCGTCGCGAATAAAACGCGCACGCATCGATTGTGCGCAAATCCCAGCTCCTTTAACTTTTCAACCATCTCTTTCGAAACTTCTGGCTCAACTTTTTCGTCGTCGTCGTCGTCGTCGTCGTCATCGTCGATGATCATGACGTCGTCGTCTTTACTTGAGCTTTTCTTCTTGAGAGGCAACCCGGCGTCTTCGCGCATGTCATTCTCCATCTTTCGAAACTCCTTGGCCGTTTGTACCACGTTGTCGCTCTCTTCGCACGGAACGAACACGCTGTGACCTTCGTTAAAGTTCGCGTGCAATTTCTGTTCCTCTAGGTTTCTGCATCGTTTCCCGCACTCTCGACACTTCATCGTTTTTATTGTTTCCGTTGACTCTGCAAAATCAGCGTGGCCGGTCATCTCCCCGTGTGTTTGACACTCCTCCACGCTTTTCAAAAGAAGGCCGCAGACGTTACACTTGAGCGAAACCGCCTTCGCAGCCGACGACATTGTTACTCGTTATTCACTTTTTCTTTTTCTTTCTTTCCTCGTTTTATATTATTATACGTTTGATAATAGTAGTAGAAGTAGTTGTTGTTGTTATTGAGTACCTGCGTGTTTGTTTGTATCTACCAGAGAGCTTCGATTTTGACGCGAGCAGAGGAGGAGAGGCAACATTTTAAGAGAAGTCAAGAGAAGTCAAAAACGACGTGACCCTCCATTAAAATAAAAATTCAACGCATTCAACAGCGAACAGCGAGAAAAGGTAGTGGAGAGCAAAACTCCGGGTTGTTATCATTATCGAAGGGAAAAAGAAGAAGAAGAAGTGAGTGTGAAACAGAGCCATAACGCGCCAGATACAACATCATGTTTGCGATTACTCCCACGTGAGAGAGAGAAGGAAAGAGAGAGAATCGTCACCGAGAGAATCGACTGAAACAAAAATGATGCGCCAACAATTTCCACGCGCGACGCGTCGATGGGGCGCACTTCTTCTCTTCCTCCTCTCATTTTTGATTTGCAACGATGAGGAATCAATCTTTGTTCAATACGTGCTCGCAAAAGAGGCAAGTGAACCCGGGGTCTCTTCTGCTGACAACGCCGCGAGGAAAGCTGGAGAAATTGGCACCACAGAAGTAGGAGCGCCTCCCGTGGTGGCAACTATTCTTAAAGACGCCACCGCGGAGGAATCAAACAAACAAAAGGAAAAGGAATACGCCGAGCGACGGTCGAAGGTGTACTCGCGCGTAGAATTCGCCTCGTTCGTACTGCAAAAGTCACCGTTAGAGGATGAATTCTGCGTTTACGACGTCCAGAAGGAAGGCGACGAAGGCGACGACGAAGACGAAAAGATTGGTCCCGTGCCGCTGTTGAAAAAGAGGGAGAAGACAGAGCGCGAAGTCTTGCCCTCATTGAAGGCGTACAAAACATCCGTGCAAGAACAACTTCAGCAAAAACGAGCGTTGGAGAAGAAGGCTAAAAAAGCAACGAAAAGTGGCGAGAATATTAGCAGCGGCGGCGAACAACAACCGGTGGTGGTGGTCGCGAGCAACGGCGAGAAAGACCTGAACTCGTCTACACCTGGAGAGGAAGCAGATGAATCCACCAAATCCGGAATTTCCGTTTCGGATGATGCCACTCTCGCGGAGGAACAGTCTGCATCATCATCGTCGTCGTCGTCGTCGTCGTCTTCATTATCATCTACCACTGCGTCGTCGGAGAAAAAAGCTTCTGATGGAGATGAAAAGGGTGCGAACGAGAAAACGGACATCGAGAAGACTGAAAAAGCACAAGTCGCGAACAAGGAGACGGCGTCGAGTGCAAAGACTTCCGAAAATAAAGGAGACAGAGAAACGGAGACAGATAGAAACGAAGAGCACGCAGGGAATGACGGCATCGAAAAAGCGGCCGATGAGAGTGAGCATACAAAGAGCGCGGCGGAAAAATCCGAGGAATCTGAAACATCCGCATTAGATGTGAACGCGGCGGCTTCGTCTGAGAGCAGCACAAAAGTAGAAGCGGAGATTGATAAGAGCAGTGCTGACGAGCATAATAACGTTGCAGATTCGAAGGAGAACAACCATCTCGACAGCGAAGACAGCAAAGCAAGCGATGCAAATGATGAAGACGACGACGATGATGATGATGATGATGACATGGCCAATAAAATTATACATCCTCAATCCGTCACCAAAGAAGACCGAGAAAAGTATAATTTAGCCTCGGTCCGAAATGGAGCAAAAGTTATCTCGAGTAACGAGGAGTCGAAGCACGCTTCTGCGATGCTTTCAGAAGATATGGACTCGTATTACATATCTCCGTGCAACGCAGAAAGCAAATGGGTAACTGTCGAACTTTCCGAAGAAGCAACTTTGACTCAAGTTATCGTCGCCGACTACGAATTTCACTCTTCCGGCATGCACGACTTTGAAATTTGGGGGACGGAAGGTCATCACAGCGATAAGGACGGTTGGAAAAAGCTCGCTACTTGTGAAGCCTCGCGGTCGAGAGAGCCGCAAAAGTTTTCCATTCCCGCGAACGAATGGGTGCGATACGTACAGCTTCGCTTTTTGACGCATTTTGGATCTCATCACTTTTGTACGGTTTCTCTTTTCCGCATTCACGGTAAAGACGCCAAAGAGACGCTTCGGGAAGAAATGGAGAGGTTACAAGAAGAGGTTGAGGAAGTAGAGCAATTGTTTCGCGAAACGGACGAGACTGAGGAAGCAGAAGCATCGGCATCTTTCGAGGAAGGAGAGAATAGCAACAACGATGCGTTGGACGGTTCTGTCTTGTCTGATGTTGACGACGCCGATGTTGTGGGAATTACTCGCGACGAGAACCTCGACGGCGACGGGAACAACGAGATTGCAACTGATAATGGTGGGAATAAGCCTTTGAGTACTACCGATGTGTCAGCTCGGGAAGGCGAAGAAGATTTGAAAACAGAGAAGAATTCGAAAGGTAGTAGTGATGGTAGTGGTAGCACAAGTAAAACTGATTCACCCGGCGGCGAGTCGGTCGCTGCTGCCACCAACAATGTGAAAAAAAATGAAGTGAACGAGGAGGAAGTGAACGCGGCGATGAAAGATACATTGCCCCCAAAGGATAAGCAGACGGCAACAGCCAATAAGTCGTCGCGCGACACGAGAGAGAATAGTGGCACATCCACCCCTTCTTCTAGCGCTGCTACTACCACTACTTCTGCGAACGCAACGCTTGCTACGGAAGTTCCCGAGGCTGACGCGACGAGTGAAGAAAATTCCAACGCCTCATCTGCTGGCCAGATGAAACCGCCGCCATCATCATCACCATCATCGTCGTCCCTCAGCAATAAGACGAAATCGAACGAGAGCGGCGCTGCTGCTTCTTCATCTGAAGGTGCTTCGACGCCGGCGGCAGCGGCGGCGGCAGCAGCGGCCGCAGCGGCTTCGCAACCCGGAGGAGGCGGTAAAGGTTCCGAAAACGTTTTCCGTAAACTCGCGCAGAAAGTGAAAGATTTGGAATTGAACCAATCTGTGCTTGACCGTTACATCGAAAGCTTGAACGAGCGATACGCTGGTGCGTTGGACGATTTAAATAAAGAAATCGATGAGATTGCTGCGGTGGTGACAAACTCTTCGAACGCGTTGAATGAAGCCGCGAGAAGGATGGAAAAATCTGCGTCGAAGTGCGACAAAGAAACGGAGAGGCAAGCGGATAGATTCACAAAGTCCGAGCACGCCTTGATGGGTGCGCTGAAGGAATTTGAAAACAGTCGCGCGCAGGCACGCAGACGAGAGAATGTTATTCTTTCGTTCATGTTTGTCATCTTGACTGGTATGGCTTGGAATGCAGCGGGGCTAGGAGGGATTAGTAGTACTCTTAAAAAGAAAGCGTCGTCGCGCGATGCGCAAGAGGAGGAAGGAGCAGAGGAGATGGCGCACGAACCGCCACAACAACAAGAACACAACGCGTTTCGGAGAGTGCATCTCAGCTCTCCAGATTTCGCGACGCACGCTTTCAGGGAGAATCTTTTCTTCGAATAGTAAGAAACACTTTGAATAGAAGAGAAGAAGAATAACATGTAGGTTTCATATACTCGGTTACAGTACTGTTCATTTTATTTTTACGAACGATACACTGACAATTGCGCGCGCAGCGACTAGAAAAATCAGAGTCCTTTTGAGGAACTTCTTACCTCTCTCAATCACGTCGTCATCATCACCGCCTCGTCTGTACTGTTTGTTGCTATTTTTTCTAATCTTTCCTCTATTAATCTTTTCGCTTTCGGGCGCGCAACGTCCAAGGCTGTTTCGCCGTCCAAGTCTTTCCACTCTAACTCTATGCCTTTTTGGTAGAGTAAGAATTCTACGCACGAGACGGCGTCTTGACAGGCGGCGTAGTGCAAAGGAGTATCTCCATCTTTACACGGCGCGTTGATGTAAGCAACTCTGTTCTCTTCGCCGACTAGCTCGACGAGTTTTCTCGCAAACTCTGCTCTGTCCGAGAAGCACGCTTGGTGTAAAGGACTCCAACCGTTTTTGTTACGTTCGCTGATGGCGTCGGGATTCTCTCGTAAAACCAAATCGAATTCCTCTTCGTCGCCGTCTTCGATGGATCCGAAAATTGGCGTTTGCGACGATATCTTCACTGCGGACGAACTGTTACTGCTGCCGCTGCTCTTTTTCTTCTTCTTCTTACCAGCCGCGGAGGACTTTTGGAATCCCATCTTATGTTTTTCGTAGAGCAGAGGAAAAGAGAGTGAGGTTTGATAGAAGAAGAAGAAGAAGAAGAAGAAGAAGAAGAAAAGGTCACAAAAGGTTGTTGTTTTGTTAAACTCTCAAGTTCCTATTCTCTATTACTAAACGCTAATAATAATCTACGACGACGACGACGACGACGACGACGCTACCAGTCACACACCCGCGCGCGTAAAGGAGTCAGTCGTCTGACTCATCTCTCTTAATAAAGTACCAACTAACTGTTATGCGACAAAGTCAAATCTCTTCGGCGCCGACGACCAAAAACGACCAAAGAAGAAGAGCAGCACATAAGAATAAACGGTCCCAACAACACGTTCGTCAGTTGTACGCTACACACGCTGGAGAGACACACCCACGGAATGACCGCTATTTGGCCAAACTCAAAGGTGTTACCGTGAGGAAACGCTAAAAATCTTCCCAGAGGCCAGACTATCGCTCTCGGCACCTCGAAAAGAGGCACACCGAAGAAATTCTTTATGAAGGCTGAGGAGATGAGAAACTTTAACCACGAGA
>MDSY01134870.1_pt1 | contig 13156 bp, 9 predicted proteins | sample 811131 | NCBI WGS metagenome assembly MDSY01 (sample SAMN05326643, study PRJNA326480) | marine metagenome | isolation source: seawater | place: Atlantic Ocean: South West | collected 2010
CACATCTAGCTCGAGATGTAATGCTAACTCTGCTAGTGCAGCTATTAATAAATGGATTAAGACAGTAGCTGACTCTGATGCGGTTATACATGGTTTGCGTCATAGCTTTAGAGACAGGCTAAGAGCAGTAGAAGCGCCCTCAGAAGTAATTGACCAGCTAGGCGGTTGGAGCTTAAAGACTGTAGGACAAGGATATGGAGATGGTTACAACGTAGAGATTCTTAACAAGTGGCTAGAGAAGATTGTCATCCAATAGGCATTGTCTACCCTACCTGTGTAATTGGAAGAATAAACAAGGAAAACAATGGGTTACTTAAATATATGGTGACCCCGGGCACCATTCCCTTAGTAATCCTCACCGTCATGTACTGCTTAACCTGAAGTGTCTTCCTCACAGCAGAAGTCTTATCTGGTAAAGCGGGGATTACCCTTACAGCTCATCAAAATCTGAAGTTAACTCCCACACCAACCGTCCATAAAGCCACGTCTGCACGATAGGATGAACTCACTGGCAATCCCAGAGCCGCGTCAACATTGGGCGTATCTCTAGTGAGACTTTCCTCGAAGGAATAAGCTGCAAAAGTGTCAATGCGGGCCGAGGAGCTAATATTGTAGCCAATACCTAGGGACAGACTATCACTGCTGACAACTGGCGCTGATGCGGTTTGAACTATCTTTATAAGGTCGTTGCCAACGAACGGCAGGGGTATGCTGCCAATTCCATGGAGCGAATTTATACTGTTATTGGGCTCTTCCCTGAACTGATCTGATTGATGACTGTAGCCAAGCCGAAAGCGCCAGTCGCCTAGCGTATATTGAGTGCCGAGCATAAATATCGTCTGATCCTCATAGATATCCTTATAGGTACTGGCGTCCCCCCATAAATTGCGCTGGATATCTATTTCAACCAACCATAAAGGACTCAAGTGCATAGCTGCTCCGAGCACATATTCAGCCGGCTGTTCCACCGTTAATGTCTGGAATCCCTCCGGTGCGACAGTGGTAAAGGTAACATCTTCAAACTCGTATTTGAGCTTACTTTTGTAAAGAGCACTCACAACAATATTGTCTGAGACCTGTTGCGTTATTCCCAGTGAAAAGCGAGCTCCAGTGTCATGCACACTGGCCGTGGTTCCACCAAACTGCCCCGTAGGTACGTCTGGCCCTGATTCTCCAGTGGTGCCCAGTTGCAGCAGACCAAAGCCTACAGTCGCTGCCGCCCCAATGGATGTTGAAGGTGTAATTTGTTTTGCGATCGATAAGTTGGCATTAAACGAGAGCAATTCTGATGTAAATGGGAGTTCCGTTCCGGGAAGTGCCCCCACTCGGACAGGGTCGTCACGAAAATCTGCACCCAGTCCAGCACCCACCTGAACGCCGGCACCGATAACCCAGCCTTCTCCGATTTGGTTGGAAAACCCAAAGTCTGGAATAACATAATTATCGGCAATACTGTCAGACACATTGGTTCCGCCTGCGCCAGTTTGCGTATTCTCAAGTTCAATTTTTAATATGGATGCGCCTAAACCAAATTGCGTACCTGAAAATTGAGTAAGCGTCGCGGGGTTGCCGAAAACAGCTGCTGAGACTTCTTGCGGCATAGTAAATGCGGCCCCCGACATCCCACCGGAGGCGGGTTTCATGGATATAGCCATATTGGCACCCACGGGTAAGGCAAAGACAGTTTGATATGCCAAGGTTAATCCAAGCACAGTCAATACCGTGGATGCAGGTCGCCATATCTGTGAAGACATTTGTGTCGCTTTAGGATCATTATTATTCATTTTATATTTATAGCGGCCAGTCTTATTTTAGCCTGCTGACTAAACTGGGGCCCGCATGTCCTATTTATTATTATTTGTCGGTCTTTCGCCACCCGCGAAACCCTAAGGATGAAGTTACTACACTAAATTTATATTGTCCAATTGATAGTATTTTGATACGACACTAATTGGCTGCTCAACAACACTCGCTAATGGCAGGAGTCCAACCTGGTTGGGCAGAGTGGTGGTAGACCTGCATGGCGCTGGTCTGGCAGGCTTTTTAAAGCCTACTTTGAGCTGATAAAGCGAAAGTGGTTTATGCTTTTATTGGTTATACAGAACCCTCTATAATTGCGCTAAAGCCCCACTAAAATAACTATAAGCTTGCCCTATGCGCTTCTCCCGCCTTTGCAAAATGTCACTTCTGACTATTCTTATCAGCCTAGTCGCTTGCTCTCAATCGACCCCATCGGCTGACAAAGATCGACCGGTAATGTTCATTTCACGTGCTGAGTATAGTGAAAAGCTGCAGGGCTTTTGGTTGGGCCAAAATATCGCCAACTGGACTGGCCTGATTACTGAAATGGACAAAGTGGGTACGCCGGAGACCATGCCGTTTTACACCGATGACGATTGGGGTAAGCCTGATCTAAAAGCGATGTGGGGAGAATATGTTCCCCATGCTAGCCATATAAAGTTTTATCTTCAGGAGCAGGGCCAACCTTGGGGCTCTGATGACGACACTGATATCGAATATATTTACTCGTTTTTGCATGATCAACACCGAGTCAGCAAGCTTAGTGCAGAGCAAATACGCAATGGTTGGCTTAAGCATATTTACTCTGAGACCGATGCACCGCTGTTTCAAAAATTCCCTGACTCCAAACCGCAGAAAGAGAATTTTTTGTGGGTTTCTAATGAACGGGCTCGGATCTTAATGGTGCAGGGCATGGGCCCGCCGGAGACCAGCGACCCGGCTAACAATTCAAACTCTCTAATGATCGATGCACAGCTCACTACTGAGCTATTTGGTCTTTTAGCGCCAGCACGTGCCGATATTGCGGTGGATATTGCTCTGTTGCCGATTCGCACCACGGCTACTTTGGACGCTCAGTGGATCTCGCAGTTTTATGTGGCTATGCACGCATTAGCGTCCAGAGTGGATTCTTCAATCAGTCTAAAGCGGCAGACACAGTGGCTGGCTGAACAGGCAAAAGGGCAGCTCCCCAAGGATTCAAGCGCGGCAAAAATATATGAGTTTGTCAAAAATCAGTATTTAAATAACCCTGACAAAGACGACTGGGAAAGTACCAGAGATGCTGTGTATCAACGCTATCAGCTGTCTGCAATGGACGGCTATACCTATCATCAGCCCTTTGATGCGGGGATTAATTTTGCCGCCAGTTTAGTCAGTCTGTTTTACGGTGAAGGGGATATTAAGCGTACAGTGCAGATTGGTACCTTGGCGGGTTGGGATTCGGACAATCCCACAGCCACCTGGGGTGGCTTACTCGGCTTTATGCTTGGCAAGCAGGGGGTAGAGACAGCCTTTAACAAGACTAACCTTTCGAACACTTATTCAATTCATCGAACGCGACGGAATTTTCCCGACCAGAGTCCGAATCAATTGGGAGAGGATACCTTTGCCAATATGGCCGCTCGAGATTTGCGAACGATCGACAGAGTGGTGGTGGAGTTGATGCAGGGAACCGTGAATACAGAAACCAATCAATGGATCATTCCTCTTTAAATTTTTCCTTTAAAAGAGTTTTAAAAGAGTTTTAAAAGGATTCGATTGGTCTCTGCTCTCTAAATTGAACCGCTGCCGCAACTCAAATACTTAAGTCCATAAGGTTGTAGTTTTTAAGCGACTCTTTAACCTCTTGATTCCATACCGGCTTTTCAGCGTCGTTGGCGATTGGCAAATAGTCGTAGGGCAGTTCATCGGGAAATCTCTGCTTGCGGGCGGCAATGGCTATACCAATCAATCTGGAACGATGTTTGATAAAGGCTTCATCAAAGGTTGCGGCTTCCGCATGGAGGCCAGCACCACGCACATTCAGCACTGATGCCATTGGGTGGAAACCAAAGTTTACCGTCACCCTTTTTTCGAGGCCGGTATTGGCGAAGGATCCATGGAGTATTTGGCGGCTATTGATAACCACATCACCTGGGTTGCAAATAATCGGTATGGCTTCTGGCAGACGCTCGGTGCCTGCTTTGGAAACCAGATCGACAATATTCACTCTGCTGTTCTTGTGACTACCGGGGACCACCCAGACGCCGTTGACTGCGGTGCTGCCGTAGACTTGGCCCATAAAGTTAAAGCCATGAATATTCTCGTCAAAGACCGGGCTGTCCCAGTGGGTGTCGCCATCTTGATGCCAGGACACTGAGGCTCCCAGCCCTGCATCTTTGATAAACAACCCCTCATGAAAGGGTACAAAGTCCTTGCCGTTAACTGCTTCGGCCATCTTTAAAAGTCCGGGATGGGCATAGGTCCGCAGGCAGGCATCTGAATATTGCAGTGAGCCACCCAGGTACAGGGGCGTTGCCTGTGGAGCACCTTCGCCTGGCTTCGGTTCAAATAATTTCACCTGATGACGGCCATTAAGCATCGCGGTACCCCCCAGTGGATCTGAAAGTGGCTTTGCCCATTGCAATGCAAAACCTTCTCTATCAGAACCCAGTGCGGGTCTTCCTTTAGCGTCTAGAGTTGCGCCCATCTCAGTGGGAAAGTTGTCGCGCATTTGCTCTAGGTCGTTTTTCAAATCATTGAGTTCGTCTTCACCTAGAGCATTCTCAAAAATGTAAAAGCCATATTTTGAATAGGTTTTCAGGATATCAGGGTGAATATCGCCGTTTTCGTCAAAGCGAATCGGGCCACGGTTTGGCAGGGCTAGGGCTTTCTCTTGTCCCTGAATAAGGTATTGCTTCATTTGCTCGGCGTCGTCGCCATAGTAAGCGGCGCAGGCTTCGATAGATTGAGTAATGTCTTGGAACATGGGGATGCCACCTTGGAGATTTTATTTTTATTGTTATGCCGATAAGTATATTTCATGTGATTCGTTACGCCAACCTTCGTGGGCGGGGCATTGGCTGCAACAGCCTGCATTCTCTTCGCGGGGCTTTTCTGTCATGATGATCTGCCCGTTTCTCCGTGAGGTTAAACGATAGTCAGATAGTCAATAATAACGATTCCGGCGGCGTTTTCGCTCAGCTGGAACAGCTTCTAAGGGCCTCAGGCAATTAGTCGTTTTAGTTTTTGGGGAGTGAACTGATATGGTCGAAATACTTTCGGTAGCGATAGCGGTTACTCTGATGACGTCGGTTTTTATCTGCTTAAAGTGGCGTAATATACGCTGTGTGGGTGACACACCATTGTCCCTAGTGGCCTTTTCCGCGATCTTATTCACCTCTGGCCTGGATGTGGGTCTGATTATGTTTCCCCTAGTCGAATTTCCTATTTACGCTGCAGAGGAAGCCTATAGCTTTACCAACCCACTGGCCATTGAGTTAGGTTTTTGGGGTTTTCTCGTATGGGCATTCTATTTTTTGACGACCTTTTATTTCTGCATTGTTGAGCCGAAGGTAGGGCTGTTTCAACTCGGGCCTATTCGCTGGATTAACAATCTTATTATTATTGCCACCTGTGCGTTTACGGCCTTTCTGTTTCTCAGTTATGCGCCCAGCTATATCAATGGTATAAGGCCACTGCAGCAGTATAGTTTGGTTGGCTTTATTATCTTGATGGCGGTTTGGTCCAGTACTGAGATTCGCTATCTGAAAATACTCAGTCTCGCTTCCAGTGGTCTATTTTTGCTGCTTAATATTGTCATGCTATTGGCTTCTGGCGCTTCCATAAATGAGTATCTTGGCACTCTGGGGAATTTAGCAGGCTACTTTGAAAACCTTCATCACTTTCTTAGCCCGGTCAGTGATTACCATGGCTGGTATCTATTCTGGTGGTTTGCATGGAGTATTATGATTGGCCAGTTTGTGGCCCGATTTGTCGGCGGCCTCAAGGTCTGGCAGCTAATGCTGGCACTGTTGGTTATTCCCTCCATTGCCATCGCTCTGTGGTTTACCACGCTCTATTATTATTTTGCCAATGGCATTTCGGTAAGTTGGGCGCTTAATGGCGCAATGGTTTTTGTTGGCGTGATCTTTCTAATTAACTCCTTGGATTCATTGATTAGGTTGTATACGGATAATTTAGCCGTCGGCGTTCAGCAGGTTGGTCGAGTAAAATACCTGATTAGCAATTGGTTATTAATCGCCTTATTGGTGCTGTTATATCAGTTTACGCCCTTTGAAATTGAGTGGGTGGGGATGGTTGTGATCGGATTGTATCTGGTGATCTATATACTGCTATTTAAGGGTCGTAGAGAATTGGCCAAGAGTTTTTCTGGCGAGCAAAAGGTTATTTAATTCAGTTTTAAGAGATTGGACATAATGCAAAACCAAAAAGATATTGATTATATTGTTGTGGGTGCTGGCTCTGCGGGCGCCATTGTTGCTTCACGTCTCAGTGAGGATCCCAACTGCGGAGTTCTCCTAGTTGAATATGGCGGCAGCGATGGCAGTGTTTTTGTGCGCATGCCCTCGGCGCTGGGTATTCCCATGAACAGCAAAAAATATAACTGGGGCTTTGAGACTGCGCCGGAACCCTATTTAGATAACCGTCGAATGAACTGTCCGCGGGGCAAAGTGATCGGTGGCACCTCGTCGATTAATGGCATGGTCTATGTACGCGGTAATGCGGCAGATTTTGATCAATGGGAAGAGCAGGGTGCCAGTGGCTGGAACTATCAAAACTGCCTGCCGTACTTTAAGAAATTCGAGAATCATCAATGTCGCCAAAGCGCTTATACGGGCAATGAGGGGCCGGTGGCGATCAGTGATGGCAACAATATGCGCAACCCACTGTATCGTGCGTTTATTGATGCAGGAGTCGAGGCGGGCTATGGGGAAACTCAGGACTACAATGGTTATCGACAGGAAGGCTTCGGACAAAAGTTTATGAATGTGGACCGAGGTATCCGCGCATCCACTGGCTATTCCTATTTAAAGGCTGCGACAAAGCGGCCCAATCTAACCATTCTCAAACATGCTCTGGTGACGAGGATTGTCTTTGAGGGCAAAACAGCCATTGGTATTGAATGCAAAATAGGCGGTAAAACCAAGCTATATCAGGCGAAAAAAGAGGTTGTCCTAAGTGCGGGTGCCATTGGTTCGCCGCAGCTTCTTCAGGTGTCAGGAATAGGTTCGCGCAAAACTCTGGAGGATGCGGGCATTGGCCTGCTTCATGAGCTGCCGGGTGTGGGTGAAAACCTTCAGGACCATTTGGAGTTTAATTTTCAATATAGCTGCAAGCAGCCGATCAGTCTTAACTCAGAATTGGGTCTGTTTAAAAAAGGTGTGATTGGCGCTCGATGGCTGCTGCTCAAAACCGGTTTAGGGCGCACCAATCACTTTGAGGCCTGTGCCTTTATTCGCTCCAAGGCGGGGGTTAAATCTCCAGATATTCAGTATCATTTTTTACCTGGGGCCATTACTTATGACGGTTCGGTGGCGTTTAAAGGACATGGCTTCCAGGTTCATGTGGGTCATAACAAGCCTACCAGCCGCGGTCATGTGCGAGCGCTTTCTGGGGATCTCAGTGAGCACCCAGAAATATTGTTTAACTACTTAGAGACCGAAGCCGATCGTGAGGGCTTTCGCAACTGTGTCCATTTAACGCGCGAGATTATGCGCCAGCCAGCGATGGATGCATTTCGCGGTGAGGTTATTCAACCCACTGATGAGGTGCAGACTGATCAACAGATTGATGCCTTTGTTAGAGCCTCTGTGGACAGTGCCTATCATCCCTGTGGCACCTGCAAAATAGGTGTTGATGAATTGGCGGTGGTGGACTCAGAGTTGCGTGTTCGAGGTATTGAAAACTTACGAGTTATTGACGCCTCAGTGTTTCCCACGATCCCCAATGGCAACCTTAATGCCCCGACTATGATGCTCGCGGAGCGCGGCGCAGATTTGATTAAGGGTGGAGCGCTATTGGCTTCTTTAGAGGTGCCGGTGTATCAGGATGAGCTTTGGCAAGAGCGCCAGCGAGAAGTACAGCTGGGCGCTAAAGTCTCATTGTTGCGATCTGAGTTATGAAAATGTGATTTACTCAACTCTGTTGGCATTACTTCTAAAACTCTGTAATGATGAACTTATAGGGCTTTTTATTGTTCTCAGAATCTATAGCTAAATTATTTATTTGTGAGTACACTCTAAAGATCAACTTGTTAAATGCTGTAGAAAGGCATCTGGATTCTCCAAAGACGTATGCTGATACTGCGCATTAAAGAATAAAAACTACATGGCTAGTTAAATTATAGTAGTAAAATAGAGGGGGACAGTAGCTCGATTATCGATTATCGATTATCGATTGCGAAAGTTGCGAAAGTTGCGAAAAGGAGGTCGTCTGCAGCTCGAGCTATATCAATAAATGAATATAAAATTAATAAGTCAGCATATTGGCTTGAGGCTAATTGTTGTTGCGCTTTTAGGGTTTTCAGCCTTGCCTGCCTCTGCTTCCACAGTCTACTGGGGAGGCGTTTCCTTCGCGTCTTGGGATGATCGCCAAGCGCTATTTCCCAATGTTGCAAAATTCCTCTGCCGTGGCGGTGGCGATTGCATCGACTCAAACTTAGATTCATGGGCACTTGATGGGGTTTTAAAAGCAGAGTTCTCAGGGTTTAATCTATCAACTGATTTAATTTCTCCAGATCAAATTGAAGCGGTTATTATGACGCCAATGATTACTGGCGAATCACTATCGGTTGTTAAAGATATTACCAACGGCAAGGTTAATTACATCCATGTCTACCGAATCTATGCTTCCCTAGTCTTTTTTGAAGTTGGCTCTGGACGGCTGATATCGGCCAAGCCAGTGGTTGTTCAATACACCGACACTCTTCCAACGATAGCCAGTGAGGATGTGGTTAGCCAGGGTTTTGCACATTTGGCCAACCCGACTTACGATGGCGTTAATCTATTTGATGAGCTTTTCAAAAGAGCCGCTAATACCTCCCCATTCAGTTTCTCTGAAAAGTACGCACGAGTTGCGTCGATCAATATTGTCCCGGAAGCTCTTGCAGAGCTTGATCCCAATTTAGATGTCAGCGCCTGGAAAACTCAGATCGCGCGACAGCTTGAAGCCTACATTGTCGATGCGACCAATGGTCCCCTAGTGCCGAGTATTCCCGGAGATCATTTGACTGGTGAATTTGCGGCAACATTTGCAAGTGGATCGAAAGTGATTAAGTTGCCTGCGGAAGTGGCCTTTGAGTTCAGTGTTGATATCTCAAAATTCAAAGAAATTGTCAAAGTCGATCGAAAGCAAAAAACCAATTGTCATGCGGTAAAACTTACGTTTCGCCTAAATGGTCCATTTGACACAATTTTAGAGGCTCCTCTAACTCGTACAAAAAGGAGTTGTGGCGTGATTGCTGCGGATAAGCAGCTTGATAGAACCTACTATTTTACGCAGTCCTTGTTCAGCCTTCTAAAAGAGTCTTCGACAAGCTTGAGTGCAAAGCCTGACAAAGCCTTTTTAAAACGAGCTGCACCCAAATCTAAGGGTTTAAATAAACAATTTGTTAAGGCGTGGAAATCTGCGCTGGATAGCAGTTGGTAACTTAAGGGGTATGTATGTCGATCCGTATGTTGATAAAACAAAGTGTCTTGGTACTGAGTTTGGTTTTTACGCTTCCAACTTGGAGTCAAGATTTAGTTCAAGTGAAGGCGCTTGGCAGCCATAAATATTCGAGCTTTAACAAGACAAAAGCTCGTGAAGCGGCATTAATGAATGCCAAAGAGACAGCATTAAAAAAATATATTTCTTCACTACCCATGGCAAAACAGCGCATGTTGCAGAGTGGATTCGATGAGATGCTGTCTGACATCAACCGATATGTTGTAGAGACGGTGATACAGCAAGAGAAGCGGGATAAAGACACCAAGCAATATAAAGTTGCTGTGATGGCGCAAATTAGCCCAGTCGCTCTGGATATCTATTTGACAGATAACTCTGAGGCTGGAACTCAGGGTAGCGGCGAAAGCAGTGACTTTGGTGCAATGTTCATTGCTCGGGTAGAAATCAGCAGAAAATCCTATGACGAGAAAGCCGTCTCGGTGAGTGAGACCGATAATTTGGTGTCCCTTGAAGAGACCAGCGCCTCTGATGGTGAAAGCAGCCTGGATTCTGCTCGTGAGAAATCATTGAACGTGTCCAAGAGCGGCGGTAGCCGGGAACAGAAACGCGATAGCGTTCAGTTTGAACCGAGCATTGAAATAAGCGAGGAAGTGGCATACGCCGTTGAGGAATATTTGGTCAATGCAGGCTTTGAACCCATGGGTGTAGGCGATCTGGATGATGTGCCATACCTTGATGAAGTTGTTGATGATATGCGCAGTTCAGGGCGTATGCCCTCAAGAATGCGCAAGCAATTCCAAGTCGCAGCGATGGATGCCGGCTGGACCTTTTTGGGGATGGGAACAATTGATATCGGAACGCCTCAGAAAGACCCCGCTCGCGGCACCATTCGAGTGCCTGCGACTGTTGCATTCAAGGTTTGGAGTTTAGATGACGGGCGCGCCAAAACCGTGGCAACTGTGCGTCCCCAGGTGGTCTACGGACAGGATCGAGGTAGCGCTTCGGTGGCAGAAACCAATGCATACAATGAAGCGGTCAAGCAGGCCATGGATACGGTTGTTTCGCAGATGCAGCAAAAAGGGTTGAGATAGTTAAAACTCAAAAAAATTAAAACGACACAAAGGTTAATGAAATGAAAAAGACTCAATTTTTTAATGCAATTTGGATTTTCCTGTTTACCGTAGCGGCTTCTTCAGCCAGTGCTCAGTTCTCTAGTTTCACCGATAAAATTCCCGGTGGCGGGAGTAAGTCAACTAAGTCTTCAAAAGCGTCGATTGGCGGCGAGAATTGGAAACAGGTGGCTTCCAACTTTCAGTCTGCAAGAGCGGACATTGCTCGAGATTTACAGGTACAAGCGCTGTTGTCTGCGGACATTGCCGAGGCACTGGGTCTGCAGAGCGAAGCGGCGGTAATGCGCGCCGAAGCGAGCAAAATTGAAGAGAAAGGCGATGCCTTGGGGTCCTCGGATCTTGGTGCGATAGGTGAAAAATCAGCCAGTACTAATGAGCTGGTTAAAGAAAAGCTCTCTTCAGCGGAAAGTTTGACCGCGGAGCAGACAGCGGCTCTAGGGGCTGCGGCCACTAAGTACATACCTTCGCTTTTAGCGACGATTAAAACAGCGACCATGGTTAAAGATACTATCTCCACCGCATCGGGTCTTGGCGCACCCAAATTTAGTGATGGAAGAAGTGCCATTTCGGCGGCTAAAGATATTCCCAAGGTTGGCCCGGCGATCATTAAGCTAACGGTAAATTCAGTTAAGCAGGGTACCGACATGTTTTCGTTAATGAACACAAAGGGTGTAGCAACGCCAGATACTAGCGAACTCGCTTTCGATATGTAGAAAGGGCATTACTATGAAGATCGATAATGTTGTGCGATACGCTGGCATGTTTAGTTTTACGCTGGCGTTGGTCTTTTTTAATTCCCTCGCCTTGGCGTCCTCCTGTGCTGAATTCGAGGCGGATGCGGAGGCCTTTGGTGGCGTGGTGCCACGCTTTGATGAGAATGGCAAAGTGAGGGCGATCTTAATGTATGGTGAGTCATCATTTATAACGCCTAAACGAAGCTTGATTGCCAATGCTAGACGAAAAGCTGAGTTGGACGCTAGGCGCGCTTTTGCCGAGTTTTTAAAAAGTGATTTTGACTCAAATACGGTATCGGCTAATTTAGTCGAGACCGCGTCATTGACCGATGACAGCGGTACCACTGGCTCTGCTTTAGAGCTGTCTAGCACTCTCAATGTGATGCGTCAAAACTCCGAGGCAACATTGTCGGGGATTGCTAAATTAGATGAGTGTGTCGACACCGAGGGTAAGTACCTCTTAGTCCAGTTGGGTTGGAAGCCGGCACTGTCTGCCGGTGCAGCCGATGCCAAGCAGGCAATGAATAACCCCAGTTCCGGCGGCAAGCAATCGCCTCAGGCTACTGCAAGCCATGCTTCTGTTGGTGTGGGCTCTGGTGCCGAGTCTAGCTCATCAGGAGGCGCGCAATCGTCTCAGGCGAAAGTAGCTCAAAGTTCAGATAATGCCAAGCCGGGTGTCGAGTTGGTTTCCTTGGAGGTCGAGGGCCGGGGTATTAATCTCAAGTCTGCCACTAACGAGGCTTTGAAGAGTGCTATTTCGCAGGTGTTCGGTGAGAAATTTGCATCGCAATCTAGCGTCACCGAAAGTGTTTTGTCTGCTAGTGTGTCTGATGGCGAAGGTAGTTATGGCGTTGCGCTTGAGACCTCTGCTTCGACCAATGCTGTGCAAAGTGAAACATCTGGCCTAATCAGATCCTGGGCCTATATTGAAAAGGGCGACGATAGCAGTGGCTACAAAGTGGTGCTCAGCGTAGTGATTCCAAAGTACAAATCGTCACTGGACCCGAATAAAACTACAATCATTGTTATTGAGCCAGTTGCTGGTTCGGATGCCATCTTGCAGGATCAGCTGTTTAAAGATTTTGCCTCCAAAGTTCACAGTGTTCTTGAACAGAGTTTAGGCCAAACAGCTGGGCTAAATGTTTTGGACAGGCAATATTTAAATCTCGCTGAACAAGAGATGGGCGCGATCTCAAAAAGCGGCAATATGGAAGAACTCGCCAAGCTGGGTAATCAGGCTGGCGGTGATTTGATGTTGGTGCCGGTGATTGAGACGTTTAAATACAGGCTTGATAGCCGTGAAATTGGGGGCCAAACCATCGAGCGCATGGTGTATAACGTAACCCTTTCAACTAAGGTTATTGAAGTTGCCACCTCAAATATTGTCGATGCTAAGAACTTTCCAATCAGAAATAAAAAGATCAAGTCTGATGACCCAACGATCGATATGGCACTTTTTATGGCTGGGCGTGCGGTTAGACACCTGTCTAAATCAGTGGGCGGCGGATACGCCGAAGGCTACGCCGATGGGCGGGCCGATGCGAATGAAAATAAACCCGATATGAAGGCCGTTAAAGAGGCTTCCAAAAAAACATTTATAGAGGCAAAAGGTAATGTTGAAGATGACTGGTAAAGCGCTAACCCTTGGCGTTATATTTTTAATTTCGGTTAATGTTGCTGCGGATTGTAGTCAATTTGAAGCAGATGCTGAGGCCTATGAGGGTGTGGTACCCAAGTTCAGTGGCGATGGAAGCTTGCGAGCCCTGTTAATGTATGGCGAAGGGACTTTTTTGTTTCCAAAGAGAAGTTTGATTGCCGATGCTA
>MDSY01051559.1_pt1 | contig 13152 bp, 10 predicted proteins | sample 811131 | NCBI WGS metagenome assembly MDSY01 (sample SAMN05326643, study PRJNA326480) | marine metagenome | isolation source: seawater | place: Atlantic Ocean: South West | collected 2010
AAACCTTGAAGAAAATTTAAATCAAATCGAGACTATTACGGCTGAAGCCGGACTACAAGAAGATGTCAGCTGGAGAAATAAAGGCTCTGGCAGAAATAGACTCTACAGGAGAAAAGATAATTAAATGAGCGAAGATAAAGATCCAATAATTTTAGTTGATGGCTCTTCTTATCTCTACAGGGCCTATCATGCACTCCCTCCTTTAACCAATAGCAACAATCAACCAACTGGTGCAATTAAAGGTGTTATTAGCATGATCAAAAGGATCTTGATTGACCATCCTGATAGTCCCCTTGCCGTTGTTTTTGATGCAAAAGGGAAGACTTTTAGACATGATATGTATTCAGAATATAAGGCAAATAGGCCTCCAATGCCTGAAGATCTGGTCCTTCAGATTGAACCCATTCACAGAATTATTTCTTTGATGGGAATAAAGTTAATCATGATTTCAGGCGTTGAGGCTGATGACGTCATTGGAACATTGGCAGAACAAGCGAGACAAAAAAAATTAGATACTGTTATATCAACTGGCGATAAAGATATGACTCAATTAGTCTGTGAAAACGTTAGTGTTGTTAACACCATGAGTGGAGAGCTTTTAGATGAAGCAGGAGTAAAGAAAAAGTTTGGTGTTGATCCTGATCATATAACTGACTATTTAGCCCTGATAGGAGATAAGTCTGATAACGTTCCAGGCGTTGATAAAGTCGGTCCTAAAACAGCAGTAAAATGGCTTGAAGAGTACACAGACATTGAGGGTGTAATAAAGAATGCCGAATCAATCGGAGGGAAAGTTGGAGAAAACCTTCGATCATCTCTAGATACTTTAGAGCTAGCTTATGAATTGGTCACAATAAAAACTGATGTTGAGTTAGAAGTAGGTATCGAAGATCTGAAGGTGCAAGATCCTAATGCCGATGAGTTAGCTGAACTTTATAAAGAGTTAGAATTTAATTCATGGCTTCAAGAAGTACCTCAAAAAAAACCTGTTCAGCCTGCTATAGATTCTTCCTATAAATGCATTTCAACCAAAGATGATTTGGGTAAATTAATAAAAAATGCATCTCAAGCAAAGACGTTGGCATTAGACACCGAAACAACCGGTTTAGACTATATGGATTCTGATCTTGTTGGTATCTCAATGAGTTTTACGCCAGGAGAAGCCTTTTATATTCCCATCAATCACAAAGATGATAGCTCTCCACAGCTTGATATGGATTATGTTCTTGAAGAGTTAAGGCCGCTACTTGAAGATTCTAAGCAAAAAATTATAGGCCAGAATATAAAGTTTGATATGAATATCCTATCTCAGCATGGTATTAATATTTCATCTATCAAGAATGACACCATGATGATGAGCTATGTCCTCGATGCTTCGGCAACAAGACATAATTTAGATGCACTTTCTTCGTATTATTTGGGTTATAAAACTTCTACTTTTGAGGATGTGGCTGGAAAAGGTGTTAAGCAAGTAACCTTTGATGAAGTATCAATTGCCGATGCAACACATTATGCAGCTGAAGACGCGGATATAACCCTAAGATTATATGAAGAGCTTCTTTCCAAGCTAGAGTCTGTAGAGTCCCTCAAGAAACTGAATGAAGATATTGAAATACCCCTGATAGAGGTACTTTCAGAAATGGAACAAAATGGAGCTGGACTCAATTCTAAGATTTTGAATGCTCAATCAAAAGATCTATCAAATAGAATAAAGAAGATTGAAAAGAAGGCATATGTTTTAGCTGGCGATGAATTTAATCTAGGCTCAACAAAACAATTAAGAGAAATATTTTTTGATAAATTAGGCTATAGGGTAATTAAGAAAACTCCAGGAGGTCAGCCCTCAACAGATGAAAAAGTCCTGGCTGAGTTGGCAGAAGAGTATGAGCTTCCGAAAATACTTTTAGAGCATAGGACGCTAAGTAAATTAAAATCAACTTATACAGATAAACTGCCTAATCAAATATCAATCTCAACTGGCAAGGTTCATACCTCCTTCCATCAAGCAGTTACTACAACGGGCAGATTGTCATCTTCAGATCCAAATTTACAAAATATTCCAATTAGGACCGAAGATGGAAGAAGAATCAGGCAAGCCTTTGAGCCTTCCAAGGGACATAAATTTGTTTCTGCAGACTATTCGCAGATTGAACTTCGTGTCATGGCACATATGTCTAAAGATGAAGGTCTCCTCACTGCATTCCAGGACGGGGAAGATGTCCATAGCAAAACTGCTAGCGAAGTGTTCAATGTAGATATAGACGCAGTTACTACAGATTTAAGAAGAAATGCTAAAGCAATTAATTTTGGTTTGATTTACGGTATTTCTGCCTTTGGCTTAGGCAAACAACTTAACATAAATAGAAACCTGGCGGCTGAGTACATGGCGATGTACTTTGAAAAATATCCAGGTGTTAAGAAATACATGGAAACGACAAAAGATTTTGCATCCGAGAATGGTTATGTTGAAACTTTATTTGGTCGAAGACTTTACCTAAGAGATATAAATGCCAGTAATGCCATGAGAAGACAAGCTTCCGAGAGAGCTGCTATTAATGCACCTGTTCAAGGCACCGCAGCAGATATTATGAAAATTGCGATGATAAAAATGCATCAACTCATCAAAGAAACAAATGTTGAAGCCAAGCTAATCCTGCAAGTACATGATGAGCTTATTTTAGATACCCCAAAAAAAGAAATAGATGAAGTTATTGGCCTTGTCACTGAGTCAATGATGGGGGCTGCTAGCCTAGATGTTCCTTTAGAAATTGACGTTGGAGTTGGGGATAATTGGGATCAAGCTCACTAATGGAATTAATTACTAAAAATCCAAAAAGAACTTTCTCTATTCTCTTAATATTGTCAATTGGCATGATGTCTGTAGCATTGTTTATGGAACATTTTCTTCAGCTGAAACCTTGTATTCTTTGTTATATGCAAAGAGGCGCAGTAATTCTTATAGGGGTTATTTCGGCTTTAGGTTTAATGATTAATTCAAAAAATATAAATCTATACAAAGTGATGATATCAAGTGTCCTAGTATGTGTTTTTTCCGGTGCGGCTCTTTCTATTAGACAGCTTTATCTGCAAAGCTTGCCTGCAGATTTAGTGCCAAGTTGTGCTCCTGATATAGATTACTTATTTTCTACCTTGCCATTTCTAGAAGTATTAATATTGGCTTTTAGTGGTGACGGAAATTGCGCAGAAGTTTTATGGTCATTTATGGGTATAAGCATCCCCGGATGGCTCTTAATTGGCTTCGTTTGTATTGCTGTTTACTGTTTTTTAATTTTAAAGAATGTAAATGAAATTCATTCTCATATTTAAGATTAAATCTATATAATACTCGCCAATTTAAAAGGATTCTTGAATGTCATCTATCTACGAAAATTTATCTGTTGAAGAGCTCATAAGCATCTCTCTAGAAAGAAATGAAGGCGAAATAGCCTCTAATGGTGCCTTGCTTGTCAAAACTGGAGGCAGAACTGGTAGAAGTCCCCTTGATAGATTTATAGTAAAAGATGATTCAACAAAAAATTCTGTAGATTGGGGAGACGTTAACAAGCCATTTGATAGCGCTACATTTTTAAGTCTTTGGGAAAGAGTAGAAGAGTATATGAACGAAAGAGATACCTTCGTTTCTTCACTGCATGTAGGAGAACATTCTGATTACTATGTTCCTGTAAAAATAAGAACTCAGTGGGCTTGGCATAATCTTTTTGGTAAACAAATGTTTATTAGACCCAATGAATTCAATCCTAAAAATAAAGACAGTTGGGAGATCATGAGTGCACCTGAATTTGTCTGCGACCCAGATCGTGATGGAACTAATAGCGATGGTGTTGTCTTATTAGACTTCACTAGAAAGAAGGTTCTCTTGGCTGGTATGCCATATGCAGGAGAAATGAAAAAATCAATGTTTGCCGTACAAAATTTTCTTTTGCCTGAAAAAGATGTCCTCCCTATGCACTGTGCTTCAAATGTTGGAAGTAATGGTGAAGTTTGCTTATTTTTTGGACTTTCAGGAACAGGAAAAACAACCCTATCTGCTGATCCAGACAGAGATCTTATCGGAGATGATGAGCATGGATGGGGGCCTGGAACAGTTTTTAATTTTGAGGGAGGCTGTTACGCTAAATGCATAGATCTTACTCAGAAAAATGAACCCGTAATATGGAATGCTATCAAAAGAGGTAGCGTGATGGAAAACGTAGTTATTGATTCAGACACTAAGGATCCAGATTATTCAGATGCTTCCTTAACAGAGAATACTCGTGTTGTTTATCCAAGAGAACATATAGAAAAGAGAACGGACGAAAATGCAGGAGGAGAACCCAATGCTGTAATTTTCTTAACCTGTGATCTTTCAGGAGTAATTCCCCCAGTTTCCATTCTGAGCAAAGAAGCTGCTGCCTATCACTTCCTTAGCGGCTATACCGCTGCTATTGGATCTACTGAAGTAGGTTCTACAGAGGCTTTTAAGACGACTTTTTCTACCTGCTATGGAGCTCCCTTCTTTCCAAGAGCAGCTGGAGTCTATGCTGATTTATTAATGAAGAGGATAGAAGAATTTGATAGTAAAGTTTACCTAGTAAACACTGGTTGGACTGGCGGACCCTACGGAACGGGCAAACGATTCAATATACCAGTTACTAGAGCAATAATATCCGCTATACAATCTGGCGCGCTCATCGGCGCTGAAACCGAAACAATTAGTGGGATGAACTTACAAGTACCTCTGCATATCGATGGTGTCGATAGTGAGCTACTAAATCCAGTCAAGAACTGGGAAAATCCTTCTTCTTACGCTGAGTATGAAGAAAAACTAGTCAATCAATTTAAAGAGAACTTCAAAAAATTTGATGTTGCGGAATCAATTGTTGAGGCCGGCCCTAGGTAAAATAATGAATAGATTTTCTTTAGATGACTTAAAGAAATCAAAAGCATGCTCCGAACTAAATCTCATTAATCGAGGCATTGAGAAGGAATGCTTAAGGATAGATTCATCTGGAAGGATTTCTCAAAAAAATCATCCTGAAGGTCTTGGATCAGCATTAACAAATCCATACATAACAACAGATTTTTCTGAAGCATTGCTCGAGTTGGTTACACCAACATTCAATAGCGCAAAAGAATGTCTTGATTTCTTAACTGAACTTCATGTATTCGTGAATCAAAATCTTGAAGAAGAATCTTTATGGCCTTTAAGCATGCCGTGCACAATCGAGTCGGAAGATGCCATACCAATTGGAAATTATGGATCTTCTAATCAAGGAATGATGAAAGAGACCTATCGAAAAGGCCTTTCCAATAGATACGGAAGTATGATGCAAGCTATTGCGGGCATTCATTATAATTTTTCATTCTCTGATAAATTCCTTGAGATTCTTGCTGAAGAAAGTTCTGTTGATATAAAAGAATTTAAAAATAATACTTATTTAGGTATTGCTAGAAATTTTCGAAGATATGGATGGTTGTATTTACTTCTTTATGGCTCTTCACCACTTGCCAATAATTCATTTGCGAAAGGTAGAGATCATGACTTAGAACAATTGAACTCAGACGATATATACAAGCCTCATGCAACCTCCTTAAGAATGGGTGACCTGGGGTATATCAGCGAAGCACAGGACAGTCTTAATATTTCTTATAATTCAATCGAAGATTATTGTGCTGATTTAAAGAATGCTCTTGAAACTTCCTATCCTGCATATAAAAAAATTGGTGAATTTAATGGAGATGAGAGAGTTCAGTTAAATGATTCCATTATTCAGATAGAAAATGAATATTACAGCACCATAAGGCCCAAAAGAGTCTGTCCTACAGGTGAAAGGCCATTAAATATTCTTTCACAAGAAGGCATAGATTATCTAGAGCTTAGATGCATTGATCTTAATCCTAATTCCATTATTGGTATTTCAGAAGAGCAGGTTTATTTTCTTGATTTACTAATCTTGTATTGTTTCCTTCAGGACAGTCCTTCTATTGATAACGATGAGTCCGCTGAGATTTTCAAAAATCACAAAATAGTAGTCAACGCCGGAAGAAGTATAGATCAAACTATCACTATAGATTCTTCGGAAGTATTAATTAAAGATGAAGCACTAAGAATCCTTAATGGCATGGATGAAATAGCCAAATTTATGGATGAAGTAATAGTTTCTGAAAATAAAAATACCTGGCTCAACACATTAATAAATCAAAAAAAGACCTTAAACAACTTAGATTCATCTTTAAGCGGCTCCTTACTTAAGAACATAAGAGATCATGGAATGTCTTTTCAAGAATATGGAATGCATGTATCAAACCGCCATCAGAATGAGATAAAAAATATGAGTCCAAAGCATGCAGAGAGCCTAATTGAAGCATCCAAGAAATCCCTTCAAGACGCTCGAGATATTGAATCTAGTCAACAAGAAGATTTTGAAGATTACTTAAAAGAATTTTTAGATAAGATTTCTTGACGTTTTATATTTAAACGTTAATTTAATAACCTAAATATATAAAGGATAGTTTTATGAAAGCATTTCTATGTAAAGAATTTGGACCGGTCGACTCACACAAAGTTGAAGAAATTGATGACCCTATCGCGGGCCCTGGAGAGGTAGTTGTTGATATTAAAGCGACAGGTATTAGCTTTCCAGATGTCCTTATAGTTCAAGGTTTATATCAATTCAAACCTCCATTCCCTTTTAGTCCGGGAAGTGAAATCTCTGGCGTCATTTCATCTATAGGCGAAGGCGTAACTCTTCATCAAGAAGGCGACAGAGTTATGGGAAGTATAGGATCTGGTGGTTTGCGTGAAAAAGGAGTCTATTCTGAGCATCAACTAATGCCCTTACCTGAGTCTATGGACTTTGATACTGCAGCTGGTTTTCCTCTGAATTATGGAACTACTTATCATGCCTTCAAGCAACGAGGCGAATTAAAGGAAGGACAATCCGTACTAGTCCTAGGAGCTGGTGGCGGATTAGGCATCACGGCCATTCACATCGCTAAGGCCATGGGTGCAAAAGTCATTGCTGCAGCCTCTTCACAAGAAAAAATTGATCTTTGCCTTAGAGAAGGTGCAGATGAAGGAATTATCTATGAAAGAGATATGGATAGAGATTTACAAAAGAAATTTTCTGACCAAATTAAAGAAGCCACAGGTGGTGGTGTTGATATGATCTATGACCTTGTCGGTGGAGATTATGCAGAGCCAGCGCTAAGAGCTATAGCAAGACATGGCAAATATCTGGTTATCGGATTTACGGCAGGAATTCCTAAAATGCCTTTAAACTTAACTCTTCTTAAAGAGTGCCAGATAGTTGGTGTATTCTGGGGTCAGTTTGCTGCAATAGATCAAGCAGAAAACCAAGAGAACTTTAAGGAGCTATTTGAGCTTCATGCGCAAGGCAAGATTAAACCTTTTGTAAGCGAAACTTACAGTCTTGAAGAAGCTGCTACTGCAATAAAAACTTTAGAAGACAGGAAGGTATTAGGAAAAGTTGTAGTAAGAATGGATTAAAAATACTTAGTGATGGAAAGATATATTTTTAAAATTTTTCTATCACTCCTTGTGTCACAAAGTCTTCAAACAAAAGCAATTACTGACAAAGATGATTTCGTTTATGATCTGTCTTTAGCAACCCAGGGTGTATCAGTTTCTCAATACAATACTGGCGTTAATTATTCCATTGGAAGAGGTATAGGAAAAGATATAGAAAAAGCAGTTTATTGGTATCAAAGAGCCCACGAGCAGGGACATTCCAAAGCCCCTTTTAATATTGCGATTATCTATACAGATGGAGTCAATCTAGAATCAAATCCCAAGCTAGGATTGAAGTATTTTCTATTAGCTGAAAAAAGGAATAACTCCGAAGCAAAAGAGTTTTTAGATAAGCTTAGGGATTATAAAAGCACATCAATTGAAGACGCACTTATTAAGAACTGCTGCCCAATTCCCTTAAGTCACTCGATGATTCAAAAAAAGTGATAGAAGATTCCTCATAAAAGCTTATAATCGCGACTTTCTTAAAACCCATGTCTATAAATAACCTCAGAAATGTTGCCATTATTGCTCATGTCGATCACGGCAAAACGACCCTTGTCGATAAACTTTTACAGCAATCAGGAACGCTTGATAGAAAAAATATGGGTACTGAGAGAATCATGGACTCAGATGATCAAGAGAAAGAAAGAGGAATAACGATTACCGCTAAAAACACAGCAATTAGCTGGAATGATCATAGAATAAATATTGTAGATACTCCTGGTCATGCTGATTTTGGTGGCGAAGTCGAACGCGTACTATCTATGGTAGATTCCGTTTTGCTGCTTGTAGACGCAGTTGATGGTCCTATGCCTCAAACTAGATTTGTCACCCAAAAAGCTTTTGATCAAGGGTTAAATCCAATCCTGGTAATAAATAAGGTCGACAGGCCAGGGGCAAGACCTGACTGGGTGTTGGACCAAGTATTCGATTTGTTTGATAGGTTAGGTGGCAGTGATGAGCAGTTAGATTTTCCTGTTATTTACGCGTCAGCTCTCAATGGTGTAGCCGGCTTAGACGAAGATGCAATGGCAGAAGACATGGCACCTTTATTAGACCTAATTTTAGAGAAAGTGGAACCTCCAGAAGTGAATGATGAGGGCGCATTACAAATGCAAATAAGCGCTCTGGATTACAATAGCTATGTCGGCGTTATTGGCATAGGGAGAATTACAAGAGGGAAAATCAAACCTAATGAACAAGTAATAATTGTAGGCTCTGATGCCACGGAACGTAAGGGAAGAGTTTTACAAGTTATGGGTTATGACGGTCTTGAAAGAGTAGAAGTTGATGAGGCTCAAGCCGGAGATATCATCTGCATTACAGGAATAGATAAACTAAATATTTCTGATACTTTATGCAGCCCAGATGAAATTCAAGCCCTACCCCCTCTTAGTGTAGATGAACCTACAGTTAGTATGACCTTTCAAGTGAATAATTCGCCTTTTGCAGGAAGAGAAGGCAAATATATATCTTCTAGAAATTTGAAGGAGCGCCTAGAACAAGAACTCATCCACAATGTAGCTTTAAGAGTGGAGCAAGGCGATTCCCCTGATAAATTTAAAGTTTCTGGTCGTGGTGAACTACACCTGTCTGTATTGATAGAAAATATGAGACGGGAAGATTATGAATTAGGTGTTTCTAAACCTGAAGTTATTCAAAAAGAGGTCAATGGTGAAGTGCATGAGCCCTTTGAACAGATAGTTATAGACATAGAAGACCAGCATCAAGGATCTATCATGGAGGAAATGGGCCAACGAAAAGCTGACCTTCAAAATATGGAACCAGATGGAAAGGGTCGAATTAAGTTAGAGTTTCTAGCTCCCTCAAGAGGAATGATAGGCTTTAGATCAAGCTTTTTAACGATGACTAGCGGAACTGGCATTATGACAAGTGTGTTTGATCATTATGGTAAGGCTAAAGATGGAGAACTTGCAAAAAGGCAAAATGGTGTCTTAGTGTCTATGGCAGCCGGCAAAACTCTGGCCTATTCCCTTTTTAATTTACAAGAAAGGGGTCGCATGTTTGTTGGTCATGGAAAGGATATATATATTGGACAGATTGTAGGCCTTCACTCAAGAGATAATGATTTACCTGTAAATCCAACTAAAGCTAAGCAGTTAACAAATATAAGGGCTGCTGGGACAGATGAAAATCTAATTCTGACTCCTCATATCGAGCATACTTTAGAACAAGCCCTTGAGTTTGTAGAAGATGATGAATTAGTTGAAGTTACACCTGCATCTATTAGACTGAGAAAGAAATAATATTCTGAGAATAGGTCAAACTGCAAACCCTAGGAATTATGGTGGCAAATATCTTAGTCTTGGATTTGGTATCAATTACAACTTGCAATTAGGTAGCATCGGTCTCGAAGTTTTTAAACCCATAAAACAGAATCTCAATGGTCCACAAATGAAAACAAATTGTACTGCGCAAATGGGCTATCATTTATCTTTCTAATTTTCTTCTAAGTTTAGTAAAATTAACTTCTAACTAAAGGAGATAAGCTAATGACTGTGAATGTTTTATTTGAAGGGAATTTGAATGCAGATGAGGTCAATAATTTTACTGAACTTTGTCGAGAAGCATTCAAAGTCACAAGAGCGTATGACGGTTGTCACTCCATTGATCTTACTTATAATGTAGAAGATAAAAATAACTGGGTTCTTACAGAAATATGGGATTCCAAAGAACACTACGAAAGATATGTTGCCTTTAGGATAGAAGATGGAACTGTAGAGAAGATAACCTCTATGTGTATAGAAGCACCATCAATTCGAATATACGACATAGTTTCTGTTTAGTGTTTGTCTAATAAATAACTTAATTTAAAAATATGAAAATACTCGCCTTAGGTGGAAGTGGAGGTATGGGCCGTTTTGCAGTAGAAACAGCCATGCACTTCGACAACATAGAAAAAATCATAGTTGCTGATATTAATGAAGAGAGCGCTATTGATTTCGCCAAGTCAATGAATGAGAAGGTTTCTGGGATTGGTTTGGATATTACCAATACAGAGAAGCTTAAAGAGGAAATGCGATCAGTGGATGTTGTTATCAACACCGTGGGACCTTTCTTTAAATTTGGACCTCCTGTACTGGAGGCAGCAATCGAATGTGGTTGTCACTATCTAGACATCAATGATGACTGGGAGCCAACGATTGAAATGCTCAAATACAATGATGATGCTTCTAGCAAAGGTGTAACAGCCATACTTGGCATGGGTGCCAGCCCAGGTCTTACAAATATGCTCGGTGCTGCTGCGATCCAAGAACTAGATGAAGTTGAAACACTTTATACAGGTTGGACTATGGATGGTGCAACACCTGAGGAAGAGTCATCTCAGTCAGGTGTTAATGCAGCAATGGTCCATGCGGTTCAACAGATGACTGGGACTGTAAAAATCCAAGAAAACGGTAAAGCGAAAATGGTTAAGCCACTTAAAGAAGTCGAAATAGACTTTCCTGGCTTTGGTAAATTCAAGACACGTGTCTTTGGACATCCTGAAGCCATCACCTTTCCACACCATTTCAAAACTATCAAAAATAGTATTAATTTAGCTCATGGTAGTGGCTTTGGAACACTCAAGTGGATTATGAGACTTGTAGATTGGAAAATTATTTCAGTAGAAAAGGCTGCTGGCATAGTTCAAAATCTTTCTTCGTCCATAAGAAAAGATCTTGAAGACGAAGGAATTGAGACTGGGCTTGATCTGAAAAATATTAATCCTATGGAGCCTCCTCCCTTATATTCATTGGCGATAGGGAAAAAAGACGGCAAACAAGCTTCTTGTGGCACTATATTTAGAGCCTCAGACTTAATAAGTATGGGGGAGGCTACAGGTATTCCACTGGCATGTGGCTTAAAGCTTTTAGTAGACGGGAAAATATTACAGAAAGGTGTGTTTGCTCCCGAAGGAGCCATAAATCCAAATGAATTTTTCAAAGAGCTGAATAACATTAGTGATTTACTAGACGTAGATGAAGAAAATAATACAAATGAACAGGAAATGATTAATATCTTTAGGAGCTGGTAGTAAAATAAAATAAAACTTGGAGAGTATTAATGGAACAAATAAATAATTTTTTTGACCGGATAGCTTCACCCTTAAATGGACTTGCAAATTGGCTGTTAAGATTAGGGCTAGGTATTGCCTTCTTTCTTCATGGATATGGCAAGCTTCCTATATCGGAAGGATTTGTTGGCTGGTTAGGTTCTAAAGGTGTGCCCATAGCTGAAACTGCCGCATATATGGTTGCTTGGGGAGAAATTTTGGCCGGTCTAGGAATCATTATCGGCGGCCTTCTTGTGAATGCGATGAGTGAACTAGGTCATCTAATGACTAGAATGTCTGGAGGAGCCATAGGAGTAATAATGATTTTTGCTTTATTAATTGCTCACTCTGATTGGGGAATATTCTTTGGTGAAAGAGGATCAGTTCTATTTGCAAGCGAACAACTCTTTCTTTTGCTGTTAGGAATATACTTTGCCATCAAAGGAAATAAATAAAAAAAAAGGGACCAGGAGTCCATTCCTGATCCCTTCCTATCGTCGTGCCTTTGGGGAGGTATGACAATATATACCCAACCGAAGTCAGGTTAAGGAACTTATTTAAAAGTTATAAACAAACTTAGCTCCGTAGTTTCTTCCAGCTAAAGGAACCTGCTTCTTCACAAACGAAGAATGATTTCTTGCAGCTTCATCTAATAAGTTACTTCCAAATATAGAGACTTTTAAATCACCCGCTCCACTGATGTCAAAAGTTTTTGTTAATCTGGTGTTCAGCATTTGATAAGAATCAGTAACTGTTTCTCCTTCACCTATATCATCTTGCTTCTCTACGTCTTTCAGACTAAGTTTAAATACCCAATCGTTTTCAACATAAGATAGAGAGTAGATATTTCTTGCAGGATTAATTCTTGGGACATTATGTCCATCAGTAAACTCTGCATTAACATCATCTCTTCCAAAAGATAATCTTAAGTCACCAGATCCTAGACGGAAAGTTCTTCCAAATTCAAACTCATATCCTCTGAATTCTGCGTCTTCTTGCACGTAATCAGCATGTATAAGATTTGCGAATTCATCATGGTCGTCATGATCATCGTCTCCATGCTCATCTCCATGGTCGTCGTCATCGTGATCATCATGACCATCAAGCTCATCTTGAAGAGTGATGTAGTTATCTACATCATTTACATAGAAGCTTGCGTAGGCAAAGAAATCACCACTCTCATAATTAAATGTAATATCAAAATTATTTGAGGTTTCGCTTTGCAGGTTTGGATTTCCTGTCTCAAGCCTTCCTGTAGCCATATGAGGACCATTCATAAAGAGCTCAATAACTGAAGGTAGTCTTTCAACGCTAGCAAAACCAAAATTTACATCTAAAGTATCGCTGAGGTCTCTCCCTAAGCTAAGAGCAAAGCTATTTGTAGTGTCATCTATACTGTAGTTGTCGATGTCTCCATGATCTTCATCTGTGACACTACCTGTTCGATCTATTTGATCTAACCTAAATCCTGCATCTAAATAGAACATATCTAGGTCTGCGCTAACAAAGTAACCTATTGTAAATTCTTCATTATTAGCTGGATTCATGAATGCCTCTTCTC
>MDSY01038614.1_pt1 | contig 13150 bp, 22 predicted proteins | sample 811131 | NCBI WGS metagenome assembly MDSY01 (sample SAMN05326643, study PRJNA326480) | marine metagenome | isolation source: seawater | place: Atlantic Ocean: South West | collected 2010
TGTATGTTTGAAGTACTGCATTGATGTTTCTGAATGCGTCTTCGATACGCCAAGTGAATGTAGATTCATCAGCTTTTGCACGTTCCAATAATTCGTGTAGAGAATTTTGGCACGTCTGTACTTGTTTTATAAATGCAGGTCGTTTAGTATTCATAGTGTTTCCTTTCGTTTAGTAGTAAGAGAAGATGCTCTCACCCAACAAGAGCATCTTCTTCTTACGAGATTATAGTTCTGACCATTCTGCAGTAGCTATTGCTTTCGCAACATCTTCTTCTCTGCGTTTACGAGTGATCTCTGGTTTTTGTAATTGGTCTGTGTGGGTTGACCAATATGTTAGTGCATTGTACAACGCCCACTTTGTATGACCGAGTGTCTTTGATTCTCTGTCATATTGCTTGAGCAGTTCCTCGAGTCGAAACATATTGACTGAGTTGTGAGTCTGTGATCGTTGAAAAGTTTTGCATATTGTTTTCTTGAGGAATTGTTCGACACCCCAATATGCAATGCCTTTCTCTGCCCATTGTTGATATACACCTTGTAGCGAGGTAAATGCCTTGAGTCCGTTGGACATATTTTTGGCTACCCCATCTATGCTGACGTGAGTAGTATGCTTGAATCTTGCACGTGCAGTAGTTACTGGCATTGTGCAACCATTGAGACACCATAGTCTGAGTCCGTCAGCTATCGATTGAAACGCCCATGATTGGTCGTAGCTATTGAAGAAGCTGATACGAAAGTGAATGATGTCATCTTTTTGTGGTTCAATAACTACGTCTTTGAACAGAAGTTCGCCACGTAACTTTGCACCATTGTCTGCCATTTTGTAATCAACGGCAGGTGTTGGAAGGCCATTCTCTGAAGCAAATGCAACTGCACCTTCCATTATTTTATCGACTGCATCTGCATGATTGATCGGCTTGTATTTACTGCCGTGGATACCTAGTACTGCACCAGTGTCTGTACGAACTAATGCACGTGCCATTGTTGATGGCACTTTGTAGGTATCAGCTTTCCAACCATCTTGTTTTTCTTTGACGGCTTCGAGGTCAATCATCTCGATTGGAAAGTCGTAGTCTGGTAGATGTGAATCTAACATTGTGTTCTCCTTTGTTTGTTAGTTATTTGAATCGTTTATGTTTGCCTATCTGCACACGATAGCCAAGCCATTGAACGATAAATGCGTTGTCATCATTGAGATAACACGCAGGAAATATAAAAAAATATGGGTGTTTTCTAAATGAAATCATAACGCCTCCTTTCTACTGCATTATAGCAGTTTAGATGCAGAATGCAACACTAGATATTGATGACACCTAGCATACTGTTGGTCAAGTAGCTGATCAGACCTTGACGAACTTCTGTGATCGGTGATTCAGCGTAAAGTGTTGCACTCCACATAAAAAAAGGCGTACCAGATTGCTCTGATACGCCAGTTCAAGGGAGGATTATGCGTTACTTAGTATGCACTATAATTTTATCACTGTCTCCTTTCTTCAGTGCAAATTGTATGCTGAAGCCAGTTACTTCGTCAGTCTTGCAGTCTTTGAAGTTGCTTACTTCAGCGTCTGAATTGACGAAGACTTTGTTATCGAAGATGAGAATTGCATCTTTCGATATCCTGCATAAGTTCTGTATGCAGAATTTAAATTGTTCAATATTCATTTCCATAGTGTTCTCCTTTCTATAGTTTCTTGAACCACACATTGATACTGCAGATCCCAAAGAAGATTGAGGACAGTATCAATAATGTTCCGAACGTCCAGTACATATGGTCTATGCTACTGGCCGTCATAATTTCTGTGTTTGATAATTCAATGATATGGAATCCCATTGCCAAACAAGCTAATGCGAATAACATAATACAGATTGATGCGAACTTGATCATTGTTAGTTTCCTTTGTATCCCGAAACGTCCATCAAGAACTTTTCGTTTATCATTGGTTGACTATCACGTTCGGGATAGCCGTCCGATATCAATAGTGTTGGAACTTCAGCACGTGGCAGAAACTGACCAGTTTCAGCATCACGTAGTTTGCAACGGCAGAATTGCTTGAGTGTATTATGCCATTGGTTTTTGAGTCTGACTGCTTGTTGCCAAGTGTATGCTTCGGCAAAGACCCAGTTATCTTTGGTGTGTATGTAATACATTGTGTTCTCCTTGATTATGATTTTGACAACGAACGCTCGGAAGGTAAGCGTTCGGTCGCCAAACGTTATTGTTGACCTGTAACCATACGGCCTAGCTACGAGCGAAGCTCGAGCGGGAAGTCTGGCACAAGCATAAAAAAACCCGACTGGCTGAACCAGTCGGGTTGTGTAAGTCGGTTAGGCTGACTTACGAAGACCTTTAACGAAGTCTTGAAGTTGTTGTATCTGCTTGGCCTCTGCCAACCCTTTGGGTGCAGAGCCTTTAGCAGATGGTACAAAGTCTGAACCAGTATGCGACTTGTACGCTTTCTTGACTGCGTCTTCGAAAGTCTCCCAAGTAGCAAGTTCAGCTTTGACTGAAAGCATATACATTGTGATGTTATGTGCTTTAACTGATACAACCTCGCTTGGGTTGGTGTTGTCGGCACGTACGCCAGTCTCGGCAACTTGCGTTGTCTCGATGGCTAACTTCTCAGATGCTTCAAGAAGCTGTTGCGTCTTGTACGCAATCTGAGATTGTGCCTTCCAACACAATGTGTTGAGAACAACTTCACCAGAGTAGTATGCTGATTTGTCGTTCTCTGTAGTAAATGTAGAGTGATTAGCCAGTGCAGTTACAATTTGTGCTAAGCTAAGTTCTTTCTTGTTTTCGACTTGTTTTGTCATCTTGTTTTCCTTTCGTTGTTTATGGGATCGAATCATTCAATCCCTACCGCCCGACTATCACAGTATTTACCCACTTGGGCGAGTCAACAGTCAGCAACGCTGACGTGCCTGACTCGTGCCTAGCAAGGCCGAGGCAAAGCCGAGTGCATTTAGCCTTGCAAGGCATCAATACTGTGATATCGGGGTACAAGGTAGGGTTTGAATGACCGAGAGACCATGAACAACAACTTGAAAGGAAAACGACAAAACAACCAAGAAACAAAAAGAACGTGCTTACAAGTGCAAATTGTAACGGAACTGGCGACCTTGTAGGTCTTGTAGTGAGAATCTTTGCTTCGGATTGTGCGTTGACAGGGTGGTCGAAGTGATGACATAAAGGGGGGGAATGAAAGGGGGGGTTTTGTGAAAACAATTACCACCGAGAATGATGCCATGTCATCACGTCTGACCACTAAGCAACGAGCACTTGTTGATACGCTCGTAGCAACTGGTTGTTCCATCAAGCAGGCTTCTCAAGAAGCAGGGTACGCTGATGGAGAGTCGGGTAGAGTAACGGCCAGTAAGGCTTTGAAGCAACCACACGTACAAGCCTACTTGATGGAAGCAGTAGCTAACTCGCTTGGCGTGAATGCTACGATTGCCTCAGCAAAGATGATTGCACTAGCGAGGGGAGCGAAGTCAGAGTACGTGCAGTTGGAAGCGTCCAAAGATATCCTAGATCGGGCAGGGTTCAAGCCACCCGAGCGGCGTTACACTCACGCTACGGGTGATTTCAAGGTAACCATAGACCTAGCATAGCAGGGGGTGGGGTTGAAAAATGACAGACCGAACTGCTAGGGGTAACTGATGAGAGCGAATGTTTAAAAAGGTACGATATGAAATGTGATATGATAAATTTTTTTTTAACTAGGAGTCCGTATGTGCTTACCATCACCTAAAGTAATAACACCCCCACCTCCTCCCACGCCACGTTGGTTGCAGGATACTAGTGGTGAAATGATTAAATCCAAATACCCATTGTCAGCACAAAATCGAAAAAAGAATCAAACGCTATTAAACTCTCGTAAGCAAACACCAACTATTGCTTCTGCCACTAACAATAATGGAAATGGTGGTGGAGGTGGAGGAGGAGGTGGTAGTGATGGCCCAAGCAAACCTCCTACTATTGGCAACACTAATCCTTATGGCAACAAAACTATGCAAGAAGTTGCTGATTTCTATTCTACTGGCAAAACACCTAGCTTTGCTAAAGACGATTATCAGATTGAAATATAGGTTAAGCAATGAAGACAGATGCAGGTAAATACAGTAAGGCTCAAGAAGAATTAATCAGAAGACAAATAGCTCGTGCTAAACAACGTAAAAGGTTGCGAGACGCACAAAAGAATAAATCATTGAAAGCATCTAAAGAATATAGTGGAATGGCTACAATGGTTAGAAAAAAGAAAAACAAATCATTAATGATTAAGATTGGAGGTTTTAATTGAAATATAGAAAAAACAATGGCGAGATTTATGAAGGCCCAGTTATTACCTTGCTAGATGGCAGGATTATTACTGGCGAGACATACACACGAGATTCTGTTCGAGTACACCCTATTATTGACGAACCTGCACCAGTACGTGCAAGAAACGAGAAAGGGCAACTCAAAGCAGATGACCCATCTACAAAAGAAGTCAATGAGGCTTGGGTAGGTGGCAAAGCACCCAAAAAATCTAGAAAGAAAAAATAATGGCTAAGACTCCTGCATGGACACGAAAAGAAGGTAAGAATCCTAAAGGTGGTCTAAATGCAAAGGGTCGAGCTTCTTATAAAAAAGGTACATTGAAGCCTCCCGTCAAAGGTGGTGATAATCCCCGTAGAGCTTCCTTTCTTGCTAGAATGGGGAATATGAAAGGCCCAGAACGAGACTCCAAAGGTAAACCTACTCGTTTACTTCTTAGCTTAAAAGCGTGGGGTGCAAGTTCAAAAGCTGATGCTAGAGCAAAAGCTAGGGCAATATCTAAACGTAATAAATCTAAAAAGAAAGGAAAAGCATAATGGCTAGAAAAGATACAGTTGATATCAATGCTAGTGGTAAGAAGATTACCATTAAAGACGTTCGTGCAACTAATATGCGTAACGACCCATCAGAAGAAATCAAGAAACCAAAAGACTACGCTAAAGATGTTGTTGGTATGTTTAAAGATGATGAAGAGGGTTCACAAAAAGAGTATGACGCAATGGCATCATATTTTAAAAAGAACAATAAAGAATACCAAGATGCAGATAAGGTCGCTCAAAAGAAAATGGTTGAGGATATCTTAAAAGCTACAGAGGGTTCTAAATACGGAGCATCATTAAAAACAACACAAGCAAAAGTAGTAACTAAAAAAAATAACGGAGGGAGTCTAAGCTAATGCCATACGGAAAAGGAACATACGGATCTACAAAAGGTAGACCACCAAAGGACGCTAAAAAAAAATTAACTAAGCAACAACTTAGAGCGATAATGTTAAAGAAGAAAAAGAAAGATGACAAAAAGTAAAGTTAACGAAGCAGGTAACTATACTAAACCTGCAATGCGTAGAGCATTATTTAATAGAATAAAAGCAGGTAACAAAGGTGGCAAGTCTGGTCAATGGTCAGCAAGAAAGGCACAGATGTTAGCTAAGCAATACAAAGCCAAAGGTGGAGGATACACTAACTAATGGATTGGATTACGCCAGAGTTGGTAACAACGCTACACGAAATGTCTTGGTTTGATGGCATTGCATATATCATTCTTGGTTTAATGGTTTACGCTTGTTATAGATGGATAAGGAATAAATGGCGTTAAAAAAATCACAGAGGTCTTTACGTGCGTGGACGAAACAGAAATGGCGAACCAAAAGTGGTAAACCTAGTACTCAAGGGCCAAATGCAACTGGTGAGCGTTACTTACCTGAAAAAGCGATTAAGGCTCTTTCGTCCTCTGAATACGCCCGTACTACGGCTAAGAAGCGAGAAGCAACTAAAAGAGGAAAACAAGTATCTAAACAGTCAAAAAAGATTGCTAGAAAAACGAAGGCTTATAGAGATTTCAAATGAGTTTTCTTCACAAGATAAGCAAAGAAGATAGAGACATATTACGTGTTGTAGTAAAGCAGGTGCATCTAAAACATTTTCCAAAAGAGTTTTGTACAGACTACGAAGCTGATAAATTAATAGCATCACTAGGCCAAGAAACTTTAGAAAAGCTAAAGAAGGTTGGTAAGGACTACAAAATTGCAGAGCTTTAAATATAAACCAGACGGGGACATACTTAAAACGTTTATGAAGGACAATGCGTTCTTCCGTGGTATCCGTGGGCCAGTTGGTAGTGGTAAGTCTGTTGCTTGTTGCGTAGAAATATTTAGACGTTCTTTAGAACAAAAGAAAAATCAAGAAGGCAAACGCAAAAGCCGTTGGGCAGTAATTAGAAATACAAACCCACAACTTAAAACAACAACAATAAAAACTTGGCTTGATTGGTTTCCCGAAGATCAATACGGCAAGTTTATGTGGTCAGTACCATATACTCATTTTATGAATATAGGTGATGTAGAGTTAGAAGTTATTTTCTTAGCACTAGATAGACCCGAAGATGTAAAGAAACTATTATCTCTTGAGTTAACTGGTATATGGATTAACGAAGCAAGAGAAATCCCAAAAAGTATTATTGATGCGTGTACTATGCGTGTCGGTAGATTCCCATCAATGCGTGAGGGTGGTGCTAGTTGGTCTGGTGTCATTGCAGATACAAACGCACCCGAAGAAGATCATTGGTGGCCAATAATGTCGGGCGAAGTACCCGTACCCGATCATATACATCACGAACAAGCAAAGATGTTAGTAAAGCCAGATAACTGGACTTTCTATATTCAACCTGCAGGTATGATTGAAAAACTATCAAAGGAAGGGTCTGTTGATTCATATCACGATAACGATAAAGCAGAAAATTCTAACAATTTGTTATCTACGTATTATTCCAATCTGATAAGAGGTAAAACTAAAAGTTGGATTGATGTCTACGTAATGAACAGACTAGGGCAAATACAAGAGGGTAAACCAGTATATCCCGAGTTTAATATGGATTATCACGTTGCCAAAGAAGAAGTGCCAGTAGCACAAGGCGTACCATTGTATATTGGTATAGACTTTGGTTTGACACCTGCGGCAGTCTTTGGGCAAAAGGTTAGAGGCAGATGGCTAATACTAAACGAGATTGTAGCTATCGATATGGGTATCGTACGTTTTGCTGAGATGTTACGGCAGGATATATCAACAAGGTTTTCTAATCTTGAGGTAAAAATTATAGGCGACCCTGCAGGAGATTTTCGAGCACAAACTGATGAAACAACACCTTTTCAAATACTAAGAGGTGCAGGACTAAGAGCATACCCTGCTCCTAGTAATTCAATAGATTTAAGACTAGAGGCAGTACGTGGTTCATTGAACAAGATGGCTGATGGTAAACCTGCATTTTTAATAGATAAAAGGTGTGCAACACTTATTAAGGGTTTTGATAGTGGTTATGCTTACAGACGTATGATGGTAAGTGGAGAACGCTTTGATGATAAACCCGATAAGAATATGTATTCGCACGTGCATGATGCATTGCAATATCTAATGCTAGGTGCAGGTGAGGGTAGAAATCTAATGCGTAATCATAAACCTATTGGTGCGTTTAATGCTCGAAGTGGTTTTGATGTATTCAAGCGTAAGCCTAAGAGAATACAAGGGCGAGGGTTATGGGGGAGAATGTGAATTGTGCGTTGCACTTTTGCAAGAAATATGCAAAAGCTAATTTAATTGAAGGGAGTTTATATTATGTGCTTATCAAGTCCTAGAGTTGTGATGCCTACGCCACAACCCGATCCAAATGCTCAAGCGGCACAAAATGCCCAAAGAGAAGAAAATCAGACAGTACGTAGCGATCGTAAAGAAGATGTATTGGAAAAGGGTATTCGTAGAGCAAGAGGTGGTGGTGGTCGTAGATCATTGCTATCTAAAACTGGTAAAGGTGGAATGGGATTCTATAATCAATTTATAGACTCTTAAGGCTTATGAATGATAGTAAATTCTGATGACAAACTTTACACGCCAACTAGCAACTCTACCGAAAAAGTTGCTCAGCTTTATATTAGAAAGTATGAGAAAGCTAAAGGCATTCGTCAAAACTTCGTTCCGTTATTTGAAGAATGCTATGAATATGCTTTACCAATGCGTGAGTCGTTCTTTACGGAAAGCATTGGGCGTAGGCGTGATGAAAAGATTTTTGACGAAACCGCAGTTGTGGGAGTACAAGAGTTCGCCTCGAGACTCCAAAGTGGCCTCGTCCCGAACTTCGCAAGGTGGGCAGACTTCACGGCAGGGTCGGAAGTACCGAAAGAAGAAAGGGACAAAGTAAATAATACTTTAGACGAGGTTACTGATTATGTATTTGAAGTCATACAAAATAGTAACTTTGCACAAGAGGTGCATGAATCGTTTATGGACTTGGCTGTGGGAACGGGCGTACTTGCCGTTACTGAAGGCGACTCAATCAATCCTATCAACTTTAGTGCTATCCCTTTACCTCACCTTGTACTTGACGTTGGTGTTGATGATCGGATTGATCATGTTTATCGAATGCGTACTGTCAAATGTCGGGACTTACGTATTATGTATCCCAAGGCGGATATTCCTCAACAAATAGAAGAACGTATGAAACGTGATCCCGAGATGGAGAACGACATACTAGAAGTTTGTTGTAGAGATTACTCAATACAAAATGAAGACGCATCACTATTTTATGCTATCGATATGATGTCGAAAGCAGTTATCTATACAGAATCATTTAAGGGTGTAGGATCTAATCCGTATATTTGTTTTAGATGGTCTAAGTGTGCAGGAGAAATATATGGGCGTGGGCCACTTATCAATGCGTTATCTGCTATTAAGACTACTAATCTTACGATTGAACTTATACTTGAGAATGCACAAATGGCTATCTCGGGTATATACCAAATGGAAGATGATGGTGTTGTAAACCCAGATACAATTAATTTAGTCCCTGGCACTGTAATACCTAAAGCACCAAATAGTACTGGATTACAACCAGTTGCAAGTGCAGGTTCATTTGATGTAGCTAACCTTGTGTTAAGTGATATGAGGCTTAACATCAAACGAGCATTGTACAACGATATGCTTGGTAATCCCGATAAAACACCTGCATCAGCTACAGAGGTAGCAGAGCGTATGGCAGATTTATCAAGACGTATTGGTTCTGCGTTTGGTAGATTACAAGCCGAGTTGGTTCAACCAGTTTTACAAAGAGTAGTATACATACTCAAGAAACAAGGCCGAATAGAACTGCCTACTGTTAATGGACGTGAAGTAAAAGTGCGTAGTGTTTCTCCCCTAGCACAAGCTCAACACAACCAAGATATTACATCAGTTAGCAGATACTTAGAATTAGTGCAGGGTGCATTCGGCCCAGAAGTTATGAATCTGTTGATTAGTTCAGAACAAACTGCAGAGTATCTAGCTAAGAAGTTTGGTGTGCCAGATAACCTAATTCGTGATGCAGATGAACGATCACGTATAGTAGAACAAGCACAACAGATGCAACAACAACAAATGCAAATGCAACAACAAATGGCAATGCAAAATCCCGAACAAGCACAAGAAGGTATGAATGAGCAACCAACCGAGCAGTAGAGTTGGAATAGATGGACTTATCCGACCAAAAGAAGACGAGATAATTATTAGCAGAAATGTTGCTAGTGTGTTTGAATCCGAGGTAGGCAAAGAAGTATTAAAGTATTTACGCTCTATAACGATAGAATATGTTAATGGGCCAACTGTAACTACAGATGAACTCAGACATATTGAGGGACAACGCTATCTTGTAGGTGTAATAGAACAGCGTATTCGCCACGCTCATAACCATAAATAGGAGGTATAATGGCTGAAGAACAAGTGGAAACACAAGAACAAGAAGTAGAAGCACCATCTGATGTGGTGGAGCAACCTACTGGTTCTTTGCTCAATCAAGAGGAAAGACCACAAGAAACTGCTGAGCCACAAGCAGTACCAGAGGGATTACCCGAAAAGTTTAAGACTGTTGATGACCTACTCGCATCATACAATGCTTTGGAAAAGAAGCTAGGTTCTAGTCGAGAAGATATCAAAAACGAACTAGAAGCTGAGTTACTTGAGGAAGCATATAGCGATAGACCTGCTGATGTAGGTGATTATCAGATTCCAGAAACGCTTGACCCCGAGCAAGTTGCAGATAATAAATTACTGAACTGGTGGGCAGACCACGCTTGGAAGAATGGATATAGTCAAGACGAGTTTGAGCAAGGTATCAATCTGTATGTTGAAAACTTTGCAGGTATGCAAGATGAGGGCGTAGATTACAACGAACAGATGGGCAGATTAGGTGATAACGCTCAGTCTCGTGTAGATGCAGTTAGCAGGTTTGTATATACAAACTTTAAGCCAGATCAGATTCCTGCACTAGAGAAGTTCTGTGAAACTGCTGATGGTATCATTGCACTAGAGCAAATGATGGGTAATAGGCGTGAGGGACAAGTAATTACTAATCAAGCTAATACCATTCCAGAGTTAAATGAGATGCAACTCAAAGAGATGATGAAAGACGATAGATACCATAACCCAAGTAAGCGTGATCCTAATTTCGTCAGAAAAGTAGACGAAGGCTTCAAAAAGTTATTTGGCTAATGGAACGTGAAGTCCTCGAGCAAGAAGGACGGCTTTGGTTTACTTGGGCAAGTGAAGAAGACGCTAGAAGTATATCACGACACCTAAGACTCAATGACCAAAAGGAGTGTATGATACATAGGATTAGTCCGTATCAAGCACTTACAGAGTCTTTCTCAATAGCAGGTTCTAGAACCTATAGCATCTTTATGGACAAAACCTGCATAGCAATGTGTGGCACAGTACCTATTGAACTAGACTTTGGCAGGGTTTGGTTTCTTGGTACGGCAAATATCAATAAGAACTTTCGACCATTTCTTAGAGGGTGTGCGAGAGTAATTAAACACTTGCAGGGCGATTATAAACAAATCGAGAACCTCGTACCAGTTGACCACCACGAAACAATTATGTGGTTAACGTGGTGTGGATTTACCTTTGATGACTTTCCGTACGAAGTCAATGGGCATTCTATGATGCGTTTTGTGCGTTGCGTAAAGAAGAAAAATAATGTTATTAGTCTAAAGAGGCCAGTTTTACAATGAGCAACCCATACGGATAATTGCATTGATTTGAATAAAACTGATAACCGATAGTGAAAACGTAACTTAACTAGGAGGCTAATAATGGCTAATACTATAGATCAAGCCTTTATCAAGCAGTTCGAGAGCGAAGTTCACATGGCGTATCAGCGTATGGGATCTAAGCTACGAAATACTACAAGGACTGTTGCCAATGTAAGAGGAAACACAGTACGTTTCCAAAAGATTGGTACTGGAACTGCAAGTACAAAGGCGAGAAATGGCATGGTTACTCCAATGGAGCTAACACATACCAATATCGAAGCTACTATGTCGGATTTTTATGCGGCCGAGTATATCGATAAACTAGACGAACTAAAGATCAACATTGATGAGAGACAAGCAGTTGCTAAAAGTGCGGCGGCGGCTCTTGGTAGAAAGACTGATGAGATCCTTGTTACTGCAATGGACGCAGGTGCAAACTCTACTCAGATTAATTCTACTGGTGCGGCAGTTGATAAAGCTGACTTGCTTACATTGTTTGAAACCTTTGGTACGGCTAATATCCCAGAGGACGGGCAACGCTATCTAGCAATGCACCCGAAGGGTTTTGCTGATTTGTTTAATATCACAGAATTTGCATCTAGTGATTTTGTTGGAGAACAGAATCTACCATTTGCAGGTGGTATGACAATGAAGCAGTTTTTAGGTTTCAACATCTTTTCTACTTCTGCAATTACTGCAGGTAAGAATATTGCTTATCACAGTAGTTCTGTAGGACTTGGAATTGGTGCTGATGTTTCAACAGAGTTGAACTACATTCCAGAGAAAGTAGCTCACCTCGCAACATCTATGATGTCAATGGGTGCAGTTGTTATTGATGACAATGGCATCTATGAAGTCTTAGACAACAACTAGGAGATATAAGATATGGCTTACGATAAATCAAATCTGACTCGCCTAGCAGGTGGGTCTGGACTTAATCTGTGGCACTACAGTACGACAGATACTATTGCAGATGTAAATACAGCAGGTTACTTTAATGACTCAGCAAATATGTTTAATGCTAATGATGTCATTATTGCAGTAACATCTACGGGTGGTACTCCTGCAGTAACTCTTACATATGCTAATAGCGTAACTGCGTCTGCAGTAGACGTAGTTGACGGGTTGACTGTAACTGCAACAGATAGCGACTAAAAGAAAGGGGGGAGGGTTCGCCCTCCCTTTTTATAATGTATGGCAACACAAAGCACAGTAGCATCTTCGGGAATTGATATTTGTAGTAGAGCATTGATACTTATCGGTGCAAACCCAATCACTTCTTTCCAAGACGCAACTACTGAAGCGAACGTTGCCGTTAATGTATATGAAGATGTAGCAAGGGCGGCACTTGTAAATTCAAGATTCCGTTTTGCAACTAACCAAGAAAAACTGCCATTGCTAACAAGCGTACCTACTGGTCGCTTTGATGTAGCACATCAATTACCTACAGATTTATTGATGCTACACGCAGTAACAGTAAATGATAACCCAATAGAGTATTCAGTATATGGAGACAAAGTATTTAGTGATTCTGCTACTACTGACGAGCTTATTGCTGATTATACATTCAGAGCAAATGAAAAGACTTGGCCTAGTTATTTTACACTAGCAGTCGAATACTCACTAGCAATCATATTTGCTACAAGTATAGCACGAGATTCTAGTTTAGCTACGTTGATGCAGACACAAGCAGAACGTATGATGGCAAAAGCTAGAAACTTAGATTCACAACAACAGACAACAAGGAAACTTACATCATCAAGATTTATAACAAGTAGGTTAAGTTAATGGCTAGAATTAGAGTTCCAGTAAGTAACTTCAGCTTTGGTGAGATAAGTCCTTCATTAGTTACAAGAACAGATACCAACGTCTACTCAAATGCAGGTAGCAAAGTAGAAAACTTCTTTCTAAAAAATGAAGGTGGTTTATTAAAACGCTATGGTATTAAAAAGATTTTTGAGTTTGATACTGCAGTAAATCTTATCGATTACACACAACAAGTAAGAATTATACCATTCATCTTTAGTGATGATGAAAGATACATCATATCGCTTGAGCATCAA
>MDSY01074719.1_pt1 | contig 13149 bp, 6 predicted proteins | sample 811131 | NCBI WGS metagenome assembly MDSY01 (sample SAMN05326643, study PRJNA326480) | marine metagenome | isolation source: seawater | place: Atlantic Ocean: South West | collected 2010
CCTACGTCTGAGGCTGCCACAACTGCGCGAGAGGGACGATTCAGACGACGATGCGAGCATAGTAGTACGATGATGATAACAATGCCGCACGAATTTTGATGAAAATAACTTTTGAGGAGACTTTGAGGAAGGTGAGAACAAGAGGAACAGGGAAAAGGAATTATTTTGTGGGGTGGGACAACACCTTAAAGTGAGGCATCGAGCGGAGTATTCGTCGCTTATCGTCCTCATCAAGAGAGAGCAAAGGGACTCGATGACGACGTCCGGAGGATAAAGCCTTCTCTAATAAAACTAGTTTTCATTCGTATTACGTGCTGCTAAATGTTTACTCCTCTTTCCCTCTCGTCCTCTTCTCGATATGTTCGAGTTCTCTCAAGCGCGTGCTGCTCAGTTTACTCTCAAAATCTCCATTTCCCGATGATGTTTCCTTCCCGAGCACGTCGAGTACGATCAATTCCAGCGGTTTAAACCCTCGTTTTTTCCTTTCTTCGTTGATCTTTTCCGCGCCTTGGACGGTTTCCTCGGAGACGACTAAAGCGTTTACGTCCTCTCGAGTGGCGGCTATAGGCCAATTTTCATCCAGAGGGCCAAAGTTTACTTGTAAACGAACCGGCGCGGCAGCTTTGACGAAGTCTTTACAAAACTGTTCTCGCCGTTCGTACGGTTGGAGATACTCTTTGTATTTTTTGTTCTCCAGCAACGCTTCACCGGTGATGCCGACGTCTAAGCGTTTCTCGGTCACCGCGACCGCGGCGGCTAAGAGCCATCGGTGACCGGCGTGCGCGTGGTCGAACGTGCCGCCGACGCAAACGTTGTCGAATCGTTTTGTAAAAGCATCTTTTTGCGTTTTCTCTTCTCCTCTTTTGGCACCAGAAATATCATCATCATCATCGTCGTCGTCGTCTCTCCTCTCGCCGTCCCAATACGGCGAATCTCTCAACACCACAATCGCGTCTTTCGCGCACGTCGCTTCCTCCCTCGCGATGGAATCATAAATCATCTTGAGTATCGGTAAAACGTCCACATTTGCATACAAACTCGATATCAAAGCCCCATCGGTATTAATATTACACTTGCGTTTGTCTTTGATCAAACCGTCGAATTTGAAGTTGATTCGAATTGACTGACTTCTCCTAGTCACGAATGGAACTTTCGCTTCGATTTCTTCTCTCACGGATTTGTACTGTTGTTGTTGCGGGACGTGAATGGTTATCACGCTTGGAATTTCCTCCTCTTCTTCGCCGTTGTTCTTGTTCTTCTCCTTTTCTCCTTCTCTTTCGCTCGTAAACGTCATTCGTAATCGTAATCTCTTTCCCCGGGGCTGTCGTTTCCCCGTCGCCGTCAAAGCCGCTTTAGAGAAGCGTCGTATCGAAGGACTTTGAATCGAAAACAGCTTTAAATGTATGTTATATATCTGCCTCTTTTCGCAGAGTAGTCGATGAAGAAACTCTCGCGTAAAGAAAGAGAAAAGAGATACTCTTTCTGTAACTAATACGTTTTAGGGGAAATGTCCGCACTTTAAAATGAGGATTTAATGATGACATTGATGACATCACAGCATCCAAACGCGCGTCTTTCTTCTCCCAGAAACGCTCGAAACTCTCAAAGTTCTTTTGTTTCTTCGAAAAGGAGGCGTCCGTCGATCGTTTCTTCAATAAAGACGACGACGGTAAAGTCTTTTCAAGATGATGATGAAGTTGAAAGTTACCAAACCGTCGCCAATCCACTCCAATACACCGCGACGGAACGTGAAGCGATGGACAGAAAAAACTCCCTACTGTGGCAAAAACTCTCACCCGCGTGGCGCGTTTTATTACTCTCGGATGGGTCGGTGACCAGACACTTAAGCGTATTAGGAGGGAAAGGTTTTTTAAATGATGATGATGATGACGACAAAGATGCAACGAGAAGCAGTCTATTAAGTGAAAGCAACGTGAAAGTAGAAGTGACGTCGATGAAACCGTGCGCGCGAGACAAGTCTCAACCGGAAGATGTGGTGAAGATTAAAGGACCTTTAGTACAGCGAGAGGTATATTTGAGATACGATGATGATGGAAACGACGGAGGGCCGAAGAAGAATAAGAATCCGAATCCTCCTCTCGTGTACGCGTGCTCGTGGTGGAACGCGAACGCGCTGGAGAAGTTTATGAAAAAGAGAGAGGAAACGATGTGGTCGAACTTACGGAAGGAAAACGTGGAGCTGTATAGGGAGGTGAGGAGAGTGTATTTAGGGAAGAACAGGAGGTTGGCGAAAGCGTTCGGATGCGAAGATTTGGACGAGGAGATTTGGGCGAGGCACTACATCTTTTGGAGCGGGGGAGAGCCGGTGACGGTGGTATTCGAGGCGTTTTCGCCGAAGATTGACTTAGTTTGATTATGATGATTCGTGTTATTAGTAGTAGCAATAGTAGTAGAGTAGTAGTAATGGTAGTAGTAGTGGTAGCGTGGTTCTCCTACATGCGCAGATAATAGATGACTAAAAGCACTTTCCTCTGGCGGTGAAAACATCATCATCGTCCAAAATCTTCTTCTTCTTCTTCTTTCCACTGAATGAGTTCTCCAAACCCCGCGGCGGAGACGAACTCGTCCGAGTGAAATAAACCGAGATCCCCGATAGTGCCGTGTTTCAACGCCACCGATTTCAAGCGAACGTCCAACTCTTCTTTCAAGAGGGAATAGTAATTCGCGGAACACAACGAGTGTTGCGCTTCGGCGCCGCCGCCGGAAATATCAATTTCTTTCGTTTTCACCCGGTCGCCGAGGTCCATGCGGAGCATTTGGACCAGTTTCGTGACTTGAGGAAAGTAGTGGTTTTCCAAGGCGGTCATTTCCCACAGGGAGGATTCCAACGCGCGAGATTTCGCCGGGTCTTTGGTCGAGAAATCGTACGGGTCCTCGTCGAAAGATCTTCGATGTGTAGTATTATTGGAGGACTTTCGTTTCATCACGTTTTCATCTCTTTCAGCAGCAGTATTATCCTCCTCTGCGTTGTCAATATTGACACCGCCGCCGCCGCCAACCACATCTCTGTCTCTGTGAATTAACGGTAAACACGATTTTGGATGTCGTCGCATCAAGTTGTGAATAAACGACACGCACAACATCGCCCCAGCCGGCGGCGCGCTTAAACTTAATCGTCCAAACTTTTTGCAAAACGCCGCCGCACAATATCCAGGCAACGCCGGCGATTTCAGAAACACGTCCGCTAACTCGAAGAACGTCCTCCTGCCGTTGGCATAAAACGAATCTTCGTTGATTAAATTGTACAATCGGTCGTAGAATTTCGGGTATTCGAGGTTGTGTCTCGTGACGAGGACAAACAACGCGTGTAACGCTAACATGCCGATTAAACCGCCGACGTTTACGGAGGAGACGCAGAAATCGCACAACAAAACTGGATTGACGTGGTGCGGTATGACGTCGAGGTGAAGTCGAGCGAGAATTTTCCGGTAGACGTCTTCCGGGAAATTTGGAAGACGTAAAAACGCAATCCAGGCGTCGCTAAATGCTCTTCGTCGCTTCACGCCGTCCATCCAGCTTATTTTCGAAACAACATTCGTCGTCATCGTCGTCGTCGCTTTCTCGTTCTCTTTCTTCTTCTTTTTTATGTCTTTCTCGTTGCTTTTCTTCCTTCGTTTCGCTTCGTTTTGTTCGTCCAAATCGAGCGCTTGCGAGGGCATTCTGCACCACGGCGTCGTTTCCGCTTCCTCGTCGTCGTCCTTCGACGCGGCGGCAGCTTTAGCTAAATCTTCGCTCGACAATCCGAGCATGGCGGCAAAATCAACCTCTTTGCTCGTCAAATTCGTTCCAGTCGTCGTCGTCGTCGTCGTCGCGTTGTTGGTATTATTATCATTACTCTCGGGATCGTAATCCTCGAAATCGACGGACACGTTCGAGATGACATCGTACAAGTTTCTCGCTACTTCCGCGCTCGTCGCTTCCACGTCTTCCTCTTCTTCTCCTCCTTCTTCTTCTTCTTCTTTCGTCTTCTTCGAACGACCACTACTGTTTTTGTTATCACTCGCCAGTCTCCCCGCAATCCTCGCCACCGCTTTATACGCGTAATACTGCACGTCCACCCTCCCCAAGTACCGTTTCTTCAACGTCCCGAGCGTCGCGTCCGACCACAGCTTACTTCTCACGCACTCCTCCAAAGCTCTCTCGAAAATCTCGTTCTCGAAATGACTACCACCGCTCTTACTCGAAGACTTCTCGTTCGCCGCCGCCGCCCGAGCGACTTCCATCAACCCCGAAAACGCCACCACCCTCGTCCGCTCGTCTGCCGCTCGGTCCTTCGCGCAGACGTAAATCATTCTCGATAAGAACAGTTTGTAGTTTTTCAACAACCACGCGCGATATTTCCTTTTAAGGTCTTCCTCTTTGTTCGCGGTGTTCTCGCCTTTGCCTCCTCCTTTTGCACTCAAATCTCGTTTCGCCTGTTCCACGTCGCCTCGCGCGAGTCTCTTGCAGAAGAATTTCTCCAGGGCGAGAATGCATTCCACTTTTCCTTTTTGATGAATACTCTGCTTTTTCTTTTCCTCCTCGTCTTTCTCGTAATCGACTTTGAAGGTGTCGTCGTCTCGTCCTTTCCGTAAACATGGCGGCGGCGAAGATGAAATCAAAGCGGAAAGCAAACGGGAAAGGTTGTTCAGTTTCGTCGCGTCCGTGTTCAGTTCCACGCCTAATTCGCGCAATTTGTGCTCAACGTTGTTGTTCGCGGCAGTCTCGGTGTTTATCTTCTTCTTTTTCCGCTTCATCGTGTGCGTTTGATGTGATGAGAGTGATGCATCAATGGGGAAAATGCGGACACATTTGCTCCATTAGATGCGCAGTTCTCGACACGTTTACGCGCGATAAAACACATCAGAGAGCGATTCTAAGCATAAATAATGGCGGAACACTTAGCCTCAATCTTCGGCACGGAAAAAGACCGCGTGAACTGCCCGTTTTACTTCAAAATCGGCGCTTGCAGACACGGCGAACGATGCTCAAGATTGCACAACAAACCAACCGTCTCGCAAACGCTCTTACTGATTAACATGTACCAGTCGCCGGAACAAGCGCGATTACTCGGCGGAAACACTCAGGGAGCACACTCTACCGAACCTCAAGATGTACAAGAACACTACGAAGACTTTTGCCACGATATTTTCGAAGAACTCGCAATACACGGGGAGATTGAAGAGCTCAATGTTTGCGACAACTTAGCCGATCACATGGTGGGAAACGTGTACGTGAAGTTCGCGGACGAGGAGGACGCGATGAAAGCGAAGCAATCTTTAGACGGCAGATACTACATGGGACGACCAATCAAGTGCGAGTTTTCACCAGTGACGGATTTTCGGGAAAGCACGTGTAGACAATACGAAGAGAACACGTGCACGAGAGGCGGGTATTGTAACTTTATGCACGTGCGGCCGATTAAGAACCAGACGCTGGCGCACGCGCTGTTCGGGAGGTACGGGAAGAAGAGGCAGGAGAGGAGGGTGTACGGAAATCGAGGAGGCGGAGGACGGAGAGGAGACAGAGGAGGGCAGAGAAGCGATCCGTATCATAGAAGAGGACGAGATCGCGGGTACGGCGGCGACCGACGGAGAGACGATTATTACAACAGAGACGACGACAGAGAACGACGACGAGGAAGGTCGAGGTCGAGATCGAGAGACCGAAGAGGCGGTGGGAGAGACTACAACGAAGACGATCGTAATAACGACGATCGAAGAAGAGGAGGAGGCGAGAAAAAAGCCGCTGGATTTGGCATGAGCGATGAAGAGAGACGCGCTATGATTGCCAGCTTCAAAAGCAAAGATTAATAATGAGGAAGAGAAACAACACACAACTTGTAAAAGTAGTACTTGTACCTTTGCTTATTATTAAAGAATTCGTCGCGCTTTGTTCTTGTTTGGTACACTTACTAGTAGTAATTTGTTTTTCAATTTTTTACACTCCTATTGTATTGTTTCTTCTTCTAATAGAGAAAGGCGTAAGGATCGAAGTTCGCCTGCCAATCGTCGGTGACATTATTACTATGATTATTCAAATCGAACGAGCCTTCGTCGTCCTCTTCGCAATAATACGCCTCTCGGCTGATTGGATCTTTTCGATCGAATATAACTCTTCCGCACCTACCCACTCTCGCTTTGCATCTCTCCTTCAACTGCCCCAACGGTAACTGGAACCGTCTCAAAGCGGAACCTAACGGGATTTTCGCGAACAACATCTCGATGTCTGGAATCTCCGGCGGAGGTTCGTATAAAACCACCTCTTTCCCGGCTTTGTGTTTCTTGGCATCCTCGGCTTCTTTTTGCTGTCGACTTCTCTTGTTTTTATTCAACAACGCTTGCTTCTCTCGTTTATTCGCGGCTATGATTTCGCTCTCGTCCGGTTCGGTGACAATCGCCCAGGTGTTATCGTTCGCCTTGAAAATCTCCAAGTTGCCGTCGCACAACGCCACGTTCTTCCCCTTGATCGGTAACTCTGGCAACTCTTTCTTCGCTCTCTCTTCGTCTTCTTTCTTCGCCTCTTTTTCTATCCTCTCCATCTCCGATTTCGGTTCGTGCCTCAAATCAATCAATAACTTTTGCGCGGCGCGTTCCACCTCAAAAATTTCGTGCTTACGAGTTTCTCTTCTCTGCGTCAGCTGCAACGCCGCTCTGGCGACGACCAAACTATCCCTCGCGCGTAAAAGTTTCTCGTAACCAGCGACGTCGTTTTCTCTTCGTCTTCTCGTTTGCGGTCTGTGAATCTTCTCTCTCGGACGAAACACGTTGAACGGATTGGTATCGTTCGGCGCCGGAGGCGGCTGCAACCTCCTCAAACACGGCTTTTGCGTACTCTTTCTCTTCTCCACCCAATACTCGTACACGGCGACGATGACGGATTGCTTATTCACAATCTCCGCTAAAACTTCCACCGCGCTATCTTTAGGTAAATTCGACGTGCTCGCCAACGCCGCGCACCGATCTTGATACGATAACGCGCTTCCTTTCTCCTGCGCTTGCTGCGCGGTCACCGCCAAAACTCTCTCGTTCGCCTCGCCGCACGCCAACTCCAATTTCCACAACATCCTCTCGAAATCGTCCTCGTCCAACGGCACGTGGGACTCTTTCTTACTGCTGTTATACTTCTTCAACCAATCCTCGTCGTCGTTATCCAAATCGTACTCCACCCCGTCCGCCGTCGTCGGCGTTTCCAACTCCGGTCTCCCCGCCGTCGCTCGAGACCGTAAATACCTCTCGTCCTGTTCGTAACTCGGTTTGTAATCTTTCTCGTACCTTAAACCGACTTTCAAAACTTCCGGTATTGGAATTTCTTGTTGTTTCGTCTTTTCGTTTTCTTTCGTTAACACTTCCTCGTTCTCTTTGTCCAGTTGCTTGTGCGCGTGCGAGACTTCTCGAGAGACGATTTGGTCCTCCGCGATCGCGTTCGGATCTCGCACGATGGAGAGTTGCTGCGTGACTTCGATCGGGCGGTTCCGGTAGGAGCGTTGTTGCGCCAGAGATGCCATTGTGTTAGAGTTTACTACACACTTTAAAAGCTCAAATCTTCTGCGCTTGACCTAATTCAGAACAGAATGTGATCTCAATATAATTTCCTTTTCTATATGTGTAAAAGGATAAATCTCTCACACACACACACAAACACACGAAACTCTACTCTCTTCTGCACTTAGCGCTCGATAAATGCGTGTAATAAAAGAGAGTAAGAAAGAGGAGGAGGAGGAGGAGGACAGATCAAAGTGTAGGGAAATCGAATTTTTTGTTCGTTTTTAAAGCACTACTTTGTGTTTAGGGTTTTCTAAATTTGAAGCAAATTCAGTCTTTTTTCACCAAACGTCTGTGAAACGAAAGAAACCTATAGGCTTCACTTTCCTCGGCCAACGGGTGGTAAGTGTACACCTCTTTCTCGGTGACTTTCTCATCTAAATGGTTGAAATAATGGAACTGCGTCGCGTTGTGACTGAAACCGTACAAAGAAACTTTCTCTTTTGAAGAGCACGCGCGTAACGCCAAGACGACGCCGGCGAAACCGCTGGACGGTTTGAGCTTTCTTCTGTCCACCCAATCCCAGACGTGACACCAAAACTGAGGGTTGAATACGCGTTGGATGTGCGTCTTTTCTTTACCGTGTTTCGAGAATTGTTTCTTTTGGTACTCGGAAAAGTGGCGGAACGTTTTCTCGTCGCGGGCGGTGAAGACGAGCATTTCGTCTCGCGGTTCCCGGAAACCGAGGTTGTCGATGTTTTGAACGCGGATGGTGGTTTTCTTGCCGACGTGCTTTTCGTAGCCTTTCGTCGGCGCCGCGTTGAAGCGGATGACGGCGTCGTGGCTATCGATTTCCGCTCCGTAGGTGTGGTCGAGGAGAGAACCAGAGTTACCGACGACGGCGCATCGGCGACCGAGCGTTTTCGCGTCTGGTTTTACACCGCCTCGGGTGTGGACGTCGTCCTCGTCTGGAATATATTCCGAGAGTTCCGGGACGGCGTCGCGCAATTGATCGTACGATTTTACTTGCATGACCGGTTTCCCGCCGCACGTTATTTTGTTTCGCTTTTCGTCGTCCGGGTCGATATCGTTTAGCGTCGATTTACTCAAGAAGATGTCCACGTCGGTATCCAGGAGTTTCTTCAGTTTCGTGCCTCCGAGACGATACGTCGCCGCTTTGAGCACCGCTTTTTGCATCGGCGTCGGTTTCTGTTCCGGAGAGTGTTCTTCTACGTTTTCGTGGCTGCTATTACTAGTACTATCCTCTGCCTCTTGTGCCTCCTCCTCGTGCTCGTCCTCGTCGTGTTCGTGCGGCTCTTCTCTCTCTGCTTTAAGCGTTGGCGCGTTCAAGCTTTCCGACGACGACGACGACGCTACTTTGGGAGAAGGTTTATTATTTTTTTCAGCGCTATTACGCTCGTCCTCTTCGCCATCATCACCGCTATCACTACTTTTCTTCGTCTGCACCCCTCCCCGCGGCCGTTCCGGCGCAATCCTCGGCTTCACCGGAATCACCCTTCTCTCCGTCACGTACTCCGCATCCGCCCGTTTCAACCGTTCCGGGATCTCAGGCACAAGAGGCAAGTCCTTCGGCACTTTCCGGCGACCTTCAAACATCAACGAACTCTTCCTCGCTCCTCTTCCATCTCCTCCTCCTCCGTCTTCTGTGCCGCCGACGCCGCTAATACTATCACTACTACTACTACTACTCAAACTCAAACTCAAAGCCGCCATCGCTCGTCTCGACGCGCCGCCGATCAAAAATCTCGGTCTCGGAAGTAACGCGCGATGATGCGTCAACACATAGTCCTCATCGTCGTCGTTGTTATTATTGTTCTTCTTCAACGCTTTTATCATTCCGTCGCTGCTAAAATCCTCCTCATCCAACTCTTCGTCTTCGTCTTTCTCCTCTTTCCTCCTCCTCTTCCTCCTCCAAATCACTTTTGTTTTCTCGTCTCTCACGCGGACGTACCTCGCCATTTCTCTGTGCGCAGACTTCACTTTTTCCGTCAAAGACAAATAGTTCTTGTTGTTCTCCTTTTCCTCCTCGTACATCCTTTGGTGTTGGTGCAGAGAAAGAGACGAGAAGAACAGACATCCCGCGAGGAAGACGAGGAGGAGTTTCGGGAACCGGAATTTGCTTTTTATGGTATTCTTTCTCTTTCTTTTCGTCGTTTTGGATACAAGCAACGACTTTTCGGAGTCCAAATCATACTTTTCATCGTCGTCGTCCTTTTTGTTGTTGTTATTGTTGCCGCCCAAGAAGGAGCGGCGCATAGTTTAATGAGGAAGATATTATCGAGGAAAAATGTCAGATGTTGGAGAAAAAACGTTCAATTAAATTCTAATGCTCAAGCGTCTACTTTCTCTATTAACTACTTTACTACAAATACATTTTCTTGAGACTCTTCTTGGTGACCAATGTCGAACACGTCGGACACGGACCGGACGAAGAAGAAGAGCTTATTGTGTTGTTTTTATTGTTGTTTGGCGCTTTCTTGGCTTCTGCGCTGCTTTTCGCGAAGACGGCGTTGAAGCACTTGTAACAGGCAAAGTGGCCGCAGACGATCGATTGGAAAGGCCGGTCGCACTTGGAGGCTTTGCAATGGTCGCATGAGGTTTTCTTTTTTGCTGCTTTTTGCGGAGCTTGAGATGAGGAGGAAGGTTTGGTGGTGAGAATCGATTTGAGTTCTCCCGAAATGGAATCTTCTTTTGGCGGTCTCGCGAGGCGTCCGAAGATATTTTCGACGCCGGCGTCGATTTTCGGTTTTGGAGGAGGAGGAGGTTGCGATGATTGTACGAGCGGTGGAATCGTTGCTGCTGTCGCCGCCGCCGCCGTCGTTGTTTTCTCTGCCATTTTCCGTTTCGCGTTCTCTTCGAACCCGTCGTAGGCTTTCTTTGCCGCGTCTTTCAACGCCAAGCTGGTTCCGATGGCTGCCCACAAAGTTGAAGGACCGACGCCTCGTTTCTCGATTTTGCACAATTTCGCGAGCGTTTTCATGGACTCGTGCAGCGCGACGTCCGACAAATCCGCGCTGACGGCACTTTTCATAACCTCGACAAACTTCGGAAAATCTTCCGGCGGGAGTTCGGCGCGCGCCCTTTTGACGAGCTTTTGTTTCGCCAACATCGCCTTATCGACGACGTTGGCGTTTCCGAGAGCTCCACTACCACGAATATTACCGACGCCGCCGCCGGCAAGCTTTGTCGTGTTGTCTCTATTGCCACCGGATTTGAGTAACCTGGACGCTAACGAACCTCCACCGCCGCCGCCGCCGCCGCCGCTAAATAAAAAGTTTCTTCTCTCCTTTTCCTCGTCCACCTCGTTCTCGTTCTTATTAGTATTATCATCATTATTATTATTCAACGCGTTCATGAGCGCAAACGGTAGCGAGGTATCTGAAGCCCGAGATTTCTTCGAAAAGTTGGTATCTCTTCGAGCGTGGTGTTGTTGTTGTTGTTGTTCGCCGTTAGTATTGCTGCTCTTTTTCTGCCGTTGACCTGCAAAATCCGCCGTTTCGTTGTTCTCGCTTTTGTGTTGGAGGAGCGGTCCTTTGCGTTTCTTCTTCTTTGCCGATTTCTCCGCCGCGGCGAGCATGAGCGCGCTGTTCGGGTTCCCGCACCGCTCAAAAAACGCGGATAAACTTTCTATGCCTCTTTCGAACGTATCGAACGTTTGCATCGCCGGTCGAAGCCATAAACTTAACTGACTTTGATGATTTCGATACGCGAATCGCTCGTCCGCTAAGATGACCGCGCCAAAGTCGTCTTTATGACGGATGACGCGTCCTACCGCTTGGTTCGTCGCGCGCATGGCGGTTTGCGAATACCACTGTTCTCCGCTCGTAATGTTGCAACTTTGATGCGTGTTGTTTCGTTTGTGAACCATTATGGCGGCGTCGAGAAATTCGCGCTTGTATCGAACGCGCGCCGAGGCTTTCGGCGCGTAGGGGATGCCGGTCAAAATAACCGCGCGTCCCGCTTTATCGGCAAAATCGATGCCTTCGGAGACTTTTCCTCTGCAGACGGCGAAGAACATGGCGCCACCTTTCGCGGCTAACGTGACGGCTGTTTCGTCGTCCTTCGCGCTTCCGTCAGTATTCGTCAAGCCTACTTTACTCCAACTGTTCGTTTTCGAACGTTCGAGCGCTTTGTTGAAAGACTCGAACGCTTCTAAAAACGCATCGCTCTCTTTCGGTTCCACGACCAACGTTTTCTTCGTCGTGCGCGTGATATCGTTCCAGATGGACGTTCTCGTCTTCCAAAATTCGATGCATTTTGCCATGACGCCATAACTCGGGAAGAACACCAAAACGCCGTCCGGTGTCACGCGAGCGACGCGCAGGATTAACAACCCGAGCTCATTCTTATACTGTTCGGTATCTCGAAAGCGATAGCTGGAATTCAAAGAAACCGCATTCGACGGTCCTTTTAAAAACGCGCCGGCCCAAACATTTTCTTGAGGGATGACGTGCGGATTCTCTAACCGAACCGGGAACGGCGCACGAAGCTCGGAGGCGAACGAATCCATCGGCGATAACGTCCCCGAGGCTAACAAGAGCGATTTGACGCCCAATTCGCACAGTTCGTTCACGATGACGCCTGGAACCATGCACCAAAAAGACATCGTCGGTCCTTTCGCGAGTCGTTTGTTTTCTCTTCCGTCGTCGTTTTTCTTATTCCACGTGCTGCTAAACTCCTCCTCCGGAGGTCCCACGCGCGAGCGATAACACTCGATCAAACCTTTTTGTTTCGCTTCAAACGCGCGGTCGAGAAAATCTTTGACTCTTTCCAGACCAGCGCCAGAGCCTTTGCCAATTTCTTCAGCTCTCATTGATACTACATTCGCCGCGTCTTCGCACACTTCAATCATTTGCGCGTACGTATCCATATTGATGTTCACCTTCGCTAAAAGATCAAATATGAACCACCCGTCTCTCGACGAAGGTAACGTTTCGCCTTTCCTCACTCGCTCTTGATCTTGCGCGCACACGATAGCAATTTCTCTCTCCAACGCCGCAAAGATACCACGCAAGGTCAAATAATCGCCCGCGCTTCGAGTTGGATACGTGCCTGTTTTCTTCGAATCTTCTTTTTCCTCTTTGGATAATCCCTCCATGCTTTCCTCGATCATGCTATAATACTGAAACGCGGCGTCGGCGTCTTTAATCGCGTTCGCAACGTGCACCGCGGTCAAGTCTCTCGAGGCGGCTTCTTCGCACGCCGATTCCGCGTTGTGCGCTTCGTCAAAGATAACAATCGAATTGTGCCAATTCATCACGGTGTCACCTAATGCACGTTTTCGCACTCCCGCGTCTAAGATGTACGAATACGGCGCGAAAATTATCTCCGCGCCTCTCGTCATCTCTCTCGCTAAATAATACGGACACGGACCATTCGCTCTCTTCCCTTCTTTCACCAAATCTTCGATGTCCATGATTGAACCCTTTGCTTTCCCGTCATCGCCGCCGACGCCATCGCCGCCGCCGCTTTTACTACTTTTACTACTTAAAAGTTCCTCGTTTGGTAGTTGACTTAAAATCGAACCCGCTCTTTCCTTCGTACCGTCGTACGAGTGGTTCGTCGTCCTTCCGTACCCGAGACTTCCGTTAAACTCCCCTCCCCATTGATTCGCGAACCACCCATTCACGACGTCAATCCCAAA
>MDSY01089971.1_pt1 | contig 13149 bp, 9 predicted proteins | sample 811131 | NCBI WGS metagenome assembly MDSY01 (sample SAMN05326643, study PRJNA326480) | marine metagenome | isolation source: seawater | place: Atlantic Ocean: South West | collected 2010
ACGGCGCGATGAAGGCGCTGGAAGAAGCCGGGCCGCCGCAGATCCTGTTTCCGCCACAAGCCGCTGAGCTGTGGGCCGGACCGGTCAATGGCCGCGCGGCACGGGGCTTCGTACTGGCCGGACGGGGCGAGGGCAGGCTGAGCTGGTACATCGACGGCCGGCCGTGTGACACGGATGATGCCGGGGCCCCCGTGTGGGCACCAGACCGGCCCGGCTTTTACACGGTCACTGCAGTCGATTCTGCAGGACGCGCGAGCCGCGTGCGTGTCCGGGTTCTGACCGGGCCTGCCTGAAGACACGGCAAAGCCACAAATGTGCCGCTTTCAGACAACACGGAGGAAACACATTCCTGTCAGAACTGCGAATTCAGGGTTACAGACCATCGGTCATTTCCCATATCAGACGGGACGCCGGAGCGGTCCGGCCTGAACAACAGAGTGAAGTGAAATGCGTACCCGTTCACCCCAAGCAGTTGCCCTTGCGGCCGGCCTCGCTGCGATGGCGCTCGGATTCTTTTCCAGCGCCGGCGCGCAGGACCAGGTTTCCAGCCCGGACGCGAAACGTCTGTCGACGGCCGTGTTTGCCGGTGGATGCTTCTGGTGCGTGGAAGCGGACTTCGACAAGGTCGACGGGGTTGTCTCGACTGTCTCAGGCTATACCGGCGGCACGGTGGTGAACCCGACCTATGAACAGGTCTCGCACAAGAAGACGGGTCATTATGAGGCCGTCAAAGTCACTTATGATCCGGACAAGGTCAGTTATGATGCGCTGGTGGACTACTACTTCCACCACATCGACCCGACCGATTCGACCGGCCAGTTCTGCGACAAGGGCGAGAGCTATCGCTCCGCCGTGTTTGTCGCCAATGCAGACCAGCGTGAAGTGGCCGAAACCGAAGTTGAGATGATCGATCATTCCGGCGTCCTGGGCACACCGGTGGTCACCAAGATCCTCGACGCCAGCACGTTCTGGCCGGCTGAGGATTATCACCAGGATTACTACAAGAAGAACCCGCTCAAATACCGCTACTACCGCACGGCCTGTGGCCGGGATGCGCGAGTGAAGAAGATCTGGGCGGACGGGGCATCCGGTCACTGATCTGGCGGCCACCGATCCGGTGGTTACGGATCCGGCGTTTCTGATTTTGCAGGGCAGGGCGCCGGCGGGAACTCCGTCTGGCCTTTGAACGCATTCTCCCAGTCCGCGTCATGCGCCTGCGGCTCAAACCCTGACGCCAGGTACAAGACGAATGTCCGCGCCAGCGGGCAGCCATTGCTGCGCTTGCCCAGCGGCACCGAAATCTCCCCCGTCCGTTCGAACGTCCCGAATTCGCTCCGCAACATCGGGCGCATGCCGGGATGGATGGAGACGACAAGGACGCGCTGGTCCAGCGGCGCGGCCAGCGGCTGCGCTTCGGAGAAGCTCTTCGGCACGCCATAGCGCCGCCATGAGAGCAGCGGCACGGTCCGGTCGCGGCCGTAATAATCCAGCCCGTGCCAGACCTCGCGCTCATCCACGAGGACGGCGGTTGCCCCGACAGACTGCGCGATGGCGAACACGTCCTTTGCGGCCTGGTCCCAGCCACGCGTGCGCTTCAACGCATTGTCGAGGCCGAGCGCGGTGGAGGATTGCAGGGGCAGCATCGAGATCACCGCAAAGCTGAGTGCCAGAATGCCGTGGAGGCCGATGCTGAACCAGAGCAGGCCCGACGGGCGGTATTTTACAAGGGTCGCCAGGAGTAGCAGCCCGCACCCGACCAGCAGGCCAAGGCCGAGGCGTACCCAGACGCCGAGGTCCGGAACGAACTGGAGGACGACAAAGGTCAGGCCCGCCACGATGAACCAGAGGGCCCGGTTAGCGCGCGCCCGTACCAGCCAGGCTGCGACCAGCACGCTGGCGGCGGGGTAGGCCGTGGCCGCCCAGTTTGCATTTGCGCGGGACAGCACGGCCTGGCCAAGAATGATGGCCAGGACCGGCAGGATGAAGCAGAGGAGCCAGTGGTCCCGCCCCATCAGGCCCTCGTCCTGGGAGCGGATCACGAACAGGCCAAACACCAGCGCGAGAAAACTGATCGGCCCAAATACGCCCAGCTGGTCGACTAGGAAGGTCAGCGCGTTCTCCGGGTTGATCAGGTCTCCGCCGAGATTGGCATTGTCGACTGTGTGGCTGACGGTCTCGAACCCATGCGCCGCGTTCCAGGCAATGTGTGGGGCGACCACCAGCGCGGCGAGCGCGAACGCGGTCAGTCCATGCCACGAAACCAGAGCGCGGCGGCTGTCCCGGTCGATCAACAGAGTCAGGGCGATGCCGATCAGGAAATAGATCATCGCATATTTCGACAGGAGACCCGCCCCGATGGCGAGGCCGAGGCCAGCGGCGCTGGCCCAGCCGCCCTGACCGGCGCGCAGGCGCCAGAAGCAGAACAGCGCCGCGCACCAGAACGGCATCAGCACGCCATCTGTCGAGATTACCGCAGATGACAGGATCACCGCCGGCATCAGGGCATAGCCAAGCGCCGCCAGCATGCCGGTGCGGCCGTCATACATGGCGCGCCCGAGGTGAAACAGGAAGACCGCCCCGGCCGTATGCAGGAACGGGGCGGGCAGGCGGACGGCCCATTCCGAATTGCCAAGAACGGACGTGACCGCATGGATCACCCAGGCGATCATCGGCGGTTTCGAATAGTAGCCCCAGTCGAGCGTTTCCCCCCAGCGCCAGTACTGGGCTTCGTCGGCATAGAGGTTCAGCGGGCTCACTGCGAGCAGCAAGACGCGCAGGACCAGGAGAATCATCAGGGCCAGATAGGTGATGCGGCGCCAGTCCGTCGCCGATTCGCCGGGGGTGTGGATCATTAGCCTCGGGCCTTTTGGTGCAGGCCCGGTTTATGCGACGCTGCGCCGACAGAATATACCCCAAAACAAACGTTTTGCGGCGAGTTGTTTCTAACGACCGTGTCATTTTTGCATCGCAACACGAGCATCGGCACCAAACCCGCGAGGATGTGTTTAACCTTCAAGTTCCTGTCACTAATCTGTCATCTCGAGTCGTTATTCGACCCGAAACCGGACGGTGTGCAAGGGCATCGGGCCGGGGCTCTCTCGGACAGGGGAAAATCATGATCAACTGGAATAACTTCGCTCGCGGGGCTGCTGTGTCAGCCATCGCGATCTCGGTGGCAGGCGTGGCCTCCGCTCAGATTACGTCATCGAACCTGAATGGCCAGGTGACGGATGAAAACGGTGCGCCGGTTGCTGGTGCAACGGTTACCGTTACCCACACACCAACGGGCACCACCAGCACCGAGACGACCTCGTCTAACGGTGTCTTTTTCGAATCTGGCCTGCGCGTCGGCGGCCCGTACACGATCACTGCAGAGACAGCAGACGGCACGGCCACCCAGAAAAACATCTATCTTCAGCCGTCTTCCAACTCTCTGACAATTCAGCTTGAGCCTCAAGATGCACGCACGCTTGAAACGGTTGTTGTCATGGGCGTCACAGGTTCGCGCCTTGACCTGAATGGCGGCGTCGGTTCGGCATTCACGAGCAGCGACATCCTCAACCAGCCGGCCACAGAGCGCGACCTGATCGCGACGCTGGTCCGCGATCCGCTGGCCTTCTCCACGGGCGAGGGCATCATGTCTGTCGCCGGTATGAACCCGCGCTTCAACGCGCTGGCCATTGACGGTTCGATCCAGGGCGACGACTTCGGTCTGTCCTCTTCGACATATGCAACGAAGCGCGCACCGATCTCGCTGGATGCTGTTGAATCGGCTTCCGTTGTTGCCTCTGACTATTCCGTGAAATCATCCGGTTTCACCGGCGGCCTGGTCAACGTGATCACCAAATCCGGTACCAACGAATTTGACGGATCACTCTTCTACTTCAAGCAAGACGAAGACTATCTGGGCAATTCCGCGTTTGATCAGTACATCGAACAACCGGCGTTCAACGAAAAAGAATACGGCGGCACGCTTGGTGGTCCGATCATCAAGGACAAGCTTTGGTTCTTCGGGTCTTATGACAAGTTCGAATCCGGTTCGTCGGCGAACTTCACGCAAGGCGACATCGACGGAAACACCGATCCGCGCCTCTATGCGGGTCTGAATGACATCGTGCAAACGGTGTACGGCTTCGACATGGGCGGTCGCCCGACGGTCGTCTCCCAGCCTGAGACGTCTGAGCGATTCCTCGGCAAGATCGACTGGCAGATCAATGAAAATCACCGTGCATCCTTCACCTACCAGAGCACGGAAGAGACCGGCGTTTCGAACGTCAGCCGGACCAGCTTCCAATCTGCCTACTATGCAACCCCGACCAAGCTGGAAGCCTACACCGGGCAGCTCTATTCCGATTGGACGGCGAACCTCTCTACCGAACTGCGCATCAACTATAAAGAATACTCCCGCTCGCAGGATTGTAATGCAGGCAGCAACATCGGTGAGTTCAGCATTCGCCTGAGCGAAGCAGACCTCGTCGGCACCGCGTTCGAAGGCTACCTCGACGATGGCGATGCCAATACGGCTGAAACGCGTGATACGACGTTCACGGGCGGCTGTGATGTCTACCGTCAGGGCAACACGTTTGATGACCAGCGTCTGCAGCTCTTTGGCGCCGCAAACTACACGATGGGCGATCACTTCATCACAGTTGGCGGGGAATACCAGGACTACAAGCTCGACAACCTGTTCGCTCAGCGCTCTGTTGGCCAGTTCGTCTTTAATGACATTGCGGATTTGCAGAATCAAACCGCATCGGTTTCGATCCTGCTGCCTGATACGGGCATAGCCGAAGACACGCGCGCTGCCTGGGGTTATAATACGCTGGCCCTTTTCGCTCAGGACAGCTGGCAGGTACGCCATGACTTCCGTCTTGATTACGGCTTCCGTTACGAGACGATCATGCAGGACGACAAGCCGCGAGCACGTTCGTTCTTCCAAACGGCCTACGGCGACTCGAACACGGAAAACCTGGATGGCAATTCCCTGTTCATGCCGCGTGTGAGCTTCGAATACACGCCGTTTGAGCGCACCAAGCTGACCGGTGGTTTCGGCCTGTTCGCAGGGGGTGACCCGCAAGTCTGGACTTCGGCTGCCTTTACGCCGCCGATCTTCTTCGAGAGCGGTACGTTTACCGGCGTGAATCCATCGTCAGGAACGCCTGCTGCATTGATTACAGCTGTGCAGCAGAACAATGCGAATGATCCGGGTCCGATCGATATCATCTCGCCGAACTTCAAGACCCCGTCTGACTGGAAAGCCAGCCTGCGCCTTGATCAGCGCTTTGATCTGAACTTCGACAACTTCGGCGTCACTCTGGGGGATGACTACCTGGTCAGCTTCCAGGCGCTCTACGCCATGACGAACCAGGGCTTCCGCTGGGAAAATCTGGCTCAGACCAGGCTTGCTGCAACCCAGCCGCTCGGCGTGGCTCCTGATGGCCGACCAATCTATGCCGACCTTGACGACCTTGGCATCAACAATGCGATCCAGCTGACCAACTATGATCAGGGCGAGTCTCTGACGCTGACGGCAGCTCTGAGCAAAGACTACGACAACGGTCTCGGGTTCTATGCGTCCTATGCGCACCAGGACATCGAAGCTGTAACGCCGGGCAGTTCTTCGCGCGGTGTGTCGAACTTCCGTTCGATCATCGACTCCGACCGCAACAACCCAAGCGCCTACACGTCTGAGTATCAGGTCGAGAACGCCTTCAAGCTGAGCCTGTCTTACGAGAAGGAAATCTTCGGAAATCTGACCTCGCGGTTCAACCTATTCGGACAGGTCTACTCCGGCGAGCCCTTCTCCTACACGTTCGATGTTGACCGTAACAACGCACTGTTCGGACGCGCAGGTGACGGCGAGAGCCCATATGACAACGACCTGCTCTACGTTCCGGCAATCAGCGGCAACGCTATCAGTGACCCGAACGTGGTCCTGGCATCCGGGTTCGATGAAGCAGGCTTCATCGAATACGGCAAAGGCCACGACTTCGCCTGGGGTAAAATCCAGGATCGTAACGCCGACGAAAGCACCTGGAACCAGCGTTGGGACTTCCAGTGGGAGCAGGAACTGCCGTTCTTCAACAAGCGCGCAGCCAAATATGTCGGCGACAACAGCCTGAAATTTATCGTCAACATCAAGAACGTTGCAAACCTGCTGAACGACGAATGGGGCACGCAGTATAATGGCCCGAGCTATGACACGCTCAACATTGTGTCGGCTGACATTGTGTCGGCAGCGGATGTCGCAGCCTTCGGTGTTGATGGGGCTGCAGCCCTGACCGGCGACGCACCGCGCACAACCTGCCTTGCTGCAGGCGACTGTGTGTACCGCTTCAACGATTTCGATGCCGACCCGTCGAGCTCTCGCAGCCTGACCCAGTCGACCTACGAGATCCGTATCGGTCTGCGTTACCAGTTCTAAGGCTCCAAGCTAGAACGCACATAATCGGGAAGGGCGGCCTCCATGTGGGGCCGCCCTTTTCCTTTGGTGACAGGTGTGGCATGGCGCGCGCGATGAGCGACAACAAACCCTTCCTTCCGCCCGAATGGGCTCCGCAGGCCGCCCTCTGGTGCGGCTGGCCGCATCTTGCCGACGAATGGGGTGGCAACCTTGAGGGGCCGCGCGCGCAGATCGCCGGCTTCATCCGCGCGGCTGCGGCTCATGTGCCCGTCCGGGTTGCAGCAGGATCCGCCGAAGCGCTGGCATCGGCCAATTCGGCTGTTGGCGATGTGGCGAAGGTCATGGAAGTCCCGGCTGGCGACATCTGGCTCCGCGACACCGGCCCAATCGTGACGGGGCAGGGCGCGGCACGTGAAGCCCAGGCCTTCCGCTTCAATGGCTGGGGCGGCAAATACCTGATGCCGGGCGACACGGAGACTGCCGGGGCGATTGCGGCTAGCGAATCCCTGCCGGTCAGCCAGCACCCGATCGTTCTGGAGGGCGGCGCCATCGACGCAGACGGCAAGGGCCGCCTGCTGACTACGCGCCAGTGCCTGCTGAATCCGAACCGCAATCCGGATCTGACCGCCGACCAGATCGAGGCCCGCATCTGTGCGGCGCTCGGCATCGACGAGATGATCTGGCTCGGCGACGGCCTGCTGAACGACCACACCGATGGCCATGTCGACAATATCGCCCGCTTCATCGGGCCGGGCCGGGCGCTCTGCCAGATGCCGTCTGGCGCGGGTGACCCGAATACGGAAATCCTACTGGAGATCGAAGCCACGCTGCGCGATGCCGGGCTGGACGTGGCAACTATTCCGTCACCCGGCCTGGTCCGGGGCGGCGACGGCGAACCGATCCCGGCAAGCCACATGAATTTCACCATCACCAACGGGGCCGTCCTGGTGCCGGTCTATGAGGACCATTACAGCCTCGTCGCGCTGGCCGACATGAAGGTCCTGTTTCCGGGCCGCAAGATCATCGGCCTGCCGGCTGGACATATTCTGGGTGGGGGCGGAAGCTTCCACTGCATGACCCGCGAAATTCCCGCTTGATCCGGAGGATCTGAGAATGAGCCGTACAATCACCGTTGCCAGCATCCAGTTCACGCCGAGCGACGACATGCAGGCAAATATTGACCGCGTGGCCGGCTTCATCCGCGATGCGGCCGGGCAGGGCGCCGATGTCGTGCTGCCGCCGGAACTCTTCTGTGGCCATTATTTCTGCAAGACGCAGGAAGAGCATCATTTCGCCCGGGCCCTGCCCTGGCACGACCATCCGGCCGTGGTGCAGCTGGCAGACCTCGCGGCAGAACTCGATGTGGTCATCCCGGTCTCGATCTATGAGAAGGACGGGCCACTCTATTACAATTCGCTGGTGATGATCGATGCCGACGGCACCCCGCTGGGCGTCTACCGCAAGAGTCACATTCCCGACGGGCCCGGCTATCAGGAGAAATTCTATTTCCGGCCGGGCGATACGGGCTTCCGCACCTGGCAAACCATGAAGGGCCATATCGGCGTCGGCGTCTGCTGGGACCAGTGGTTCCCGGAAGCGGCGCGCGCCATGGCGCTCATGGGCGCGGATGTGCTGCTGTATCCGACCGCCATCGGGGCCGAGCCGCAGGATGCCAGCCTCGATACGGCGGCGCGCTGGCGCCGCGTGATGCAGGGGCATTCGGTGGCGAATGTCATTCCCGTCGTGGCGGCCAATCGTGTCGGGGATGAAGACGGTCAGGTCTTCTACGGCACCAGCTTCATCACGGACCAGACGGGCGAGATTGTTACCGATTTCGGGCGCAGCGAAGAAGGCGTCCTCGTCGCGCGCTTTGATCTGGACCTGATCGACCGGGACCGGGCCGCCTGGGGCTTCTTCCGCGACCGGCGGACGGATCTTTACGACATTCTGGTCTAGGAAACGGCCTCAGCTGCCGCCGGGAACGCCGCGCGGTGGCCGCTGGCCTTGCGGCGGGGCCGGATTTGAGGCGCGTTCAGGCTTTGGCTTGGGCGCCTTCAGCGAGGCAATGACGATCACATCGCTGGTCTCTTCGACATAATGGTCGGCAAGTTCGGCGATCACGGTCTCGAATTCTTCCGGGCTGACGCGCCGGTCAAGGTTCGGATCGAAGCGGACAGGGTTTGCCAGCGTGTCATCCCGCGTCGGCAGGCTTTCAGCCCAGTTGATCTGTTCGAACGCGGTCAGGTGCCCGTCGCCATTGGCATCGGCCTTGTGGAAGGCCGCAGCTGTTCCGGTTTCGAGCTCTGCCCGTGTAATCCGGCCATCGCCATCGGTGTCGAAGCTCAGGAACAGGCCGCCGCCCGCGACCAGCCTGTCGGGCGTTCCCCGTGGCTTGCGGGCCTCGGCTTTGGTAAATCCCTGACCGGGCAGGCGGACGATATCGTCATCGGCTTGCTGGGCGACAGCTGGCAGGGCCGTGGTCATCAGCAGGGCGCCAGCCAGGGCAATCGCGCGTAAGATCATTGGATTTACTCCACCTACAGGGGACCAGACTAAGCGAGTGTTGTGTTTATGCAACATATGGTTTCAGTTATATTGCGCCGGAATAGACCCGGCATTAGCACTCCGTTAACGCGCCCTTAACGCTAGAGGGGCAATTCGTTAACCGTTTCCTCGGTCGTTCTCGCGGCCGATTCGGGCTTTTGGATGACGCGGCATGGCACTTACAGCGGAACAGGTTCCGATCATTATGGCCGCCGGTGCGGCAGCACTCGGCCTCGCAGCGCTCCTCTGGGCCCTTCGGGTGTCAGACGGCGCGCGCGGTGCGGCCCGCAAGTACCGGGACCGTTCGGCAGACCTTGAAACCACGCTCGCAGCTCACCGGTCGATCCTCGGTGCCCATCCAGGGGTCATCCTCGTCTGGCAGGGCGAAGCGCTCGAAGCCGAGGGCGACGATATCATCCCGCCCGAAATGTACGGGTCGCCGGTCGCCCTGGCGGGCCTGCTGAGCTTTACCGATGACGCGATCTCGCCGGATCCGGCGGTCCGTATCATCGAAGGCCTTGCCGATCTTGAAGCCCGCGACAGCGCCGGCCAGGACACGACCCTCCGCATCCGCCTGCGCGAGCTACGCGAGTCCGGGCAGGCTTTCTCGCTGACGATTATTGGTCCGTCCGGCCGTTTCCTTGAAGCCGATGGCCGCACGGCCGGCGCCCGGGCCGTGGTCTGGGTCAGCGATGCGACGATCAAAGGGCTTGAGGAAAGCTCGGCCCGCGGCAAGCTGGAAGAAGCCCGCCAAGTCATCGCGCGCGACCCGACAGCCTTCCTCGACATGCTGGGCAAGGCGCCGTTCCCGGCCTGGCGCATGTCGGGCATGGGCAAGCTGCAATGGGTCAATCCAGCCTATATCGACGCCGTCGACGGAACCAATCTGGACCGCGTGCTCGACCGTCAGCTGATGCTGGACCAGGCCACTGCCGATCAGGCCCGCAAGACGATCAGCGAAGGCATCGACATCGACGAAACCCGCCACATCACGATCAATGGCGCACGCCGGGCGATGCGCATCCTGACGTTCCCGCTGTCCGGCGGGGCAGGGGCGATGGCACTGGATGTCACCGCGCAGGAAGATGCGCGCGAGGAGCTGAACCGCCACGTCCGCGCCCATGACGAGACGCTGAACCATGTGGCCGACGCGGTCGCGATCTTCGGAGCCGACCGGAAGCTGACCTTCTACAACAAGGCTTTCCGCGACATGTGGGATCTTGATGAGAGCTTCCTGCTGGACCGGCCCAGTCATGGCCAGTTGCTGGACCGGCTGCGCGAGCGCCGCAAACTGCCGGCCCGGGCGAACTATGCCGAGTGGCGGGCAGAAGAGCTGTCCTATTATCTCGATATCGACGGGGTGAAGGAAGACACCTGGTCGCTCCCGGACGAACGCACGCTGTCCGTCACCCGCCAGCGCCACCCGATGGGCGGCCTGCTCCTTCTGTTCAAGGACATTACCGGCGAGCTGGAATTGCAGACGCAGTTCAATGCCATCGTGAAGACGCAGAGCTCGACGCTCGACAATCTCCACGAGGCTGTCGCGGTGTTCGGTGCCGACGGGCGCATGAAACTGCACAATTATGCATTTGAACGCCTGTGGAGCCTCAGCGAGGACATGCTGAAAGACCATCCGGACTATGACGATGTGGTGGAGGAGTGCATTCCGCTGTTCCATGACACGGAAATCTGGGCGGCCATGAAAAGCCACATTACTGACCCGTCCGCCAAGGCCCGGCAGTCGACCACGGGCGAAATGCGCCGGTCCGACGGCTCTATCCTGACCTATCTCACCCATCCGCTTCCGGACGGGAATACGCTGATTGCCTTTGCCGACGTGACCGCCACCCGCCGCGTCGAATCGGCCCTGCGTGAGCGGGCCGAAGCCTTTGAAGCCGCCGACCGGCTGAAGACGGAATTCGTGCGCAATGTTTCCTACCAGTTGCGCTCGCCGCTGACGGTCATCTTCGGATATGCGGAGCTGCTGGAAACACAGCGGAATGGAGATTTGACGGAGCGCCAGAAGGACTATGTCAGCGCGATCCTGTCAGCCTCCGACCATCTGTCGAAGCTGATCGAGAACATTCTCGACCTCGCCATGATCGAGGCGGGCCGCATGGATCTCGACCTGGAAGATGTCGACCTCGGCAGTGTGATCGAGGAAAGCATCGAGATGGTTGTCTCGAAAGCCGAGGATACGCAGATCGCTGTGCGGTCTGACATCACAGGCGATCTGGGCATGATACGCGCCGATGAGCGGCGTATCCGCCAGATCCTGTTCAACCTGATCTCGAATTCCCTGCGCTTCACCGAATCCGGCGGCGAGATCGTTATCTCGGCCCAGCGCATGGGCGATATGGTGACCTTCTCCGTCCGCGACAATGGCCGTGGCCTAGAGGCCGACAAGCGCGCGACGAGCTTTGACAGCTTTGTCTCTGGCGACCAGCGCGGCGCAGGACTTGGCCTCGCCCTGGTGAAGCATTTCGTCGACCTGCACGGCGGCACGGTCGGCATGAAGCCGGTCGAGGGCGGTGGACTGGAAGTCACGTGCTGGCTGCCGGCACAGGCCATGCGTGCCGTCAGTGCACAGCGCGAGCTGTTGCTTTCGGAGAATGTTGTTCCGTCCTGAAACAGAACGGCAGGAATAGCCTAGCGGGCTTCGCCGGCGATCTCGCCCGCCCGATCCGGATCCTGGCCGCGCGTTTCCGCCACTGTCCGGGCCGGGACATCCGGCGCCGTATCATAGCGCAGGATGGCCGGTTTCGAGACCAGCAGGTCCGAACCGTCCGTTTCCGTGACAACCACCGTTTCCATGACAGCCGGGGCTTCTTCGCCGGTTCCGGCTTTCGGCAGGAAGTCAGCTTCAAGGCGGCCGCGCAGCTGGGTGCCTTCAGCGGCAAGAACGGGCAGGGCAACGCTGGCAGCTGCGAGCGTAACGGCGAAATAGCGAATGGCAGACATGGAACAACTCCCGGGCAAGACTAAAACTCGCCCGGAGAGATGCATGTTCCGTGCCAAAAACGCTTATTTGGCGAATTTCAGGAGGAAGCGATCGGTCTTGCGCCGGACGGTCGGATCGAAGACCTGCACGGTTCCGTCATCGTCCGGATTGGCCAGCAGGTCGCTTTCGTCTGTCAGTGTCAGGCCATGATCCTCGGCCAGCGCGATGATGACAGCCTTGTCGATCCGGTGGGTTTCACCACCTGTTGTCGGAGGAGACCCGGCCGGCGCCATATGATCCAGAACGACGAGATGGCCGCCCGGTTTCAGCACACGGGCAATCTCATCGAACGTCATGTCGGGGTCGCCGAGCACGCCTTCCGGCTCGCCTTTGGGCGTGTACCAGAGCTCATGCGGGCCCAGGAACCAGGTGACGATATCGGCATCGGCGTCCGGGACATTCGAGAGGTTGTCGAAAGCGCTTTCCACGATCTGCACATTCAGCAGCCGTCCATCGACCCGTTTCGAAACGGAATCGCCAAGGAAGGCTTTGAACGAGGGCGGGTTCTGCATGTAGACCTTGCCGTCCGGTCCTGCGACCCGGGAGAACAGCTCCGTATAGAAGCCATCGCCAGCTTCCATTTCCACGACCGTCATGCCGGGCATGATGCCGGAAAAGGCGAGCACTTCAGCCGATTTTCGAACCGGATACATTTCGTAATCCTGTTCAGGCCGGTCGTCCTGTCCGAATACGCTTTCATAGTCGAATTCACCGGGCGCAACTTTGGCCTGCGGGGCCTCGTCTGCTTTGGGCGCAACCGGAGACGCCATGGGCGCTTCCGCTGAGGGATCTGCTGCGGGTGTGGCGCACGCGGCCAGCAGCGTGCCGGCCAGGCTGAGTGCTGCGATATGCTTCATTCTCTTGTCCTCCTCAAGGTCGTCCGTATTCGGATCAGGCTTCCGCCAGCATTTTCTCGCTCATGGTCCAAAGGCGTTCTGCGCGGTCATCGTCGCAGGCCCAGGCACGGACATGTTCCCAGCGCTGGCTGTCATCGGTCGCGAACTGGGCAATATCGCAATTCTCGCAATAAACGCCGCCGCGGCCTTCCAGCTGGGGCGAGGTTGCCGCCCAGACAGTGGTTGAGGCGCCTTGTTCGGGTGTTTTGAACATGGCCTGCACCTGGGGTGGAATGGAGCCGTCAGGCGCCTTCCAGCCGAGCGCGACCATTTCTTCTTCGGGTAGGTGGCGCTGCAGCGGCGTG
>MDSY01126164.1_pt1 | contig 13149 bp, 8 predicted proteins | sample 811131 | NCBI WGS metagenome assembly MDSY01 (sample SAMN05326643, study PRJNA326480) | marine metagenome | isolation source: seawater | place: Atlantic Ocean: South West | collected 2010
CTTTAGTCTTTGTTAAAAATTCAGCAGAAAGGCTTGTTGTAATAGTAGAAGGTACTAGTTAGCTTCATATTTTTTGTTTTTGGGTTTCATCTCTGTGTTTTTTTAGATACTTCATAAAAGGAGTGCCCCCAGTTCCAGTAATAGTGGAACCTCCTGTTCCAACTGAATTTTCAGCCTGTGATTGCTTGTGAATGTATGTAGCAGCAAATTCTAAATGTAGCGCACGAAACTTTCTAATTTCTTCTAAACACTTATTATATTCACCAATTAGTTTTCTTGACTCATAAATATACTTCTTGGCATTAGATCTTTTTTCAACTCTTTCAATCATTAATCTATGCTTAGGAACCATGTAGTCACGCATTTCATTAAGATAATGTCTTAAGTGGTCTTCCGTATGATAAATACCCAGTGCTCCATCAAGAAAAGGCATAATACTGCTTTGCGCACCAGTCTCACCTCTAAAAAACTGAGGCTTATTATTAAACTGATTTTGATAGATAAGACCTTTTTTAAGATCCGGATTATCTTTTGTACCAAATATAAATGGCCTGACTCTATGATAGTAAACATATGGATCACACTTTTCAGGCATTCTAGAAAAAATACCATTAACCTCTCTCAGAGACGAAATGATATCTTTCAAGTGAATAGAATAAGTTGCAACACTACTTTTATCATTTAAATAAGATAGCTTACTTGCTGCATCAATTGCTTTACTAGCTGCATTCTCTATACAAACATGAATAGTAACAAACCAGTCCTCATCAACTCCACCAAGAAAATTTGTTAGCAAGGCAACATTTTCAAGTGATATGGGTTCTTTAGGGTCAGGTCTGTACCAGTTATCTAAACAGTAACTACCATAACTAAGTATAGGAGGTCGTCCTAAAATATCAGCTACTTGAACCCAGGGTTTAGCTATTACTTCTGGAAGAATTTTTTCAGGTTTTTTACCACCCCAGATATATGCATGAGCAATAAAGCTAAGTTGTGCCATAGCTAACTTAATTTCACGAACATCATTATTTTTAATTAACTTGTTAACTGAAAAACTATCTACATTAAAAGAGTTTATTAATTTTTGCACACGACCTGTTAAAAGAAGCTTCGGAAGCTGGCTTGCAACATCACTCATTAAATCTAAAGATCTTGACTGAGTGTTAAAAAATTTTAGTGGGTCTTTTTTTGGTAAAAATGTATTCATATAGCTTTTATTTTATACATATATTTATTTTATATAAACATTAAATACGATTAATGAAAAAAAGATACTTTTTTACATTTAAGGTGTTGACATTCTATTTAAGGGGAGTATATTTAATGGACCAATTTGATTCCGACTAAAGATCAACTGCAGACGGGAAATAGGGAGAATTAAAAAGGTAGAGCCCATAGGGTGAAAGCGTTTATAAGAGTCGGCGATAAAAAAGAGCTTATGAACCCACCAAGAATTTAAGAGAAAAAATTCAAGGAGCTAAAGAAAATCTCACTTTAGACCCCTAAGGAACTCGAATTAAAAGAACAGAGCTAGCCTCTGTTTTTTTTCGTCTAAAATAAACATAGCTTTTTGGTTTGATCGCATTAAATAATGCTTTATTATCAACATCATGCAACAAACAAGAACAAAAATTATTTGTACTATAGGTCCAGCAACCAAAAGCTTTAGTGCTTTGAGAGGTCTTTATAACAGCGGAATGAATGTTGTTAGAATTAACATGTCTCACGCTGATCACAAATCTGCAAAATTAATTATAAATAATATAAATAAAATAAATCAGGATGTTAGGTCTAAAAATGGTCCTATAGGAATACTTTTAGATACACAGGGGCCTGAAATAAGAACAGGGGATACGGAGCATGCCTTAGACCTCAAGGAGGGCGATGAAGTAACTCTAACTGTTAGAGATCAAATAGATGTAGAAACCTCATCTATAAAAATTAATTACAAGGATTTAATAAAGAGTGTGAGTCCAGGATCAAGAATAACTGTCGATAATGGCTTAATAAATTTTAAAGTCTTGTCAAAGGAAGAAGAAACACTTCTCTGTAGGGTTCTTGATGGAGGGAGGTTAGGATCAAAGCGACACGTGAATCTACCTGGCGTAAGAGTTAATATGCCTTCTATTACATCAAAGGATCTAAAAGATATAGAATTTGGTATACAAAACAAGGTTGATTTCATTGCTTTATCTTTTGTAAGAGATGCTGATGATTTAGATAAACTGCAAATAATTTTAAATAAGTCAAAATCACCCGCAAAAATAATTGCAAAAATCGAAAACCAAGAAGGCTTAGATAATATAGATGAGATTTGCAAATCATCATGGGGTGTTATGGTTGCTAGAGGTGATTTGGGAATTGAAACAAGTCTCACCGATTTACCAAATATTCAAAGAAGAATAATGCACGCCTGTGGGAAATGGGGTAAAAGATCTATTGTTGCAACTCATTTACTTGAATCTATGATTCAGAATCCAACTCCAACAAGAGCAGAGGCTAGTGATGTTGCCAATGCTATCTATGAAGGTGCAGATGCAGTGATGCTATCTGGTGAAACAAGTGTTGGCAAGTATCCAATTGAATGCGTTAAGTTTTTAAAATCAATCTCATATAAAACTGAAAAATTTGCCACCCTTGGTTATGAAACAAATTTAGTTCCTACATCAGACTGGCAACATATTGGAATCACAGCTAAGCATCTAGCAGAATCTACTAATGCAGATGGAATAATTGCTATAACCAGAACAGGTGAAACTGCCAATCTTGTCTCCAATGCCAAACCAAATGGAATACCTATTTACACATTTACTAATAATAAAAGTACTTACTCACAACTTTCATTAGTAGGCTCTTCGCATGCATTTTTAATCGGACGTATCAGCGATCACGACAAGGCTTTGTCAAAAGTAATTTCCATTCTTAAAAGAGATATTTATTCGAGTTCCGGTTCAAAATTCATTCTAGTTTCAGGTATTTTTTCTGAAAATCACTCTGAAGCTATTCAAATAATAAATATATAAACAGTATTTTTATTATTTAAGCATAATTTTATTTGCTTGAACTAAAAGCCTATACCTATAAAATAGAACATCTAGGAGTTACTTTGAAAAACCAAGATATAGATCCAATAGAAACTAATGAGTGGCTTGAGGCCATAAACAGTGTTCTCGACGAAGAGGGCATCGAAAGAGCATCTTTTCTACTTACAGCTCTAGCTAAAAGATTAAATCAAGAAGGGGCAATACCTTCATACAATCTAACGACTCCGTTTCAGAACTCTATTCATGCTAAAGACGAAGCGCACATGCCAGGCGATCTTTTCATGGAAAGAAGGATTAGATCATTAATAAGATGGAATGCTTTGGTCATGGTTTTAAGAGCTAATAAAAATGAAGATGATTTAGGTGGTCACGTTGCAACTTTTTCATCTGCCGCCACCTTGTATGATGTTGGTTTTAATTATTTTTTTAAAGGGTCTAACAATGAACTTGAAGATTTAATATATTTTCAAGGGCATTGTTCTCCAGGTATTTACGCGAGAAGTTACTTAGAAGGCTCTCTTCAGGAAGAAGATTTAGATAACTTTAGAAGAGAGGTAGAGAAACCCGGTCTTTCTTCCTATCCACACCCATGGTTAATGCCAGATTATTGGCAATTTCCAACAGTTTCAATGGGTTTGGGACCAATAATGGGTATCTATCAAGCTCATATAATGAGATATATGTCAGCTAGAAATTTAGTCCCTAGAAATGATAGAAAGGTCTGGGTTTTTTGTGGGGATGGTGAAATGGATGAGCCAGAATCAAAAGGAGCTATCGGATTAGCTGGTAGGGAGAAATTAGAAAACCTTATTTTTGTAGTGAATTGTAATCTTCAAAGATTAGATGGTCCTGTAAGGGGAAATGGAAAAATTATCCAAGAGCTTGAAGGAGAGTTTAGAGGCTCTGGATGGAATGTGATTAAAGTTGTTTGGGGAAGAAAATGGGATTCTATAATTGCAAAGGATAAGGAAGGAAAACTTCAAGAAATAATGGATGCTGTAGTAGATGGAGAATTACAAAATTTCAAAGCAAAAGGAGGGGCATATACCAGAGAAAAATTCTTTGCCAAGGATCCTGATGTCTTGGAAATGGTTGAAGATCTTACAGATGAAGATATTTATAAATTAAACAGAGGCGGGCATGATCCCTATAAAGTCTATGCTGCTTATCATAAAGCTGTAAATTCTAAAGGCGCACCAACAGTCATATTAGCTTTAACTACAAAAGGTTATGGTACGGGATCTCGAGAGGCAGATAATACCACTCACCAAGTTAAAAAATTATCTCTAGAAAATATTAAATCATTTAGAGATACTTTTAATATTCCCGTAAATGATTCAGAAATAGAAGGTTTGCCTTATGTAAGGCCTCCTGATGACTCTCCTGAGATTCAGTATCTTAAAAATGCTAGAGAAGCACTAGGAGGACCAATACCAAGAAGAAGGAATAAATCAAAGGTATTAGATAATCCTGATGAAAAAGTATTCTCTAAGCTTTATGAGAGCTCTAATGATAGAAAAATTTCTACCACCATGGCTGCTGTAAGGATAATAACTGAGCTTCTGAAGGATAAAAAAATAGGTGAAAGAATTGTGCCAATTGTTCCAGATGAAGCTAGAACATTTGGAATGGAGTCTTTATTTAGACAGGTTGGAATCTATTCATCTGCTGGACAAAACTATGAGCCCGAAGATGCTGATAAGGTAATGTGGTACAAAGAATCAAAAGATGGAGTAATGCTTGAAGAGGGAATTACTGAAGCTGGAGCTTTTTCAGCCTGGTCTGCACTTGCAACAACCTACTCTAGTTATGATTTCCCAATGATCCCATTCTATTTATTTTACTCAATGTTTGGCTTTCAAAGAATACATGATCTAGCATGGGCTGCAGGTGACGCGCAGGCAAAAGGCTTCTTGATAGGTGCAACATCTGGAAGAACCACTTTAAATGGGGAAGGATTGCAGCACCAAGATGGCCATAGTCATATCCTTTCATCTACTATTCCTAATTGCCTTTCTTACGATCCCGCCTTTGCATATGAGGTTGCCGTAATAATAAAAGATGGAATTAAGAAGATGTTTATTGACCAAGAGAACTATTTTTACTACATAACAACTACTAACGAAAATTACGAGCATCCCAAGATACCAAAAGATTCTGAAGAGGGAATCATCAAAGGCATGTATAAAATACTTGATGTAAAGAAACCTTCGCTAAGACTTATTGGTTCTGGTTCAATTTTAAGAGAATCAATAAAGGCCCAAAAGGTTCTTAAGAAATATAAAATTGATTCTGAAGTTTGGAGTGTTACAAGTTTCAATCTTCTTAGAAAAGATGGAATGGAAATAGAAAGATTTAATCAATTAAATCCAGATCTTGAAAAGAAATCATATGTTGAAGAGTGTTTTGACGATGTGTCAGTTCCTGTAATTGCATCAACAGATTATATGAGGGCTTATGCAGAACAAATAAGGCCATATGTTAAAGGTAGCTACTCTGTTCTTGGAACGGATGGTTATGGAAGAAGTGATTCTAGAGAAATGTTAAGAGATTTCTTTGAAATAAGCACAAACAGTATCGTAAGAGTTTCAGCATACGCACTTTATAAGCAAGACACTATTGATAAAAAACTTTTAGATAAGATTTATTCTGATATGGGTGTTGATGCATCTAAACCCAATCCTTGGGAGGTCTAGTGTCAGAATTAAGAACTATAAATATCCCAGACCTTGGAGAAGTTGAAGAGGTGGAGGTTATTGAGATATGTGTTGAATCAGGTCAAAATGTTGGAACAGAAGACTCTATAATTATCCTTGAAACTGATAAGGCTGCAATGGAAATTCCAGCTTCTGTTAGTGGTGTTGTTAAATCTATTATCGTGAAAGAAGGCGATATAGTAAAAGAAGGTATGCCATTTTTAGAAATAGATGTCGAGATAATTGAACCTTCATCAGAGGACATTTGCAGTCCGGAAACTTTTAAACCAGAGTTAGAAGATAAGCCTAAAAAGTTTGATGCAGAAGTACCTTCAAGAAAACCCCAAACTCATAAAACTATAAATAATAGCTCTTCAATTCACTCAGGACCAGCAACAAGAAAATTAGCTAGAGAGTTTGGAATAAACTTATCAGATGTTATTGGATCTGGTCCCAAAGGAAGAATCTTAAAAGAAGATTTGCATTCATATGTTTCAAACAAATTAAACAACAACTCTAATTACGAATTTCAATTCACTCAACCCAATATTGATTACTCGAAATGGGGTGAAATAAGTAAGGAGAAATTATCTAAGTTTCAAAAAACTGCTTTAAAAAATCTTCATACATCATGGGTAAATATTCCTCATGTAACCCAACACGATGATTCAGATATAACTGATTTATTACTTCTTAGAAATGAACTAAATAAGTCTCATAAAGTTAAAGTTTCACCTCTTGCATACATCATTAAAGCAACTGTAGAAACTTTAAAGTTATTTCCTATTATGAACACTTCTTTATCAGATAATTTAGATAATTTGATTCAAAAGAAGTATTACAATATTGGAATTGCTGTAGACACCCCTGATGGCTTGATTGTTCCAAATATTAAAAATGTTGATACGAAATCAATATCGCAGATATCAGATGAGATTAGAGTGTTGGCATCTTTGGCAAAGGATAGAAAACTTAAAGTTGATCAATTAAAAGGAGCTAGCTTTACAATATCTTCTTTGAGTGGAATAGGTGGTAAATACTTCACTCCAATTATTAACCCTCCTGAAGTTGCCATTCTTGGCTTGTCTAAAACATATAATAATTTATCTATAGTGAATGATAAAATTACAACCTTAAAACAGTTACCTATATCATTATCTTATGATCATAGAGTTATTAATGGAGCCTATGCTGCAAAGTTTATAACAGAACTTAGTGATCAGCTAAAACGGATAGATTTATTTAAAAAGACCTTTAAAGATTCTTAATATTAAAGTTGTTACAATAGATAAATTTAAAATAGGGATAAGAAATGTTGAACACTTTTAACACTTTAGACTGGATAATTGTTGCACTTTATTGTGTAGGTATTATTGGATTAGCTACTTATGTTTCTAGAACAAAAGCTGGTACTGAAAGAAGTGCCGAGGATTATTTTTTAGCTGGTAGATCTCTGCCTTGGTGGGCTATAGGAGCATCCTTGATAGCTGCAAATATATCTGCAGAACAAATTATTGGAATGTCAGGTCAGGGCTTTGTTGTTGGAATGGCTATAGCAGTATGGGAACTAACTGCAGCGATAGCTTTGATTGTCATGGCTAAATTCTTTCTACCTCTATTCTTGGAAAAAAGAATCTACACCATGCCGCAATTTTTAGAACAAAGGTTTGATAAAAGAGTTAGCCTAGTACTTTCTTTCTTTTGGCTCACAGTTTATATTTTTGTTAATTTAACTGCTGTCTTATGGCTTGGCTCACTTGCCATAAATACACTCACAGGATTGTCATTAGAAGCAGGATTAATTCTATTAGCTCTTCTATCATTAGCATACTCATTATCGGGAGGACTTAAAGCTGTTGCTATGACAGATATAGTCCAAGTGGTTCTTCTTATGTTTGGTGGCTTGGCTGTGTCTTATATAGCACTTAACAAAATTTCTGAAGATCAAGGTATTTTGGAAGGCTTAAGCATTGTTTATACAGCGATGCCAGAAAAGTTTGACATGATCCTTTCACCAGATAACCCTTCTTATAATAATTTACCAGGATGGTGGATTTTAATTGGAGCAGGTGTATGGATTGGTCATTTTGCATATTGGGGTTTCAATCAATATATTACACAGAGAGCTTTAGGAGCTAAATCTATACGAGAAGCACAGAAAGGAGTTATGTTTGCAGCCTACCTTAAGCTGTTGATGCCATTGGTTATTGTACTTCCCGGCATATGTGCAGCAATGCTTTTTCCTGTTCTAGAGAAATCTGATCAAGCATACCCAACTATGATGTCTTTATTGCCTAACGGCTTGCTTGGACTAACCTTTGCAGCTTTAATTGCGGCAATTGTTTCATCTTTAGCATCTATGACAAATAGTATTAGTACTATTTTTACAATGGATGTTTATAGGACGTTTGCTAGCAGTGATACTTCACAATCAAAACTAATCACCATTGGAAGAAGTGCAGTTGTTGCATCATTATCAATAGCAGTCCTAATTGCAAAACCTCTTCTAGGAAACTCTGATGAGATTTTTCAATATATTCAAAATTTTACTGGTTTATTTACTCCAGGAATCTTAGTTATATTTCTAGTCGCTCTTTTCTGGAAGAAAGCAACAACAATGTCTGTGTTGATTGCTGCAATACTTTCAGTAGTTATGTCTGCATATATAGGGTCTACATATCCTGAATTTCCTTATATCCATAGAATGGGTATAGTATTTTTTGCCTCAGCTCTTGGTTGTATAATTACTTCATATTCTCAAGGCTATTTAGATCAAGAGAAAGCCATTGATTTAAAGGGAATTGATTTTTCAACATCAAAAGCGTTCAATATAAATACGCTAGTTGTTGTATCTGTTTTAGCAATAATCTATGGATTTTATTGGTAATAAATTTTAGAAAATCTTAAATATGAAAAATTATTCTTTAATAATTGCATGCTTATTCTTATTTAGTTGCAGCGATGGCGCTCTTCAAAATAAAAAAGTTGATATAAATAACTCTAAGGTTAATTGGAGCAATCCTAAAGTCTGTATAAATCCTCAGGATCCAGATTTTATTAACTTAATTATTAATAAAATGACTTTAGAGCAGAAAGTGGGGCAAATAATAATGCCAGATCTTGATGAGGTTACCCCAGCAGAAGCAAAAGAATATTTCCTCGGTTCTTTCTTAAATGGAGGAGGAAAATTCCCAAGCAAAGATAAAAATAGCTCTATAGAAGATTGGAAAAATCTTAGTGAAGAATTCTATAACTCTTCTCCAGTTGTTAATGGTATAAGAGTGCCTATTCTATGGGGAACCGATGCTGTTCATGGCCATAATAATGTTATAGGAGCTACTATATTTCCGCATAATATTGGTCTTGGATCTACTATGAACCCAGAATTGATAAAAGATATTGGTGGTGTTGTTGCAAAGGAACTTCTCTCAACAGGAATAGCATGGACATTTGCTCCTACTATTACCGTTCCTCAGAATGATTTATGGGGAAGGACGTATGAAGGCTACTCAGAAAACCCTGAATTAGTTGGATTACTTGGACAGGCAATGATTGAAGGGCTTCAAGGAGAGGGCGATAATTTTTTAGATAATAATCACGTACTTTCAACTGCAAAACATTTCATTGGCGATGGGGGAACTATAAATGGAGAAGATCAGGGCAATACCGTTATTAGTGAAACAGAATTAAGAGATATACATGGGCTGCCTTACTACTTTGCAATTGATTCATGTATTCAAACAATTATGGCAAGTTTTAACTCATGGAATGGAGATAAGATGCATGGTAATAAGTATTTATTAACAGATATCTTAAAAGGGCAAATGCAGTTTGATGGGTTGGTTGTTGGAGACTGGAATGGGCACGGTCAACTTCCAGGATGTACTAACTCTGATTGTGCCGCATCATTTAATGCTGGCGTTGATATATTTATGGCTCCTGATGAGTGGAGGGAGCTTTATAAAAATACAATAGAGCAGGTAAAGAATGGAACAATTACTCAGGATAGGCTTGACGATGCAATTAGAAGAGTTTTAAGGGTAAAAAACATGCTCGGCCTTTTTGATAATAAAAAGCCTCATGAATATGAGCATAATAACATCGGTAGTGACGAGCATAGATCTGTAGCAAGAAGAGCTGTAAGAGAATCTCTGGTTCTTCTTAAGAATAATGATTCTATACTTCCTCTCAATCCTAATAAACATTATCTCGTGATAGGCCAAGCAGCGGTTGATATAAAAAACCAAATGGGTGGTTGGACTATTTCATGGCAAGGAAGAGATAATCTTAACTCTGAATTTCCCAATACAAAGAGTATATTTGAGACAATTAAATCAGTTGTTGAGTCTTCGAATGGATCTATAGAGTTTTCATCTGATGGAAGTTATGAAGAGAAGCCAGATATTGTGATTATGGTTTTTGGAGAAGAGCCATATGCAGAAGGAGATGGCGATAGAGATTCAATAATATTTAATAATCCCAATAAGAATTATTATTCGATAATGAAGAAAATTTCTTCTGATAATTTACCTATAGTATCTTTATTTTTATCCGGACGACCAATGGTTGTAAATCGAGAATTAAATATTTCGAAATCTTTTGTACAACTTTGGCTTCCAGGAACAGCTGTTGAAGGAATTACAGATTTAATTTTTACAAAAAATGATGGTTCAACCAACTATGACTTTAAGGGAAAGCTTGCTTATTCTTGGCCAAAAGAATCATCACAAACTATCCTTAATCTAAACGATAAAGACTATCGACCTTTATTCGAATATGGCTATGGTTTGACTTATAAAGATAGTAAAAATCTGCCTACTTTCGAAGAAGAAAATCCAAATATTGAATTAGATGAAGTTATTTTATTTGTAGGATCTGCATACCCACCAAATAATGAATTTATTACTGAATCTGGTATAAAAAGTATAGTAAATGCTGATTTCTTTAAGAGCCCAAATGAATCCATCTTATTAAAAAAAATGGACTATCAAAAACAAGATGATGCTAAAAATATATCCTTCTTAAATTCTGATATTTTTTTTAATTCCTGGGGAGTTGAAAATCAATATTCTGATAACTTTTCATACATGAAACATGCAGTCCTTGAAATTAACTATAGATTAAATAAATTTGATGGAAGTAATAAGGATTTACTTCTTGTTTCTAAATGTAAAAAGAATGATTATCAATCCCATGTAAGTGGTTCTAATAAATGCGAAGTTGCTTTTAATATAACCCCAAATTTATTAGAGAATGAGATTGCAGAATGGGGCTCCCTTAAAATACCTTTTAAATGCTTTAAACAAAATGGCTTAGAGGTTTCATCGATCACTTCAATGGCTTCATTTAAATCAAATGCTAAACTTGATATAGATATTCATAGCATCAAACTTATAAATAATGATAAAAGTACAGGTGCAGAAAATTGTAATTCATATGAGTTAGTAAATTGAAAAAGATACTCTTGATTGATATTGGCGGAACTAATTTAAGATATGCCTATGCAGAAGCTGGCTCTTTAGATATTTTTGACTCAAATAAAGAAAGCTTAGATTCTCTTAGTGGCTTTAATGAGCTTCTATCTAATCTTTTATTAGATGGGTCGGTAAGATCTTTAGTTATCTCTGTTGCAGGCCCAATGATGAACGAAACTATTCAAATGACAAATAGAGATTTTTCTATTAATGCTGATGACTTAAAGAAAGAGCATGATTTAGATTACTGTAAATTATTAAATGACTGGGAGTCTATTGGCTACTCTCTTTCTTGTTTTAAGAATGATGACATGTCATTTATAAAAAATGGATATCCTTTTAATAATAAATCTTTATTTATGGGTCCTGGGACTGGTTTAGGAGCTGCTTTGGTTATTGGTGAAGATGTAGTTATATCAAGCGAGATTGGAAACACCACGATACTTACAGAAAGACTTCTTAAAAACTTTGATATACAAAGCAATGAATCATTTATAACTCTTGAAGAAGTTGTTTCAGGTTCTGCTATTGCAAAGCTTTATTTTTCAATCAGCGGTTCAACAGTTTCACCGGAAGAAGTTATTCAACTTTTTCATGAGGGTGATAAGGCAGCAGAAAAAGTTATCAAGGGCTTCACAATTTCTTTGGCTGAAGTTATTTCTGATTTAGCACTTATTTTTATATCTGGTAATGGAATTTATTTAGCCGGAGGCCTTATAAGGACTTTGGTTGACCTAATCGACAGAGATTTATTTATAGAAAGCTTTCTTTCAAACAAAAAACCGATTCACAAGAATATGTTAAATTTAATGCCAATAGCTGTTATAAACAAACAATATACATGCCTGTATGGAAACTTAAATTTTTATAATTTAAGAATTAAATAAATTCTTAAAAATCTAACTTATTATTAAAAACTTTGTGTATAATTCTTTCCCATAATGGCAGATAAAAAACAAACAAAAGTATATTTAATTCCTGAAGGCGAAACTCGTGATAGCCACACATATCACTATACAGCTATCAAAACGAGAAAGTTTACTATTGAAAATAAAAAGATGAGACTTAAAAAGTTTAATCCTTCTAAGAGAATTCATGAGTGGTTTGTAGAAGCAAAGTTACCGCCTCATAACTAAACTTTATATATCTAGTCTTAATTTCGTTGAAGAGATATCATCTCTAAAGCTTCCCTCTTCAAAACCTGTACACCTTTTTCTTATGCTGTCTGGTATAGCTATATCTTTTAGCGATATAAAAGAACTATCTACCTTTCTTCCAAAGACAAGAAAATTGATGTTGTGATCATTAAATCTTTCTATATGATCGAGCATATCTTTTTTATTTAAATAAAATTTTTCATCAAAAACTCTTACAAGAGTATCGGCCCCAATTATAAAGACGCTATTTGGGAACATTTCAGCCTTTTCACTAAACCTTCCAGCAGAAGTCATAACCCAGCTATCGTTCTCTGTGAATTGATCTAAAGTTCTTTTAATTTCATGAAAAGTAAGAGGGGGCTTGTCAGCATTTCTTGCGCATATTTCAAAAGTTGCGCGCATTCCAGTTTTTTTCTCTGCTAACTCACGCATTTTCATATGGCCTTCATGAAGCGGATTAAATGAACCGGGAAATATCAATTCTGGAGTAGCTCTATCATTGGAAATATAGTTTACTTTATTGTTAAGAAGGTTTTTCCATGACTTTTCAGCCTTTGTTGTTAATAAAATAACTTTTTCATTATGATGTGGATTATTTTTCTTGATACCACAACATTCAGCAAGTAAGCTTAAAACGTATTCAGTTATAAGCTCTTCCTCTTGCTCTCTTGTTCTAGATCCTTTACTTAAAATACACTCAATCGACTTTGTATAGGATTCAGTCTGAACTGCGATATAAAACTTATGATCACCAATTTTGGTATATGTCGTCGCAAGA
>MDSY01001806.1_pt1 | contig 13148 bp, 5 predicted proteins | sample 811131 | NCBI WGS metagenome assembly MDSY01 (sample SAMN05326643, study PRJNA326480) | marine metagenome | isolation source: seawater | place: Atlantic Ocean: South West | collected 2010
GGCGAACCAATAGAACTCCTTGCTCTCCCCTTCCAATACGATAAAGTTTACGAGTTTCCTCGTCTGTAAAATCAAGTCTCTTATAATCGAGGTCATAATCAAATTCAAGCATGTAACATTACTCGCTAACGATACTCTACCACACCAGTTCTAAGTCGTCAAGTCTTTATTTTGGATTAGTATTCTCAAATACAATATCTGCGTTGCCATTAAATACCAATGCTCTAAAATAGTAGTCTGCTACTGGAGCTGCTGATTGTGGTGGAAACCACTCTGATGCATTTAGAACTGCAACATCTTCAGATTTATATTCAATTGCACACTTTCCCTCACCTTTGATAGCAAGTACAATATCTTCTGGTGCAAATCCTTCCAACCATGTTAGACATGCAGTTTTAGTTGCATCATCCATGGTATGAAATTTCTTATTTTCAAAGTGTAGTATGCATTTATTATTCATAACACAATGACTACTAATCATATCATATACTGATAGTGTTTCAATTACGGTTATCATTATCCTCCTCCATTTTCTTCTTCAAGTTTAGCAAGCAATACATCTAATGATGCTTTAATGCTATCAAGGTTTTGATGTTGACTACTCCATGGTGTCTTATTAATTCCTTCCATAGCAATAGGTTGAGTTTGAAGTGCTTCGATAAATGCAGTATTATATAATCTATCAGTAAGATCTCTAACACATAGATATCGTGCCATCTTATCCCTAAACTGTGAAAAGAAGAAGTTACTCAATGCTATCCACTGATCTTCAGTATCTAAGTATACAGCATCAGGATTGTTTACTTTATATACTGCTTCAAATGCCTCAGGTGACATTGGGAATTTTACCTCTGTTGGTGCATTATTTGCAAAAGTAGCAGGTAAGTCTCTCAATTTCCCACGATATGTTTTATACATTTCTTTCTTTTCATCACTAACTGTAGGTGCATCACTAACAGTGAATATAAAATCTGTCTCTTGTAAAAGAAAATTACGTGCCAATCTAATAGATAACCAACTCTCAGATCTAACCTCACCATACATACGAGTAAGTTCATCTTGGAACTCTTCATTCTGTAGTTGTTCTATATTGATAAATGTTTCTTTTAAGAAGTCATAAAAGTTGGCAGCCTCTTGTGCTTCATCTTCTTCCATTTCATAGTCTTTCCACTCATATTCATTAGTGGTAAAGTTCTTTACAAATTTTCTTCTAATACAATGAAACGATGCATTGTCATAATACCTAAATGTGATTAGACGATCCTTTTCAGTGTCCCATAATGGGTACAGCTTGGGTTTAACAGAATCTTCCCAATACTGATCAGGAACTGTCTTCATGATGTTTCTATAGTTAATAGAACGATCAAGAAGATTTAATTCTAAAATCACAATAGGGTCTGTTGGTTGTCCCATGAGAGATAATTATGTTATTTACTAAGTGTATTTAGAATGCTTTGATTAGATACTTGACAAGCATATATGGTTCGATCAACGGGATGGTTTGATCTGGGTCTAATGCAGCAATAGGAATTATTGGTGTTGCTGACTGTAAAGTAAGAGTAGAATCATTAGCAAAGATACCAGAAACATATGTTGAGTTAATAGCACCACCTACACTATATGTCTGAGTGTCATTAATAACAGCCATCTTACCTTCAGATGCTACAAATACTAATTCAGTTGTTTGTTGATTTTCAAATGTAACTTCTAGAATACCATAGTTATCTGTGTTTTCATCATTGTCATTAGCATTAGTAGCAGCACCTCTATTTTGTCTAATGGAAAATCTTACATTTTCTGTTTGTGCATCCTGTGGAAGATCAATACCGTAAGTATACCAGTTAGTTGCATTGTTTCCAGTACCGTCACCATCATAATTACTATCAATCTCTTGTTGTGTTGGCAAAGGAACTAACGTGCCAATAAAACCAGATCCTGGAAAATTCAAACTTTCATCTGTGTTATAATATAAAAGAAGTTCGTCACCACCTTGTTCTGGTAAATTACCACCATTTATACCATTACCTCTAGCAACCTTTACAGTAACACGTTGAAAATCAGTAGCATCTACAGTACCCAAAACAACATTTCTATCGTTTTGTGTACCACCAAATTTTAAATAATGTGTTGGTGCAACACTAGTTTGTAATTGTAAGTTTTCTAATTGACCATTGTCAGGATTAAATCCGACTGTAGCATAGTTTTGAATACCAACACCACCTAAAATACGAACTCTAGGTGCTGCTGTATATCCACTGCCAGGAGTATCTAATGTAATACTATCAACTTTATTGCCAGCAACTATTGCTGTTGCAGTTGCTCCAGCACCACCGCCACCACCTTCAAATACAACAGTTGGTACTTGTGTAGTTGGTAATTTAAATCCTCCATCATTTCCTGCTCCACTACCAGTTACAAAGAAATTAACACCATTATCATTGCTACCTGATCCCGCGATGAATACATCACCAGTGGTTACTGATTCTGTACCACCTTCATAACCTATGATAGTCTGCCATAAAATTCTAGCATATCCATCATCACATGAAGCGGAAGACACTCCACCCTGTGATACACCAGCACCACCTTCACCAACAGTGAGTGCAATACTAGATTGTCCTGCGAATTCAGCTGCTTTTACTTTTACTTTTAAGTAACCACCTGATCCACCGCCACCGCCACCAGAAGTCCAGTATCCTCTCTCCTCATTAACAGTAATTTTTGCTTTACCATTTGTTTCATAAGGATTACCGTTACTTTGAGAAATAACGCTAGAAATATAATCAGTTCTTATAGCAGATAGTCCACGTCTACCACCATATCCTTGTTCGTGACCACCTGATCCACCACCACCAGCACCTGGACTTCCACCTTGAGTATCTGTTGAGCGACCGACGCCACCGCCACCGCCTCCTCCACCGCCACCAGTACAACCATAGTTACCACCTGTTGCACCGCCACCAGTGAATAAATTCTGTGATGTTTCAATTACTGAGTTACCTGGACTGTTTGCACTTCTTCCATCTTGTCCACAAACACCTTCACCAAATCCACCTCCACCACCGCCACCACCAGCGCCAGCGATAATTGTATTACCAGTTGTTCTTCTTAATACAGTAGCAGCACCACCGCCACCACCATCATTACTACCATATCCATTACCTGCTCTTCCACCTTTACCAGAGTGAGCAGCAGCTGCCTGAGCGTTGTATGCTCTACCAGATTGACCAGTTTCAATTTTATACTCAACTCCTTCAGAAAGGTTAGAAACTGCAATTTTCATGTAACGACCAGCACCACCTCGTCCTCGTGTTACATTGGGGTTATTATTACAATTATTACCACTATAATTACCACAGTCACGTCCACCACCACCCCAAAGTTCTGCTGTTATTGAATTTATACCATAATTAGCATTTGTTGGGTTGCTAGTCCAAGTTTGTTGGCTTGCACTATATGAAAAATTATAATCTACATCTACTGTGTTGTTGATAATTCTAGTACGTCCTTTTGTTCCATTTCTACCTGTTGGGTTTTGTCCTGCTGTTCCCTCTGAATCTTGGGGAGTTTCAGATGGATCATCTAAATTCTTTTTCCAATAAGGTCCGTTACCACCTTCACCACCTTCATATCCTGTTCCACCACCTTGACCAGTGATAGTAACATTACCAGCTCCTGATCCTGTAATAGTATTTGTACCTGCAGCACCACCTGATCCACCTTCGTTTGAAGAAGCAGCACCACCTTTTGCTCCACCACCACAGTCTAATCTAAGAACAGAACCACCTGCAATATCAAATCTCGAACTACCACCGTTATTACCATCATTAGAATATACAGCACCTGATCCACCAGCACCTACTAAAGTAACCTCAGCTTGATCAATATCAGAAGGAACTTGTACATTGAAAGTACCTGCAGTTTGGTATATTAGTTCTGTTGTGTCATATATTGGAACTCCACCTGTAACAATAGGTCTACCACCAATCAGACTACCAGAAGTAAATGATTGAATTATGGGTGATCCATATCCTGTTTGTTCAACAAATGAACCAGAACCAGCACCACCAGAAGCATAATAGTAACCTGGTTCTTTGATAGATCCAGACTGCTCATCACCACCAGACCAGTTGTAGATATCATACGTACCAACACTAGCATCTAATATTGGTGCTTTAGACAAAACATGTCCGTGTTGAAATTGTTGTCCAGAAGGAGGAGTAAATTGATTAATTTTACCTGTAGATGGTTTATAATGAACCGCATATCTTTCACCTGATACTGTTAGTGGTGCACCAACATCTTGTGGCACTTCAGAGTGAAATAAGAAATGACTATGTTGTGGAGGACCTGCAAGTTTTTTCTCTTGAAGAGTTACACTAACTACTTGTTCACCTATGATGGATCCTTCTACTGTATCTACAACACCAGTATAATTTGTAGTTGTAATATTACCTAGAGAAAATTGCTGTTTTTGAGCAAGTTTATCCATGTACCAGTTACCATCGATGGTATTAAATCCAACTCCTAAATCTGAGTTACCTACGTTTGGAGTATTATTACCATAAACAGGACCGTTTCCAACAATTCTTTTTGCCTTAAGATCAGGAACTTTAAATGTTCCCATGTACTCGTCTGGCCAGTATTTCCATATATTATTTCTATTGATGGAGGTGATTTGTCCAACATCTGCACTAATTCTTATATTGTAAGTTACAGTACCAATACCACTATTACCATTTGAAGAAGTAAAAGTAATTTGTGGAGGATTATTTACATCATAACCCCTGCCAGGATTAAGTGTTTCGATACCTACAATTTGATTTGCAGCAACAATTATCTCACATGTTGCTTGAACAGGTGGAATATCCTCAAATATTTGATTATCACCAGAGGGAGGAGCATCAATTAATCCAGTAATAGTTCCACTCCAACCTAGATTACTTGTTATAACATCAATACCGTCACTAGCAATACCACCATAATCATTTCCTATCGCTTCATATAATGCAGGGTAATCTAGAATATTATACTCTGAACCATCACAATAGATAAAACCAGGATATTGAAATTCAGGATTAATTTCAGGTTCTGCATCTCCAGTAACCTCATCATATTTTGTAGATCCACCACTGTTAGGAAGTAGAGAAGGGACGTATGCATGATCATATGAATCTTCAGTAGATTTTAAAACTTGTACGATCGTTCCAATACTCTGACTATCTGGTTGTTTGTCAGTGTAATAATTTTCACGAGTATTTCTATACTTAGGATTAATTGCTACAGTCATTGTCTCTAATACTTAATTAAATATTCCATAATAATATAAGGACTAGTCACTTGATCTAATGATGCCACTTGATCAATTTGAAGTGTTAATGTGGTTTGTAAATTATCTGGAGATAATAGGAAACCATTGGTTTTAATTTTATATGTATGATTTCCAACATCTAATAAAATTTTATGATTATGTATTGTTGGATCTCCAGCAGTTTGAACTAATTCTTCAACATCAGATAACACATTATTGACTTGTGGATATGCTGTACTTGATTTACTATCACTATTCTGGTTAAGTGGTAAAACATCAGCAAGACTTACACCTTTCCAGTCCTCAGGAACTCCTTGTGCACCAGCAACATATGTTGCAGGAACTGTACCTATTTCATTGTCATCAAATCCAGAATCTTGTTGGTTACAAGTTCCAAATCCAAGACCAAAACTAATATAGTTAGGTGGTTGTCCTCCTGGAATTTGTACATTGGTTAAATTAATATCTGTGTTTTGAGTTAACAAACAATAATATCTCATAGAATTTAAACCAGAAGCTCCCCTTAAGTCATAGCAATAGTTTGAATAAACAACCTCAAATCCAAAACTACCTTGAACTGCGTCTGATGGATCTAATGATGTAGCACCAGATGCAATCGCCCAACATGGTTGTTGCATGGTTCCCTTTGGATTTGATGCATTAAAATTATATCTTGACTTATCTAACCACATTTCTATTGGAATAGTTGTGGCGTTATAGTAAGATCCAATACCTTGGGATTGTGCATCAGTAACTTCGTTTGTAGTTTTAATTCTCAATCTATTTGTTTGAGAAAAATGCATGTGTGCGTGTAATGCTTGACTGTCTACCGCTTCACTGTCAGTAAATCCACTGTTACCAGTTCCTTTAGACCATGCTGGTTTACCTTGAAGACTAATCTGTTGTGATGGAACGGTAAATGCACCTGTATAACTTACGGGAATAACTGTAGTATTTCCCGTTGTAGATCCAGCAATTGCAGACGATTCGATACCCATGCCAGAACGTCTTCTTTCTTGTCCTGACTGATCAGTTTTAGCAATATTAATATACAAACCAGCTGAACCACCAGTAGTTGGTTTTAAAAATTTAGAACCTAAATCAGGAACTATAAATTCATCATCATCAACATTATCAATAAAAGCATCTGAAATATCTCTACGAGCGAACTTGGAAGCACCACCAACACCTAAAATTTCTGCTAATTGTGGATATTCTTCTGCCTTGTATATTGTCCCATCACATTTTAAATATCCTGCAGGTAATTTCCTAATATTATCTTCATTGTTAGGATCTCTGGTACTAAGTTCTACTGGCCAACAAATAATGGTACCAACCCCAGAACCATATTTTGATTTTTCTCTTGATAGAAGTACTGGCATGTTAATACGCTTTGATTATAAATGTGCAAATAAGAGCTGGCATTGAAACCTCAGCAATAATATTTAGTGCATTATCAATATTATCTGGAGCAACTGTACCCATAGAAATATCATTAACTGGATAAGTTTCTGGAGCTTGAAGAGATCCTTTTGATTGAGTAATTTCAAAACTACCATGATTGTGACCTAGGTAAGTTGAACTGTTAGGATCTAATTGAGATGTAATATTATTAACGGTTGTTGGAAATGTGCCATGCCTAAAATTCAAAGTTTGATTGGTAAGTGTCACAGTGTTGTTACATGGTTGTGACAATTCTAATTCATACACATAATTTGATATATCTGTACCAGATTCACGAGATATTCTAGTAATTTGTGTACCTGGACGAAGAGGTCCTCCGTAAACCCACATCAATGGAACAACAGAATCTAATTCATATGCAGCACCAAGGTCAGCACCTGCAGGTAAAGTAATCTTGTTTGCTCCAGTGGTAATTGTTACACCAGTGATTTGATGAGGTGATGCGGTTTCTGGATCGTAGTTGACAATAGGACCAAAATAGTTTCTTCTATTACCAGTTGAAAGAGGTTTAGGAAATAAACCAGTCCATGCATCCATTGCATGTGTTTGAACTATATCTGATTGTGTAACCGTAAAATTTTCGGTAAATGCTGTACCATTGTATAAGTAATCTAGACTGCTATCTGGAGCAAGACCAGATGGATGCTCAGATGGTGGCCAGTTCTGTGCAGGAACTTTTGACCAATATTGTGATCCTTCAAAATTATAAAATTTATCAGTAGTTGGTAAGGTATATTCACGTTGTTCAGAACCATAAAATGTCATTTGAATTCTACCATTTTGCCAGTTTGCTGCAGTCTGAGCATTTTGCAACTGACATTCAGAATAACCATAGTCTGTAACACAGTTACCAGTAATACCACCACCTGTTTGTATTCTTGGAGGTTCAAATGGCATAGGACCAGAAAATTGTGCTTGAGATCTAGCATATGTGCCAGGATGATTATGACCTTTCGTATGGTTAATACCTAACTTTCTATTAATTGTATAAACTGTTGTACTAAAATCAGGTGGAGATATACTGATATTGGTCATCTTTCCAGATAACACAAGTGATGCATCAACACTAAAATCAATATCACAATTAGCAGAAATCGTAATAGGAATAGGTGCTTGTAAACTAATACTACCAAATCCATCAACCAGTGCGTCACCAGTATAACTGTTAGTAACTAATACATCATATGCATCTGCCTGTCCATACTGATACTGTGTCTCTAATAGATACTCAGGTTCTAGGTCAATAGGCATTTTTAATGACATATTTGGTAGACGAAATTTTCCCTCATATTCGGGAAAATTACCACCAAATTGTCCGTCTGAACCATATGTAGTTCCTATGGTTGATGCTAGTAAAGGATATCTTGAAGCTTCTTCTAATTGTCCACCACAAAGGATCCATCCTTTGGGAACGTTAGAGAGTGCGAAACCATCGTTACCATCACCACTCCAAGGCATGATGGTGCCAACTTTGGCAACCTTCATCATTTTTACTATGCCGTATCGTACTGCCATGTTAGTTTATAGTTCTTGTAACCACCAACCGCGTAAGTCTGTTGGAATTTCAGATGCGTTTGGATCTCCTACTGCATCACTCACACCAACATAAACAAGACCGAAGGATGCGTTTCGTGTTTGAACAATCATTTCACCAGATGACCATGCAAGAGTTGATGGTGCACCAGAACCTGCAGTTGCTTTTGTTCCAGTGCTATCACCTTGAATAGGAACAGCTGTTGTTCCAAGAGGTTTTGCACGAACAATGAAACTAGCGTTATATGATAAATTACCACTAATATCAATGAACCTAATCATATCACCTGTTTGTGCATCATCAGGTAAGTAAACAATCATGTTACCATTAGATGATGGGTTAATTAGGTAGTTGCCATTAGGTTGTAGTGGGTTGTCAACAGTTTGTCCAAGTCCTGTGGTAGATGCTGGTACATATGTCCAACGACGACCACCATTAGCATTGTAGTATCTATTAATACCAAAGGCATCAATAGATCCATCTTGATACATGATAAAGTCTTTAGGACCAGCACCAGTGTTACCAGCAGCACCTAAGTTATCAACATGTATGACTTCAGCTGAGGTATCTGCTATTGCTGATATCTGACCCTTAACGTAAAGTGATGCACCCATTTCAACAGAACCATCATCATTCTGAACTCTAAACTGCAGATCATTACTGCAAATTCCGTTCTCTTGACAAGTCTGTTTGAATACTCTTAACTGACCGTAGATATCTGCTCTACCATTGAGGTACATTCCAGATTTACCAGTAAGTGGATCGAGAATAGCACCGTCACCTGGATGTCCATCATCATTAGCAATGTTGAATATTAATGTTTGACCATCAGTACCAAACATCCTGAGGTTACCACTGGTCATATTAATATCATCATGAGTTCTTAATCTACCACCACCAAAGTATCTTCTAATACTTGCTTCTGGTTGATTAACATCATATGCATCTCTGATGCTCTTAGGCATCTTAACACCAAATGCTTGGTCTGTATTACCATTAATACTATCAGGTAAGAATATCTCACTACCAATTCTGATGAACTGTTCATAATCAAGTTTTTGAGCAACCAAATCACCATTAGCGAGTTTAAGAACAACTCTCTCAGGATTATTATTAGGTAAAGGTGCTGGAGTTCTACCAGTTGCTGGAATGTCTTCTAATAGATTAGTAGTTCTAGAATCTTTAGTAATCTTAACAATAACAGCACCAACATCAAATTGTTGTGCAGTAGTTGTTTCTTGAGCACGACCACCACTAGGATAATCAGTGTTACCATTAAATGGTACACGTTTTTCACTGGTGTTTTGATCAACATATGGATCATCAGTAATTGTTATAATCTCTGCCTTAGTTGATCCTTGATATACTAAAAGCATATCACCTTTTTGGAAAGCAGAGATCTTGTTAGCAACCAAGAAATTTGTTTGACCAGATGATAAAACAGATCCAAGTGTTGTTTGAGGACCATCTGCCTGTACAGCAGTAACCTCGAACGTATATACAAATACGTCATCAGTTGTTGTATGTGCAGCAGGAGTTGTTGACCAGTTACCTTCCAACGCCCAAACCCAACCCCATGGGTTACCAATTACGGTATCACCCATACAAGTATTGACTTCAAATGTATTGAAGTTTCTATTACCTAATGTTAGTTTTGCATCATCTGCAGTGTCCTCAAATTCATCAAAGATATTGTTAACGATAGGTGTAGTACCACAACCGCCTTCTAATTTAAGTGAACCATAAATGTTAAGAATAGAATCTTCATCGCCTGGATCACCCATGATGATATCACCAGTGACACTATCAACAACAAATACATCGGTTTCATTTCCAGTATCACATCCTCTAGTAACAATCAGTTTCTTAGATACTTGATCTAGTGGAGTTACGACCTTAACAATTTCACCTTGATTGAAGTCTCCGTCATTATTAGTATCCTCACGATCAACAATGACGTAATCATCAGTTGTTAAACCACCACCAAACTGAGATAAGTAGAAGTTATCCTGAGGACCTGTTGCATCAACAGGTTGAGTTGTCCATGTAGCATCAAATGCTATATTACATTTCCAAACATCGGTTGCGTCTTGATGATTATCAAGATATTGCTTACCAACTAGGTTCAACTTATATTGAGTGAATGAACCAAGTGGATGACGCTTAACCTTAAGGTAGTAAGGAGAAGCACCTGCACCAGATAAACCATCTTCAGTAATTCTGACAAGTTCTGGATAACGTTCTGTAGCACCAGATCCAGTACTAATTGTATCAATTAATAAGTAATCACCTGCTTGGAAGTAAGGAGTTGGTGCGTACTTCATTGGTAGATAGAACTCATCACCAGTAATTGCTGGTAGGTCAGCACCTTCAGCACCTGCTCCAGTCTTACTCTCTTGGAAGTTGGTTCCACCCCATACACCAGCACCAGCAGTATCAACTCTGTTGAAACCTGCAGAGACTTCTGCTGCTGTTGGAGAATTAGGATCAGCAACTGGAATTACACCAACGTTGATAATATCAATGTTACTATTGAATGTGTTGTTCCCAAGTTCACCACTGGCATGAGCAAAGTCATCAGTACCAAGTTGTGCTCTATCACCAACAAAGGAGTATGATGCATTACCACCACAAAGTTTGATGTCAGCATTGAAACGTGCATTAGCATCAACAATGAAGTTATTTCTAATTGTTGTACTACCACCCTGACCACCAATAGTGATTAGAGATGCGTTAGTAGCAAAGTTTACTGTCTGTGTTTGTGAAGTGAAGAAGTTAAGAACACCTGCCTCAGATCTTATAGTAACAACTTGAGTAGGATCAGTTTCATCACCACCAATTGTCTTATTAGCACCAATTAATAGGTCACCAGCAAGACTTGTCTGTCTGGTACCAATCAGTGTATAAGAGTTAGAGGAGTTATTTCCATATGCACCACCAATCTGAACCTTAGAAATGTAACTGGCGTCATCACCAATATCACCAAGGAATAGATTAGAATGATCAGCAGAATTACCAACTTTGATAATACTATCACCAGTAGAACTGTCACCAATGTAAATCCACTGATTTGCAGTAGTACCACTACCAATCTTAATGGTCTTCGCCCAACCTGCAAAGTTCATTCCAGCAGTGTTATCACCACCAACGAATGTACTATCATCAAATAGTCTGACTGTACCTGTTGTCTGTGATGTTCTAACCTCAGCAACAACACCATCACTACCATTAACTTCGATGTCCTCTTGGAATCTAGCATCACCTGTGAACCTAGATGTACCCTCTACACATAAAGCTCTGTTTAGTTCAGAGTTATTGCAATTGATACCAACACGACCACCGTTTGTAGTAGCAACACGTAATGTTGCATAAGCACTAGGAGAATCACTATCGCCACCAACTATGAATGCATCATCCATAGCAGTTTTGTTGCGATCAGCAAAGTTTGTATGATCTAAGAAATCATCAGTTGTTCTACCACTAATGAATGCGTTACCAACAACATCTAAGTTTGCTCTTGGATCTGTATCACCACTTACCCACGCATTATTCAGTGCATCATGAGCTGCACGTGTAATTGTGTTAATACCAACCTTGAAGTCTCCATATGTATTTGTTCCAGTCCTGATTGCTTCAGCACCTAATACACCAACTTCTTTCCATGTTAATTGAGAGAACAAGATCTGTGGATTGCTTGCTCCAGAACCAGATAATACATCAGACCAAGTTCTAGTCTGAGCACCAATTGGGTCAACTAATTGAATATGTACATAATTGTTATTAATGGAGAATGCGTCACCATCAGGTGAAACAATAGACCATGTACCATTAATAAATGCAGGATTTATAATATCACTACCACTTTGAACATAATCAACAAATCTAATTTGAGAGCTACTACCAATGTTTAACGCAGCGTTAGTAGCACCACTCCATGTAATCTTAATACGGTTAGAACCGTCAGATACAATTTGATCAATAGTAGTATCAGATATCTTAGTGAAACCATCAGCAAAGATCCAACCAAGAGATCCAGTCTGATTGACTTGAGAACCCTTGAATAAGAAGTCTCCTGCACTTGGGAATAGTTGTCCAGAGTTTCCATACTCTACAAATTGATCTGCTTCAATTCTTGATCCACCAGATGCAATTAATGCACTTTGATTTGGTGTTTTATTAATACCAAATCCAGTATTGTCACCATGAGTAAAGAACTTATATCCTCTTGCTCTTGGATACCAAATAGGAGTAATTTCAAATACAGCAGACTTAACTTTGTTCTTACTAATAGTGATATCACCAGCAGTAGGAGGAGTAAATCCTGTAGTTCTGTTTAATCTATCATCCTGAGGTACACCGCCTTGAAGTATTGGTACATTGTTTTCTGTAGAAGAAACATTAGAACGAACAATTAGTGAGTTCTTAACCTGTGTAAAGTCACCTTCTTGAATATTAAGAACTAATGGAGATTCAACTGAGTTAACAAGAGATCCATCACCACCAACAATTGTGATATTCTGGTTGAATGTTACAGGAGTATCAAATGTAGTAACTAGACCACCAATTACGTCATCTGGATCTCCATCATCTGCAAGTGTTGCTCTGTCAATAAATGTCTCCTCACCAGTAATAGCATTAATTCTTCTATTACCAATATAGAGATCACCTTGAGAGTTAATACCAGTGTAGAATACAATACCACCGTCTTCTTTCTTAGACTGTGCGTAGAAGTCTTCGTCAGGTGTAAGTACAACTTCTTGTCTAGCTGGTAGACCAGTAGAGTAGTTACCTGGACCAAAACCAAGATATTCAAATGTGTGGTTACCTGCTCTTGCGATA